>Ga0247806_10000678_pt1 | contig 19641 bp, 20 predicted proteins | sample UWRJL059202B1_FD_179935 | JGI IMG/M metagenome (GOLD analysis project Ga0247806, IMG submission 179935) | Plant litter microbial communities from Arlington Agricultural Research Station in Wisconsin, United States - UWRJ-L059-202B-1 | ecosystem: Environmental > Terrestrial > Plant litter >... | reverse complement strand
GGCACCGGTAGCATCCTGCACCACTTTGTTAAAAATGTGGGCACTTTTAAACTTGCCCAGTACTTTAGTAAACAGGCCTTCCATCCAGTGCCTGTCGTTGTCGGTAAATGTTCCTCTCATAGTCGAGTTGGGGTTAATGAAAGCTTTAGCTGCGGCTTTAACCTGCCGCGAGGTAGTAAAGCCCAGGGCGGCAAGCTGCCTGCCCGTAAGCCACGTTTCGTTTTTAAGGAGCGGCATAATGGCCTGTTCCTGCACGTTGAGCGCCTTTTTGTAAAAGCCCACCATTTTTTTCTCTATGGCACGAAGCTGGTCGGCAAACTGTTCCAGTTCGTCTGCCGTTCCCATAGACCCGCCCCAGGGAAGGTGAATCATGAACGGGGTGTTTTCGCGCACCTGCCTTTTATCGCCGGCCATAAAGATCACGGTGGCTATACTGGCTACAATGCCGCTGCCTATGGTGGTAATGGGCTTTTTAAGCGATTTTAGGTATTGGTAAATGTCGAAACCCACATCTACCAGTCCGCCCTCGCTATTTATGTGCACATTATAGGCAGTGGCTTTGGGCTGCTTTTTTACCTGGCTTACCACGTCTATAAGTTCTGTGCCCGTGGTACCGTCAAACGTGCCTATCTGGCCGGAGATATAAATGTTTCCTGTCATTTTTTTGAGGTCAGAAAGTCTTGAAGTCGGATGTCGGAAGTCCGAAGTGATTATAGGAAATATTGGGGGAAGAATTAAGGAAGGCTTTATAGCTATAAAGGTTTCTTATTTTGATGATGCAAAGGTATGGCGGTTATTTTGGTTAAGTACTGAAGCGGGTGTTGCAGTAAATGATTTCAGATTTCAGAGTGTAGATTTTAGATTTAGCTGCACTCTTGCTCTCCTTTGGGTTGAGCTATCTTATTTAATTGTCTTTCAAATCTTCTTTTGCAAAGTTACGGCGGGTATTTTGGTTAAGTATTGAAGTGGGTGTTGCAGTAAGTTGATTTCAGATTTCAGAGTGTAGATTTCAGATTTATGCACTCTTGCCTTTCCTTTGGTTGAGCTATCTTATTTAATAGTCTTTCAAATCTTCTTTTGCAAAGGTACGGTGGGTATTTTGGTTAAGTATTGAAGTGGGTGTTGCAGTAGGTCCTCACCCCCAGCCCCTCTCCGAAGGAGAGGGGAGCAGCTACACTTAGACTCTTAAAACGATGAATTAGATTTGAGTTAGCGGGCATGAGTTCCCCTCTCCTTTGGAGAGGGGTTAGGGGAGAGGACAAAAGGCAAGATGAGGTAGTTTCTTCTTTTGTCTTGAAACAAAAGAAGCAAAAATTCAAGGCTGGAACTTCTTATGCTACAAATTTAAAGCTTCGTCTAAATCATTTGAACTTGCTTCGCTTCAAACAGCAAATGATTCTTAACGCCTCAACTTCAAATTTGCTTAACGCAACGAAGTTTAAGGCCTTGAGCTTCACTCGGTCGGAGCAATTACACATTACAGATAGATATATTTGAGTAAGCCGGAATGAGTTCCCCTCTCCTTCGGAGAGGGGTTAGGGGTGAGGTTGTAACGCTTTTCCGCACAGCCTTGTGCCCTGAAGCGAAGCGTTTTTCTTTGTGTTCTTAGTGGTAAATTTTTTACATTTGGTAGCTATGAAAAAAAATATACTACTCATTATAACAGCATTGCTATTTGTTATTGCGAATGCTTACAATGGCCATTATAACTCACCAGGAGGTATAACGTGTACACCTTATGTTATTATTGCAACCACTTTGATAGCTGCGTTTGCCCTCTCTTCAAAACCTGTTTATAAGGTTTTGTTCTCGCTGTTTTTTATGGTACTTAATGATGTTCTTATAAGGTTATATTCGGGTGGGAGGCATGATCCCGAAGGCGGGGGGTGGATAATGCTTTCCTTATTATTAGGTGCATTCTCTTCATTTTTAATCCTCTTAATTGCCATTTACAGGGATAAAAATGAAACCCGTCGCGGGAAAATAATTGCGTTGTTATTATTTCCTGTAATAGTAATAATTTATACCTGCTTTTTTGATCATTTAGGGGTAGAAGTAATGGCACCAAAAAAAGTTGATTTGGCTATTGGCCGATAGATACTCAAATAAGCACCCGCTACTTTAAACTTCCTCCTCCTTTCGGCATGGTTTTCCCTATATCATCGCAGTACAAAATACACTAATTTTGCTGTATGGAACCCATAATGCCACAGCGCAAAATAATCCACGTAGATATGGATGCCTTTTATGCCTCTGTAGAGCAGCTGGATAATCCTGCCCTGCGGGGTAAGGCGCTTGCTGTGGGCGGTGGCGAAACGCGTGGTGTGGTAGCGGCTGCCAGTTATGAGGCAAGAAAATTTGGCGTGCGCAGTGCCATGAGCGGCTTTCTTGCCAAGAAACGCTGCCCTGAACTTATTTTTGTACGTCCCCGTTTTGAACGCTACACCGAAATTTCCCGAAAGATACGCAGCATCTTTCATGAGTTTACCGATAAGGTAGAACCGCTTTCGCTTGACGAAGCTTACCTTGATGTTACCGTTAATAAAAAAGGTATTCCAAGTGCCACGCTTATTGCACAACAAATAAGGCAGCGTATACTGGAGGAAACCGGGTTAACGGCATCGGCAGGGATATCAATTAATAAATTTATTGCCAAGGTTGCCAGCGACTACAATAAGCCTAACGGACAAAAAACGGTGAACCCGGATGAGGTACTGCCTTTTCTTGAGGACCTTGCCATTGGAAAATTTTATGGTGTGGGAAAGGTAACGACCGAGAAAATGTACCAGCTGGGCATTTTTACAGGTAAAGACCTTAAAGAAAGATCTATAGAGTTTTTAGCACAGCATTTTGGCAAGGCCGGTACGTTTTACTACTACGTGGTGCGTGGTATACATAACAGCGAGGTAAAGGCCGACAGGATTGTAAAATCTGTAGGGACAGAGCACACGTTTGACGAGAATTTAGTGTCGGAGGTTTTTATGCTCGAAAAGCTGGAGGATATTGCCATTGAGCTCGACCGACGCCTCAGAAAGAAAAAAATTGCCGGAAAAACCATTACCCTCAAAATCAAGTACTCTGATTTTACGGTGCAAACCCGCAGTAAAACACTGCCTTATTTTATAGCCCATAAAAGCCTGATACTCGAAGCTACTAAAGAGCTACTGTATCAGGAACGCCCTAAAGAGTCGGTACGGCTGCTGGGTATTTCGCTGTCTAATTTAAATAATGAGGCAGGCGAGAAGAAAGCGGTTGCGGTACAGCTAAAGTTTGATTTTTGAAACTTTGTTTAACAATGTTATGAGATTGCTTACTACCTCGCAATGACAGGATTGGGTACAGGGCGGCATATTAGTAGATTTATTCACACGCTGTCACTGCTATGCACGAAGCAGTCTTATTGTTTAGCAAAAAGAGATTCTTCGACTCCGTTGCACTTCGCTCAGAATGACAGCGACAGGTACAGTATGTATTAGTAGTAATTTTGTTCACGCACCGTAACTGCGAGGTATGAAGCAGTTTATTTCCTCGTACTTGCTAACTTACTTATGAATCTTAATAAAAAGAACAGAAAGGCACTAATAAGTACAATGCTTAATATTTTATTTTGGAAACTTGTATCTATCTGGTCGAATATAATTTAAAGCTTAGCAGGCAACCTTTCAATTAAACATATTCTATAAGCATCGCAAGTAGTATAACAATTGTGAGTATGCAAGCGGCCACCATCGCCGAAAAAGATCTTGCCGCTGCGGCTTTAGCAAAGTTTCTATCTATATTCTTCAAATTAGGATCTTTTGACCGTGATTTAAAGTATGGATAATCTTTGTAGCCTATGTAAAATATAATTCCTTGCAGAAGTAAAAAGAAAAAAAATTTCATTTTTTGAAATTAAAGATTAACACCAAATGATCGTTGCAGATGTCGAAAAAATAACACACTGCATCAATGTGAATCTATAAAGATTAACGAGATTCGCCTTGTTTTTTTTGTTGCCATATTATTTGTTTCAATCAAAAATCTGTAAAATTCGGTTTTAGAGTCAAACATTATATCTACAATTCTCCAATGTATATAAAATTTGACTTCTATTAATAAAAACTCTTTTTACCCACCGTCCTGTTTACATCTATAACATAAAATAGTGCCTGGATGTCGTTTACATGAAGTTTAAAATCGGTAAACTCCGGGCTGTCGTTCAGGGAGTGGCAGGTAATATAGCCCTCCTCTGTATTATGCTCTATAATTTCTTTAAGCAGTGGCATTTTGCTTTGAGTAGTGTAAATAACCCAGTAAGGGAAATCGCGGTAGCGCAGTTTGCCTATCCAGTGGTGGCGTTGCAGCTCGCGGGTGCTTACTACGCTGTTTCGGGTAATGGCGCGCGAGCTGGCATCATCCATACTATCGCCATTTACACGAAATGCCACATAACGCCCCTTAACAGGATTCTCTACAAGGATACCGTGCTGACTTAAATCCATCAAAAAATCGGCATCCTGGTAGGTGCTTAAAAAACCCGCCTGCACGTTAAACTCGGCAAGGGGCATAAGCATATAGTATTGTCCGTTAGGCAGTGGTACAAAGCGGTTGCCGTTCTTATTTTCAAAATCGTCTGTAACAACAACAATTTCTTCGTTAGTCACAATTTTATTATAAACCACACTGGGCTCGAGCACCTTGTGCAATATTTCACTTTTACTCTTAGGTATCGGCCTGCCCTTCTCATAATTAATAATCGTTTCGCGGCTGGCACCTATCAGGTCGCCCAGTTCTTTTTGGGTTAAACCCAATTCTTCGCGTCTTCGTTTAATCTCTAATCCTTCCATAATCAAAACTTTAGCCAATGGTTGAAAAAATTTCACATTAAAGTAAAAAAATAAACTCAAAAAGATTTTGCAAAGTGTAATATTACACTTAATTTTGCATTATACTTCACAAAGATACAAACAAATGCGTAATAAACAACACGTAACCAAAGAAATAGTGGAACTTAGTGCCATAAAAACTTCGTATAACCACTACTTAGCCTCTGGGCGTTCGATATTTGAAGTGGAAAATACCACACAGCTGCATTATAACCTGTGTGTAATAAACCGCACCTTAAGGGAGCTTTTTGAGGAACTTACAGGTTTAAATAAGCAATTGGCAACAGGCAACGGGCAGCCATCAATAGATAATAAGCAATTTGCAATAGGCAAGTACTTTATGTCGGCGGAATTCAAGGCACTCGAAACCCGTGCCATTATGCAGTTTAACAGCGACAGGCGGTTTACTATTACGGAGTAGCATGGTTGTTAGTTAGTGGTTGTTTGTTGCTGGCAACTTCACTCTTTCCCGGAAACCAATAACCAAAAACCTACAACCATCAACTAACAACAAACTTTAAGACTTGACAACTTTATAAACTTTTAACTTATTTAAAGATGACAATTACAGGAACAATTGAAAGCATTGAGTACCGCAACACCGCCGGTCATGAAAAAAAAGTAGTAACCCTGGCGCCCGATGGCAGGCAAAGGGCTTTTGTAGAATTTCGTGGCCGCCGCATGGACGACCTTGATGCCTACAAAGAAAACGACGAGATACAGGTAGCCGTAACCCTGGAAGGTAAAATAAGCAAAAACAGCGGCATACAGTATAATAACCTTGTGGCGTGCTCAGTAAGCAGTGTGCAATAAAAAGTAAGCAGTCTCAGTCACAGTTTACAGAGCAAGCCCAATCAATATTTCATCGGACTTTGGACATCCATACAACGGACATCCAACTTCTAACAATCAAATATCTCAAAAATGAACTACAAAATAAAAGGCATAATCACTGCCGTAGGCGATATAAAAACCACCAAACTGGGCACTGCGGTGCAGCAGCTGCATTTTGAACAGGAAACCGGCAGAATGTTTTACCCATCGGCACTGGGTACAAAAATAGAGCTGTTAAGCGACATGCTTCCCGGCGATGTAGCCGAACTGGAATTTCATATTTGCGGGTCTAAGGGTACGTACAACAACGTGATCATAGACCATATAGCGAGGGTGTAATGAAAGATCCTGCGTTCCTTTTTTACACCAAAGACTTTCAGAGTGGTACTCAGGACATGAGTTGTGAAGAAGTTGGCGCATTTTTAAGGCTTTTGCTTTACCAGCATCAGCACGGGCATGTACCATCCGATATAGAAAGACTGATGCGTATTACGGGGATTTTTTCGACAGAAAAATTTAATGTAGTCTGGCAAACGGTTAGCCATAAGTTCAGCCAAAAAGGGGCGCATTTGGTTAACCATCGGTTACAAACAGAAACCACATTACGTGCCACAGCCAAGCCTAAAAAACTTGCATCGGCAACGTTGGCCGGATTAATTTCGGCAAATAAAAACCTTACAGATAAGCAGAAGTTTAGTATTAAAAAAGCATTTAAAATTACTGATTATGAGACTTTAAATGAAAACGAAATTAGTAAAGCTGTAAAAGAATGGTTTTATAAAATGCTTAACCAAATGGTTAACAATTTGGCAAATGAAAATGCAGATGTAAATGAAAATGTAATTGAAGCTGAAAAAGGAAAAGAGGGTATGGGAGAAAAACCAAATGCAGTTGGTTCTATCCTGTCTGCAAATGTAGTTGGCGTTGGGGTTGAGGTAGTTCCGCCTTTCGCTTCGGCAGAATTTACAGCCCAGTGGCAGGCCTGGAAGCGGTACCGTGCTGCCGAGCATAACTTTACCTACCGCAGCGCCGAGAGCGAGCAGGCCGCCCTTGCCGAACTGGGTACCTTGGCACACACCAGCGAAGCAACGGCCATAGCCATATTGCACCAAAGCATGGGCAAGGGCTGGAAAGGATTTTTTGAACTAAAACACGATGCAACAAAACCCGCTGCCGGCAAAGGCAAAGTGCGCTACAGCGACGATTTCAGGCGAAAGATTGCTAACCGTTTACAGTCCAAATAACTGTATGCGGCACGCCCACAAGCTTACAAACCTTAGTGCCGCAATGAACACCACAGCACCCACGCTGGCGGCCATAAACCGCGAAAACGGAAAAGAATTTGCCATAGGGCTAACCATGGGCTGGCTAGTGTACCTAAACGACATGCTAAACCTGAACAAACCCATGACCGAAGACCAGATTGAACACTGCGCTACCGAGGTCATTAACCTGTATGGTTCGCTTAAAATGAGCGATGTTACCTACCTGTTCCGCAAGATAATCAGTGGGCAGTATGGCGAGTTTTACGAGAGCCTCACGGTACAAAAGGTGCTCACGTTCTTTCGCCAGTACTTTGACAACCGCTGCTCCTTAGCCGAACTGGAGAGTCAGCGCGACCACGCCGACTTTGCCTCCCAGGACACGTTTAACTACAGCAGTAACCTGCGGAGAATTTGGGGAGGGATATCGAGCAGGAGTTAATTTTCAGTCGCAGTCGCAGTATTCAGTGTTCAGTGATCAGTCGTAGTTTGCAGAAGTATCCGGTAGGAGTGTAGCTGGCTCCCCTCTTGAGAGGGGTTGGGGGTGTGTTTCTACAGGCTGAAGATTTAAGATCTAATAACTAATTCGTTCTTTGACATTGTGTAACATGAAGGTACAGCAGGGGTTGCTGAACCTTGAATCTTTGATTAAACATGACAATAATAGTTCGGATGTTTAAACAATCGAAAAATTAATTATCTTTGCACTATATGAAAACCACTACTTTACATATAAAAAACCCTTCAGAAAAGCTTCTGCAGTTTGTACGCAAACTTGCAGCCGATAAAGAAGCGACTAAAAAGGAGCTGCGCGATAACTGGGATAAGTACTTTCCTAAAAAGTAAGTTGCTTAATTTGAATCTATATCTTAAAGAATTACTTTTACATTATTTAGAATCGTTATAAATTGTATCTAATTCACAATTTATTACAATCAAAAACGTATACTATTATATACTTTTGTGTAATATAATTATATTGTTACTTCTATACAATGCATCTTAATGTAAATTATATAAGTAATGTTCAATTATTAATTAAAATATGACAACAATCGATAAAAAAGGCGGTACAGATTCATTTTACATCTATTTAAATAGATTCAAAACTGAAGCTAGGTTTGAAAAAGCTAAAGAATTCTACCATGTAGATGTGGTTGCCGACGCTTATAAACAAGGCTTTACTGATGGAGAGAATTCCGGTAAAAAAGAGTTTATAGAAACAATGCTAACGAAAAGTGCAGAGAAATTTACTGCCAAAGCTAATCAAGTTTATATCTTGACTAATTTGACAATTTCATACTTAGCGTCAAACGGATACAATGTAAATTCTTTTTTTATAAATTTATTTCATGTAAATCCAAAAGTAATTATTGCTGTTGAAAATGACTCATTATTAAATGATGATTTTATTGAATTGGCATACACAAAGGTTTTCGAAATGAAAGAGGTGTTTTCAAATCTCTTTGGAAATACACTTGATATGGGTATTGTCGGTAACAATGAACTTGACATACAGGCGTTAGCTGAAGATGGTTATGATTATTCCGAAGATTTGGTAATACATGAGTAAAAAGAGAGATCATGGCGAACGCAATAAACAATTAAGCGATGCGCTTCTAGACGGTAAAGTGTATTATGATTGGACAGTAACTGTGGCATTCTACTCTTCGATTTATTTTGTAGAAGATGCAATTTTACCTAAAACTATAAATTCTATAGAATGTAAATGTATTAGTGACGTTCGTAAAGCATATAAAATGAACGGTAGACATGAATCCAGAGAAAGACTGGTTTGGGAACATCTAGACCCGAAAACTGCTATTAAATATAAATGGCTTGATGATAAATCAAGATATGCGAGATATACTACTTACAAGCTTACTGCAGCTGAAGCGCTAAAAGCTCAAGAATATTTAACTTATATTCAAAAAGAATGCTACCCAGTAACTGAATAGTATAATTGAATTTCTTAAATCCTTTATAATCCAAGTTGGTTGTTGCTTTTATAAAAAATTTCAACTAACTTTGCTACACCAATAATGGAATCTAATATCAATACTTTTAACTAATTTGTTGTTGAAACATTTTAATTGATATTAGATTCCATTATTGGTTCGAGCTTCGCTCGATTTTTCTTCCCCAATATTTCCTCACCCCTTAAAAAATGGACGAAGCAGTAACAGCTTCCGTCATACATAAAACCACACAAAAAGAATATAGCGAAACCTATGCGGCGCAGGCAACAAAGCTCACGCTGCTGGGATTGACCGAGCAGGACCTGGCAACGTTTTTTGGCGTAAGCCGGCGCATGGTCATGCGATGGAAAAAAGACCACCCGGAGTTTGCCGATTCCCTTAACCGCGGCAAACGGCAGGCCGATATGGAGGTGGCGCATTCGCTGTACCAGGCCACGGTAGACAGGGTTATTACCACGCGGCAGGCCATTAAGTGCAAGGAAATTTATTATGACGAGAACGGAAAACGCGTCGAGAAAGAACGCATAGAAATTGTAGAAGTCGAGAAACACATTCCGGCCGACTTCAGGAGTCAGCAGTTCTGGCTGCGCAACCGCAACCCGGCACAGTGGAACGAGAAATATGACGATAGCGATGAGGCATCTCCCGGTGCGGTAACGCTCAATTTGGGCTCCGGCCAAAACCCCCTTATAGATGAAACTGCTGGTTAAACAGGAGCATGCCGTTTTTTATTTAAAAGATTCGGTAACCGAAGAGGTGCTTTACGGCGGTGCCGCCGGTGGTGGCAAGAGTGCCCTTGGTTGCCTTTGGTTAATCGAAATGTGTCAGAAATATCCCGGTACGCGCTGGTTAATGGGTCGGTCTAAATTAAAGACACTAAAAGAGACTACGCTCAACACTTTTTTTGAGCAGGCTACACTGCTACGGCTGGGCAGCCAGTTTAAATACAGATCGGTAGAGCATGTAATTCAGTTTAATAACGGCAGCCAGATTTTGCTAAAAGACCTGTTTTCGTACCCATCCGACCCTAACTTTGACAGTCTTGGCTCCCTCGAAATCAGCGGTGCCTTTATAGACGAATGCAACCAGGTGGCCTACCATGCCTGGCAAATTGTAAAGAGCCGCATTAGGTACAAGCTTACCCAATACGGCCTTATCCCCAAAATGCTGGGCTCCTGCAACCCTTCCAAGAACTGGGCTTACAAAGAGTTTTACAAACCACAGCGCGATGGTATTTTGCCGTTGCACAGGCGGTTCATTCAGAGTCTGCCGACGGATAACCCCTATCTGCACCCCAGTTACTTACAGTCGCTTTTAAGGCTCGATAAAAACAGCCGCGAACGCCTGTACTACGGCAACTGGGAGTATGACGACGACCCTGCAACGCTAATGGACAACGACAGCATTGCCGACTATTTTAACCCCTCGCACCTTACACCAAACGGACTTAAATTCATGACTATAGACGTTGCCCGTAAAGGACGTGATAAAACGGTGTTCCGCATCTGGCACGGGTGGGTGTGCATAGCGCGGGAGAGCATTGCCAAAAGCGGGCTCGACGAGGTAGTGGGACGTGCTAAAATTTTGCAAACCCGCTACGGCATTGCCCTTTCTAACATTGTGGCCGACGAAGATGGTGTGGGCGGCGGCGTGGTCGACTTTCTTAAATGTAAGGGTTTTGTAAACAACTCGTCACCGCTCGAAATGCTGGAGGGCAGCAGCTACGTTAAGCCCAACTACGACAACCTTAAGAGCCAATGCTCTATAAAAATGGCAGAAATGATCACGAACCGGTTGGCAGGCGAGCTTTGCGATAATGATGCCGTAAAGCAAACCACCGCCGAAGAGATGGAGCAGGTCAAACTTAAGGATATCGACAAAGACGGCCGCCAGGGCATCATCCCGAAAGACCGTATTAAAGAGCTTATAGGCCGCAGCCCCGATGAGTGGGACAGCATTATGATGCGGTACTGGTTTGCCTTGCGAAAAACCTTTAACACAAAGGTACGGGTGGGGTAAAGGGACGCAAATTTACATAGATTTTTATAAGTTCCTTTCTTCACAGATCTATCGGGCGTTGGGGCTGGCTCCCCTCTTGAGAGGGGCTGGGGGTGTGTCTTTTTAAATCCATTTTAAATTCATATTGGTGAACACACCCCTAACCCCTCTCAAGAGGGGAACAGCTTCACTCCGAATTTCTTACTCTTCTTATAAAAAATCCGCGATCATCCGCGACTGCGCAGCATCCGCATAAATCCGCGTTCCATTAAAAATTTTATATGAAAAACATCACCCTTAAACAATACACCGCACTTAAAGACCCTGTGCCCTACGATATACTAACCCACTTAAACCCAAAGAACCACTTCGCCAACAAGCAAATGAACGTTAACCAAATGCCGTATGCCAATGTAAAATACTGCATAAGGCTGTTGCCAAAGGTAAAAAGTTGGCAGGGCATACAGCAGCTCTTTGAGATTTGTTTTCAAGTGCCCGAAAAAGACTTTTGGAAGGCAACTGTTATCGAGTATTTTTCGGCGCGGAAGTTTATGATTGCCGAGTTTGAGCGCATTATCGCAACCGAAAACAAGCTGCTCACTACTCGAAACACCGATACCCACCTGTGGGAAATGGCCGGTGCCGATAGACTAAAGCCCTACAGCGACACACTTCCTCTGTTGCAACTGGGCAAGCTGTTTGGGCAATACCCTTTCGACTTAGGTCGGAAACCCTATAGCGAGATCTTTAATCTCCTTGCCCAGACCAAAACCCAAAATGAAGTGGAGGCGGAGTATGGGAAATTGAGCAGGCAGTAATCAGTGTTCAGTGATCAGTTTTCAGTCACAGTCGCAGTTTTCAGAAAGGGAACGCGGATGACGCGGATGCAAGCAATCGCGGATTAACGCGGATTTCTTTTGGGATGCTTTCTTAAGCAGGAGTAAGCACGGTAGGGTGTGGTTCCATTCCGAATGCAGCGCAGCGGAATTGAGGAATCTTATTGCCTCTTAAGTAGGATTGAGTGAGTGGGTATGAGTGTAGCTGGTTCCCCTCTTGAGAGCCCCGATAGCTATCGGGGAGGGGTGTGTTGTCCTTTTTCTTTTGTCTTGAAACAAAAGAAACAAAAATTCAAGGCTCTAACTTCTTATGCTACAAAATATAAGCTTCGGCTAAATCATTTGAACTCGCTGCGCTCAAACAGCAAATGATTTTTAACGCCTCAGCTTATATTTTGCTTAACGCAACGAAGTTTAAAGCCTTAGCTACAAGCATAGGTGCTTACTCCTAAATAATTACATTTTAGTGATATGAGTGTAGTTACTCCCCCTCCTTTTGAGAGTCCCGATAGCTATCGGGAGGGGAGAGGTTAATATTTGTGTCCACACGATAGCTCTCAAGAGGGGAAACCAGCTGTACTCACGCGTGAAGAAAGTGTTCTCAGAAATCCGCGTTCATCCGCGATTGCGCAGCATCCGTGTCATCCGCGTTCCAATTACACATGAATATAGATTGCTTCGTGCCTCGCAATGACAGTGCGTGAAGATATAAACTAAATAACACACCCCTAACCCCTCTCAAGAGGGGAACCAGCTACACTCACACGTGAAGAAAGCACTCTAAGAAATCCGCGCTAATCCGCGATTGCGCAGCATCCGCGACCATCCGCGTTCCTTTATAATATTTCTTATAAATAACACACCCCTAACCCCTCTCAAGAGGGGAACCAGCTACACTCACGAGTGAAGAAAGCATTATAAAAGAAATCCGCGTTCATCCGCGATTGCGCAGCATCCGTGTCATCCGCGTTCCATTATTAACGCGTTCCCTACAATTCAATTCAAATCAACAAAAAACAAATAACCAAATCAACTTCAAAAATGAAAGACATAGTACGCATTCTCCAGGACATTGCGCTTAGCAAAAACCTGGCATATCATTATGGCAAAAAGGCCGCACTTAACCTGCTGGATGGCACGCTTGAGCCTGACAAAATTTTCCTGCTGCATGAGTTTACCAACCGTAAAAGTGAGTACAACACATCGGGTACAAAAATTACGGCTGCTACTTATGAAGGGAAATTCTTTCTGGTTAAGCATGCCGACTTCGACCAGCAGTATTTTGCCGAAAGGGGCAACGAGGAAACGTCTAAATATACCCTGAACATCGCTCCGCTGCTTACCGTTTTTCAGGATATAGGCAACACGCTGGCGTGCCTTGATGCTGAGGTTTCGCAATGGGATAACATAGATGTTACCGATGCACTTGATGCTAATATGGACGGGCTTTTGTGCAGTTACCGCGTTAAATTTCCGGTAGTGTATGAGTAATGCTACCCAACTACTGGCAGCCGAATTCGAACTGCTTAGGGCAGATATTATTACGGCTTATGAGGCCAGTGGGCAGGCCGTAAGTGGCAACTGGGCAGATACCGTAAAAGTAGAAGCTACACCCCACGGCTACAGCATTACCGCTGCCGATTACATAAACGGCCGTGCCCCCGGAACCCCACCGCCCAGCGAGGCTATAGAGCAATGGATAAAACAAAAAGGCATTGCCGCAAGGCTGCAAAAGAACATGACCATAAGCAGCCTGGCCTTTCTTATTGCAAGAAAAATAGGCAAGGAAGGCTGGCAGCCCAAGAACGGCACTATCAATGTTATAGACAGTGTGGTAACGCCAAAACGTATTCAGGAAATACTGGATAAAGTGGGCGACAGTTACCTGACTGATTTTTCTACCCAAATTATTAACTACCTAAAACAAGCTGCTTTATGAGTATAATTTTCATGAACCCCATAGCCGAAGATAAGCTGCGGATGGCTTATAATAACGACGTGCTCCGGTTTTATAGCGACAGCACACCGGCTGCAAAATTTTGCACCATAACGTGCAACAATTCTGCTGCAAACCTTAACATTACCCTGTATCCCGCACCCGACGGGTCATTTTTTTTCAACTTTAAGCCCTACGTTTCGGCAGTAATAAACACCCGAAATTTTGAGGATACATTGCAACCCGTTTTAGACCGTACCAACCCCAACACCTTTGTGTATAATGCCACCCCCGGCACGCTGCTGCAACTTAATATAACTATAGACATTATGCTAAGCGACGACACCACAAATACGGTAACCCACGCCTTAACCTGGCTTGCCGGGGCAGCACAGCCGGGCAGCTACACCCCGCTTAGCAAGAATAATACCTACCTGCTTAGCCCCTTTGCAAAGGCAGCAGGCAATGCGTGGCACATAAAATACTGGCAGGGCTACCCGTTTGATGTTTCTGTTTATTCGCCTGCCGCGGTGTTTAGGGTTAACAATACTACCAACCTGCTTTCGCAGCAATTTACCATTCCGGGGCAGGTGTTCAGGTTGGTGCTGAGTGATGGCGACGACGATGAAACGCTTGAAGATATCCTGCCATTATCCGACGGGCATAACAGCCTGCATATTTTGGCAGCAGCCGAACCCTCTCAAAATGATGTTTTTATATCGCTCGACAAAGTGCCATACAAAACCGGTGTGTACCTAAAATGGCTCAACGCTATGGGCGGGTACAGTTACTGGCTGTTTGAAGATACTTATAGCATAGACCGCAGCACAAAGCAACTGGGCGAACTGGACCGTGATAATGATAACCCCGAAGATGCTTTTGGCCGTACCATCCAGATAGGAAAAGAGAGCACCGATACCCTCAAAATTATTGCCGAATTACTTACCGAAAATGAACGCCGCATTGTGGAGGGCATTCTCGATTCGCCAAAAATATACCTTTTCACGGGGCAGCCCTATGCCCGCAACAGTTTCCGCGACTGGGTAGAGGTATCGCTTAAAACTACATCGGCACGTATTAAAAACCCTCGGCAGCCGCTTACTAATTTTACTTTTGATGTGGAGCTGCCGGTGAGGTTTACGCAGACTCTTTAGGAATTCAGATTGAAGATTTCAGATTTTAGATTGAGCTGCACTCGATTGGAACAGACCCCTAATGCCTTTTTACCTCACCCCCAGCCCCTCTCCGAAGGAGAGGGGAGCCAACAAACGGGTATCTTAAGCTAATCTTGATATGAAATATATCGAAAATAAATTTTAACGATTTGGGTACAGCTACTTCTCTCCGAAGGAGAGTCCCGATAGCTATCGGGAGGGGTGAGGACTAATGGGTATGCAGAAAACACCCCCCCAAACCCCTCTCAAAAGGGAACCGCCTTCACTCATCGGTTCTCATTCATCCTTAAAAGGCAATGGAGATTCCTCAATTTCGCTGCGCTGCATTCGGAATGGAACTACACTCATGCCGTCAGGAAATCCGCGCCAATCCACGTTCTTTTTAACCAAGCTTCGGACATCGGACATAGAACCTCCTGTGCGAAACAATATTTCCTCCAAACATAAAAACCTTTGGCACTACTACTATACATTAACGGGCAACTGGCAGATCTTGATGCCGGTACCGTTATTGCACAAACCCGGCAGGTAAACGACCTTAACAGCCTCGATAACCGGCAGGCGGGGTACACTAATAAATTCAGCTTGCCTAAAACGGCTAACAACCTGCGCATTATGCAGTTTTTAACCCTCGTAGGCAACGCATCGGCGGTGCCGTATCAAAAAAATGAATGCTCGCTGTACAGTGCTTCGGGCGAATGCTTTGTTTATAAAGGCTGGGCGGTGGTTACAGATGGTGGTAGCAATTATGATGTTGCCGTTTATGATGGTATTATAGACCTGTATAAGGCCATAGAAAACCAAACGCTGGACAGTGTAGGCCTGCAGGAACTTACACACAATAAATCGGTGCAGGGGGTAAGGGCTTCATGGCTTAACAACTTGCCGTACCGCTACATAATTGCCGATTATAACGGTAATAACATTCCGATTACGGCAACAAACAACCGCATAAATATAGATTATTTAGTACCATCTGTTAGTGTGGCGTGGCTCTGGAAAAAGGTATTCGAAAAATACAATAACAACGTGCAGCCCACGGGATCTATATTTAACTCGCCCGATTTTAAACAGCTGTACATGACGTTTCCTAAAGGGCAGGTGCGCAGCGATACTAACGATGTATCTCTTTTTAAATGCGAAGATTATCATTTTATACAAAGCAACGGTAACAACTGGCGCATTCGCAAAATATACTATTGCAAGTTTATAACCACACAACAGTATGCGTCGCAATGGCTGGCTAATAACGGTGGCATACACATAAAAGTGCTGGCGGCGGCATCTTACAAGCTTAAAATAAAAGGCAAATTGTATGGGCACCGCGATGCTAATGCGGGCATACATAAAGACAGCTTTATAAAAATAGGCAAAAACTGCGATAACCTGCAGGCATACCAGGTAACGGCAAATAATATTATTGATGTATTTGGCGCAACTCCGTACTTAATTTATGGCGAAGATTTTGAGTTTACTTCCAATCCGTTTCAGCTAAATGCTTACGATAGTATTTGTGCCATTATAGGTGGGCAGGGGACAGACAGTTATGAACTAAACGAAAACTGGCCGGGCGATGATCTTACCATAGAGCTTGTAAGGGTAGACCCTGATAATGTAGATTTTAGCACAGTACTTACAGATTTTGCCATAAAAGATTTTCTTAACGAGGTTGTGCACCGTTTTGGGCTTACCCTGTATAAAGATAAGTACAGCAATAACTACCGGTTTTTAACGCTGCAGGAACAACTGCAGGGGGCAGATGTGGTAAACTGGAGCAGTAAATTTAGCAGTAAAACGCAGGAGAATTACATTTATGGCACCTATGCCCAAAACAACTGGTTTAAGTATGCTTATAACGATAAAGAAAGCACGCATAACGACGGGGCACTTAGTATATCAAATGTAAACCTGCCCGATGCGCGCGATGTTATAAAATCTAAAATATACAGTCCGGAGCGTGTGCCCTCGCTGTACCTGGGCGAAAACAGTAATGTGTACAAGCTTTGGGAAAAAGAAGTTGTAGAAGACCCGCAGCCTAACGAGCCCACAGTTACTTACAAACCGTTAGACAAACGCTACTATTTTTTAAAAACGCAACAGGTATCGGGCACGGTAAATGTAACATCTGCCCTGCTGGGCGATTTAAGCAACCCTACAAATACTTATTATCGCGAAACCTATAGCGGGCTTGATTTTAAAAGTATACTGGAACGGTTTTACAGTCCGTTGAGTGCCATACTAAACAATGCTGTTATTATCACGGCACAGCTATGGCTTACCGATGTTGATATTGCCAACCTTGATTTTAAAAAGCTGTATTACATAGAGCAGCTTGCTAACTATTACATTTTAAACAAGGTAAACAACTACATACCCGGTAAAATAACCACCTGCGAGTTAGTACAGGTAGCTTACAGCACACCGCCACAGGTTAGTGCCCCTGCCGTATTTACCATTATAAACATACAGCGCACAGGCGGGCTAAGGGCAATACTTAGTTTTACACGCACTATACAAGATTACCCCTGTGTTATAGAGCATTCGCTAAACGGCATAAGCTGGACAAGCTACAGCGGTGCAAACGAAAATTTAAACAGCCCCTACACCACCACGCAATTATCACGCGGTACAAATTACTTTAGGATAAGCAGTTACGACTATACCAACAACACGGTAATTAATTATTCTAACTCCGTTTCAATCACCATACCATGATACAGCAACTTAAAAACATACCGCCGTTTATAGATTTTGGCTTTGGCATAACGCAGGTGCAGGTTACCGCCGGGCAGCCTGTTACTGTGTGGCTTACTACCCTGTATAATCAGGATGTTTACACCTTTTCGCTCACGGCGCAGGGCACGGTAACAAAGATCTCTAATTACGAATATGTGGTTGCCCAAACGCAGCCGGGAACCTACACTATTAAACTTGGTGTGAACACATCGGATAAAAAAATAAGCCTTGTAAGTAATATTTTAACATTAACTGTAACCTGAATATGACATTTATACTGGGCAAACTGGACATAGATACTAAGGCACTTGTACTATCGTCTATAGAAACAAAAAAGCAAATAGACGAACTTATTGCTAAGCAGGAAAAGCTTAAAGAAAAGGGCAAAGAAAATTCTGTAGAGTTTTTAGCTACAGCTACTGCTCTTAAAAACCTTACAACTGCTTATGCGCAGCAGCAAACCGCGATAGCCGCCCAAACTACCGAAGAGGGGAAACTACTCTCGATAAAAAAAGCCATAAAAGATGCAGTTAATGAAGTTAATAAATCAGAGACCGATTACCTTAACAACAACCGTCAGCTTATAGAATTAAAGAAAAATCTGAACAGCACCGATGATGATTATGAGAAACGGCTGGGCAAGATAAACGCCAAGCTACAGGAAAATAACAACTGGTTAAAGGAAAATGGGTCGGCAAATGCAAAGCTCATTACCACCATGAGCGATTATAAAGACCAGGTAAAAGAAGGCTTTAACAGCATTAATATTTTTAACGGCGGACTTACGGGTTTAATAAGCCGCGCACAGGAAGCCGGTGGTACAGGCCCGTTGCTTAAGGGTGCGTTCGAGAGTATGTCTCAGGGTATTATGGGCATGACAAAATCGGCTATAAGCTTTATAGCGACACCCTTTGGCATAGTGCTGGCGGCTATAGCAGTAGTGTTTGCACTGGTGCAAAACGCCATGAACAACAGTACAGAGAGTGCTAATAAAATAACTAAGGTTTTCACCACATTTTCGGTCATAACAGATGCGCTTATGGATTTGCTTACCCCTCTGGGCGAAATACTTATCGATGGTATCGCGGCAGGGTTTGATATGGCGGGTAAGGCGGCAGAGGCAGCCATGGGCTTTATAGCCGATGGGCTTTCTTTTTTAGGTTTTGATGATGCCGCACAGGGGGTTACCAACTTTACTGCTGAGGTAAAAAGAACGGCCGAAGAGACCATTAGCCTTAAAAAAGCACAGGAAGAACTTGCCACACAAATGGCGGTGCAGGAGGTAAATAACGAAAAGGCAAAGCAACAGGCAGAAGCACTTATTAAAGTGTCGGAGAACCAGAAGTTATCCGAAAAGGAACGCCTTGATGCCCTTACCGCCGCTGCCGCTATAGAAAGCACAAACATGGCCCAGCGCAAGAAGCTTAACGATGAAGCCTATAACCAAACGGTGCGCAATATAGCACTGGGCAAAAACCTTACTGCCGAAGAGCTTACAGGCCTGCAGTTGCAGGGTGCGGCTTATGCTGAAAAGCTCATGAAGGTAAAGGGCTTTACCCAGGAGGAGATAGATGCATTGAAGGAAGCACAGGTAGAAAAGATGCGGCTTAGTGGCGAAGAAATTAAAATGGTGGAAAACCAGGAGGCTGCGAAGCAAAAGGTAAGAGAAGATGCCGAACAAAAACGCCGGCAGGCCGAAGATGCCCGCAAGGCAAAGGCAAAACAGGCACTGGATGACGAGGTGCAAAGGCAAAGCCTGTCGCTTAACCTCTTTATAGAGCAGCAAGGCGTTAAGGCAAAAAGCCTTAAAGACGAACTGGAACTGGCCGAAAAGGTAGCTACGGCAAAGAAAAAGCTGGCAGAAGCCGAATTTGCCGCATCAGATAAATCGGGGAATGCCAAATTGCAAAAGGAAATTGCCGACGCCAAAATTACCAATGACCTTGCAAAAGCACAGGCTGCTGTTGCGGTTGAAAATGCCGACCGCGAACTAAAAACCTATCTTAAAGCACATAGTGAA
>Ga0247806_10000674_pt1 | contig 19712 bp, 14 predicted proteins | sample UWRJL059202B1_FD_179935 | JGI IMG/M metagenome (GOLD analysis project Ga0247806, IMG submission 179935) | Plant litter microbial communities from Arlington Agricultural Research Station in Wisconsin, United States - UWRJ-L059-202B-1 | ecosystem: Environmental > Terrestrial > Plant litter >... | reverse complement strand
TTTTACATTGCCGCCTTTTGCCCTGATCGCTGCTGCCATAGTCTTACTCAGTTCCGGCGGCACCACGTCATCTTTCAGCCCATGAAATATCCACCAGTTTGTTTTTATTAATTGCGGCGCGGTAGCCGTGTTGGCGCCGCCACAGATAGGAAAGGCGGCTGCGTATTCCCCGGACTTCCTGTTCACCAGTTCGAAAGTGCCCATGCCGCCCATCGACAATCCACCTACATAAAAACGGTTCCTGTCGAGGTTATAATCTTTCTTCAGCGTTTCGATGAGTTGTATCAATAATTTCATGGCGATGGTAGGTTCACCCCCCGCCATGAAATTGAAATTCCTTTTTTTCACCGCGTCTTCCGTTACCTGTACATTGCTCCAGTAGCTGTTTTTGGAACACTGTGGAAACAGCACGAATGCCGGGAAGCGTTCGCGTACACTGTCGTTTAAAAACATGGCAGAACCGTGCGCGAGTTGCGCTTCATTGTCGCCGCCCCTTTCACCGGCACCGTGCAGGAAAACGATGATGGGATATTTGACCGTTGGATTGTAGTTTTCAGGGAGCAACAAGCGATACGGCAGGGTATCCTGCTTTTCTATCAGCCAGTGTTTTTCGTACAGGCTGTCGGCTTGTGCGGTTGCCACAAGATTGAATAACAGTACAAGACATACTACGGAAAGAGTTTTTTTCATGTTCTTAATTTAGGTATGGACTTTTAAAATCGAGTTTTTTCAACGCGCTCTTAATCTCCGGGCAACTCATGAACAGTTTCCACAACAGGCCGCTGCGGTAATTTTCAATCATCACGATGATAGGCCCCTGGTCGATGGCAAGGTGACTTTTTGCATACCAGTTTTTCGTTTCATTGAAGGCATCGATGAAGCCGTATTCGCTCCAGATCTTATCGCCGAGATCGTAATAAAAATGTTTCAATGCCTGCATGGAATATTCCGGCGTGTAGGGAAATGCGGAAAGCGCTGCCGTGGGAGTGATGGTACCATTGTCGTTGGTCGGCGAATGTGCATCGTAACCATTCCAGGTGTCGCTGGCCGTTAAGCCCCAGCAGTTGGCCCCATAGCCTTTGAAGGCTTTGGGATTGTCCACACAATAATCGTGGTTGATGAGCGTATGGTTCTTATTCTGCTCCCAGTAATCTGCGTAGCGGTCTTTCAAACCATTCGGATCCAGTCCTAAAAAAGAATATTGCGAAAAGAAGAGCGGTCCGCCGTAATCAAAACCCAGCGGCAGTTTATGGTTATAGAAGGTTTTCCCGTTTTTAAAGAAATTGCTTTCGGCCCAGCCGCGGTGGTAAACGGAAGCCGGCACTGCGTACTGATCGCTTTCGCTGGCCGCGAGGATGTACATGATGAGGCATTCGTTGAAACCGCGCACGGGAAAATTCATGGCCCATCCGTTGTTGGGACTCCAGTGCCAGTACAGCACTTCCTGCCCGCCGCGGGTAAACCAATCCCATTCCACGCCCTTCCATATCCAGTTGAGTTTACCGCGGAATTCCCTTTCGGCCGGGCTGTCGCCGTTAAAATATTGACGAGCGCACAACAGGCCCTGGAAGAGGTAAGAACTTTCCACCAGGTCGGCGCCATCATCTTTCCGGCTGAAGGGAATGGTTTTGCCGGTAGCGCCATCCATCCAATGCGGAAATACGCCGTGGTACGAATTGGCCTTCACCAAAAAGTTGATCATCTTGCGCAGGAACTTCGCCGCCGTATCCCGGCTGATCCATTTTCTTTCCACCGCCACGATCACGCTCATGATGCCGAAGCCCGTACCGCCGGTGGTGACGGTTTCATTACCGTAGCCAAAATTTTCGTTGCTTCTCTCCCTTGCCATGCCGCTTACAGGATGTGCAAAGTCCCAGAAATAACGGAAGGTTTGTTTCTGTACTAGGTCGAGTAGTCCTGAATCGGACAGGTTGCGCGGGCGTTTCGTAGCGTCGAATGCAGTGGCAATAGATTGTACTTTTTGCGCCTGTACAGTGCACGAAAAGACCAGCGTTGCAACGAATAGATATTTTTTTAAAGCAATCATTTGTGGAGTTATGAATTATTAATTGTCTGAACTGTGATTTTGAAATGATGTAATGGCAAACTATGATTTTTGGCCTTCATCATAAAAATCATTTTAACCAGTCACAATCATGGTTCAGACATTGGCCGTTGGCCAGGAGACCAAACGGCGGAATGCACCTGCGTTTCATTGTCACATTTTCAAATCTTCAAATTAAAGATACGGCGCTGTAAATCCAAGCGACTGCATCCCTGCCTTCACTTCCGGTGCGCTGGTGAACAGGTTCCATAACAGCCCGCTCCGGTAATTTTCGATCATCACGATGATGGGTCCCTGGTCGATGGCCAGGAACGAGTCGGCAAACCACTGGTCTTTTAAAGAGAACGCATCTACAAAACCATATTGCTTCCACAGCTTGTCGCCGAGTTTATAATAAAAAAATTTAAGCGCCTGCATCGATTCCGTTGGGGTGTAAGGAAAAGACGACAAGGCAGCCGTGGGCGCTATGACGCCAACATCATTCGTAGGCGAGCTCGCCGTATAACCACCCTGTATGTCGCTGGCGGTAAGGCCCCAGCAAAGGTTGCTGTAACCGAAATATTGTTTGGGATTGGCTACGCAATATGCATAGTTGATCTTTGTATGATTGATGGTTTGCGTGGTATAGTTGGCATAGGCATCATTCAGTCCATTGGGATTGATGCCCATAAAACTATAATGCCCGTAAAAGAGCGGGCCGCCCAAAGGCTCGCCTAACGGTAAGGGGTAGCTGTAGTACACGTTTCCATTTTGCATGGCGCCGTTCCGGGCCCACCCGTTGGTGTATACAACCGGCGGAATGGAATGCGTTGTGGAAGCAGCGGCGAGTACATAGGTGATGAGGCTTTCGTTCCAGCCCTGTATTTTCATGTTCATGTCCCAGTTAAAAGAAGGACTCCAGTGCCAGTACAAAACATTCTGTGCACCCTGCCGGAACCAATCCCATTCCACGCCGTTGCAAATGCTGTTGATGTCGGCGCGTAAGGCTGCTTCGCCTGCATCGGCGGTATTGAAGAACTGCCGCGCGGTGATGAGTCCCTGCACCAGGTAAGAAGTTTCCACCAGGTCGGCGCCATTGTCTTTCGCGCTGAAGGGGATCACAGCACCGGTAGCGCCGTTGAGCCAGTGCGGGAAAGCGCCATGAAATTTTTGCGCCGTATTTTTTAAGAAAGCCGTCATGGTTTGCAACCTGGTCAACCCCTGGCTTCGGGTAATGAAACCGCGGTTGATGGCGGTAACGATGGCCATGATGCCAAAGCCCGAGCCGCCGGAGGTAACGAGGTCGCCGGAGGTATTTCTCTCGCGGGCGAGCCCGCTTACCGGGTGACCAAAGTCCCAGAAATATTTAAAGGTTTGTTGCTGTACGAGGTCGAGCAATGCGTTGTCGGATATGGGTGGAAATTTATCCGTGGAATCTATTTTGGTAATAAGTGCCGTACTCACCGGGGAAGTAAGCGCAGCTGCTTGGGTTGACCGCAGGCTGGTACTAACGGCAAAAGTATATTGCGTAATGGGCGAAAGGTTGGCAGCAGGCTGGAGCACCAGGGTACTATCGCCGTTTTCATACGTTGCATTGTAAACAATGGTTGTACCTGTTTTGGTACTCACACTTACAGCGGCAGGCACGGTACCCCGGTCCACTTTAGCGGTAAAGGAAAATTTAACGATGGGGTTGTAGCTGCTGTTGTAATAAGTAAAGCCATTGAAGGCGCCATCTACTTTCAACGAAACAAAACTTAAGGCCGTGGGCGTAGGAGTTGGCGGTGTGGGCGGCCCGGGTGTTGGGCTGCTGTCGCTTTTGCTGCAGCCGAGTGCAAACAACAAAACGATCAAAGTCAATAAGCGTTGTTTTTTCATGTTCAGTTTTTAGCGTGTCAACAAGATGATTGGAGTCTCATAAATTGTAGCAGGCTTTGGAAAAAAAGGGGTTGCCATTTTCTGAGGATGACAACCCACACGATTGCATGAGAAAAAACTATTTTAAATTATTCCTGTAAAAAAATTTTGACCATAAACGTATGCTCCCTATCGTCCCTGTTTTTCCAATTGGAACAATGCCGTTACTTCCTGGCTGGTTAAAGCCTTGTTGTAGATTCTGAACTCATCCATTTTCCCGGCAAAATTGGTTGCCCAGCCCTGCGCGGTTGCCGCAGCCGTAAGGCTCGGTGATGTTTGAAACTGGAAGGCTCCGAAAGCGCCTTTTGTGGCGTTGATAAAATTAAGGTTGCCGTAAGGCGTTACCGGCGGAGCTCCGGGATCACTACCCTTTAAAGTAGGCCCAACGGTATTACCGGGGTTGCCGGCCGTATTAACGCCGAGGGCATTGCCGTTTTCGAAAATATTGAATACCGAGGTAGCCCCGTCATAGGTAGCAACCAGGTGTACCCAGGTATTGAAGTTTACTTTTGTATCGGTAAACTGGCCTGCCCATGGAACAGCCGAATTGTACATGTGCACTTTAAAAACCGCTTTATCGGCACCGCCGCCATTGTCCTGGTAAATATCGAGGCTGCCCCAGAAATCATCGGTGCGGGCAATGGTAAATATGCCGATCGCTCCTGTATTTACAGGCGAATTTATCCAGAAGGAAACCGTATAGCTTTTTAATCCCTGCAAGGCGGCAGTTGGATTAAAAGTAGCATACGCCGTGCTGCTGCCTTTGTAGCCCAGGCCTTTTTTACCGGCTTCAAATGTGGATCCTGCATTTACGGCGCTGACACCGCTCAGACTGTCGATCAGGCTGCCGTTAAAAGCCCAGTAACCTACAAGATTACCCGGGGCGATCTGGCTTGAATTGGTGTAGCCGCCTCCAAGCGGTGGCGGATCACCGGCTGTAAAGTTATCATCCCTTTCCACTTTGGTACAGGCGGAAAAAAGAACCGATGCCAGCAACAGGGCCGGTAGCGCTCTCTTTAGATTTATATGTTTCATAATTATCGTTTTTAAATTTGATTTTAATAAAATGGATTTTGAGTTAAGAGTCCGCCGCTCAAATCTCTTTGTTGTTGTGGAATGGGAAATAATTCATGCTTACCATCTACAAATGGTTTGCCATGTGCGCGCAGCACCGTGCCTGCCCTTCCCTGGCGTACCAGGTCCAAAAAGCGATCGCCTTCCAATGCCAGTTCCAGCCTTCTTTCATTCCAGATATTGGCTTCGGTAGCGGCAATGGCGCCAACGCCTGCGCGGGTGCGTACCCTGGTGAGCGGGGTAAGTGCATCGCCACCGGTATGGGTAGCGGCTTCGGCATTGATGAGCAATACTTCTGCAAAACGCATGATGCGGATATTTTTAGGTTTGTTGTCCTTATCGAGGTAACCGTTACAGGCAGCCGTTTCCTTGAACGGGCTGTGGTAAGATTTGTAGTTATACCGCGGGTTTTCAACCAGCGACTGGTTGGGAATGATAAAGCCATCCCACAGGGTTACGGGGTTAACCGGGTCGATGAAGATGATGCTGCCTGCCCTGCGTACATCGCCCGCGCCATAAGCAGCGGCCAAATCAGCAGAAGGTGAGTTCAATCCAAAACCCAGATCGCCATCGTATTGTTTGCCGTCCACGGTATTGGTCCACGCGCCTTTTGCACGCGGCCCCTGCCAGTTGCTGTAGTTGGGGTTGATGCCATCGCAACCGCCGGTAGCTGTCCTGTTGGGGCCGGTTTGCACTTCAAAGATGGATTCGATGTTGTTCACACCCACTTCGCGGAATACATTGGCATAATTGCCGGCGAGGTCGTATTTACCGGAGTTCATTACGGCCAATGAAAGGTCGTAAGCTTTCTGGTAATCTTTGAGGTACAGGTACACTTTGGCGAGCATGGCCTGGGCGGCGCCTTTGTTGGCACGACCTACCTGGGTTCCGCCTTCGCCTTTCAGCGGCAGGTTATCCACTCCATACTGCAGGTCTTCTTTGATCACCGTGTATATTTCATCTTTGGTGGCACGGGTTTTAAATTCAGGATTGTTCAGTTCCGTGGCATTGGGCACCCTGGTGAGCTTGGGCACACCGCCAAAAAAGCGTACGAGGTTGAAATAAAAATACCCTCTTAAAAAACGTGCTTCGCCGATAAGCCTTTTGCGGGTTGTTTCGTCGAAAGTGGCCTGGTCAAGAATGGACAATGCTTTATTCGCCGCTACGATGCCTTTATAATGATCGCCCCAAATGAGGTTAAAGTTTTCATTGTTGGGCGTGAAGGTAAAATTGTCGATCTCGCCACCCTGGAAACCGCCGTCGCTGGGCGTGCTGCCTTTGTCGGTATTGTCGGAAGCCATGTCGGTAAGGATGAGGTAACGCAATCCTACGGTACCCTGCAGGTACAAGCGGTTGTAAACGCCGGCCACCAGTTGGTTGGCAGCATTGGGATCGGCCAGGGCCTGTTCTTCGGTAAGATCACCCTGCGGGGCCACATCCAAAAAAGATTTTTTACAGCCTGCCAGCGCCGTAAAGGAAGCGGCAACCAGGGCGAGGTATATTATTTTTCGTTTCATAATTTTTCTTTTAAGCTTTTATAATTAAAAGGCCAGGTTTACACCGAATGCGAAGGTGCGGGTAGTTGGATAGGTGTTTGATTCGATACCTGCATTCAACGGACCCGAGCTGGTGATCTCCGGTGTATAACCGCTGTACGGTGTAATGGTGAACAGGTTTTGCGCCGTTACGTACATGCGCAGGCTGCTGAACTTCGCCATCGACATAATGCGGTTCTTTCCAAACGTATAGCCAACGGTGAGGTTGTTCAACCGGAAGAAATTACCGTTTTCGAGGAAGTAGGTAGAAGCCGGCAGGATGGCCGTGTTGGCCCTTGGTATGCGGTTGCTCGGGTTGTTGGGCGTCCACCTGCCGTTTGCTACATCCGTTTCGATGTTGTCGCGGAAGTCGGTACCCCTGGTTGCTTTTTTACCATTGTAAATTTTACTGCCGCTGGTGCCGTAGCCTCCAAAACTCAGGTCGAAGTTTTTGTAACCCACATTACCATTTACGCCATACGTGAATTTAGGAATATACGACCCGCTGTAAGCGCGGTCAAAATCATTGATGATGCCATCGGGTGTACCGGCGGGACCGCTGATGTCGCGGTAGCGGATGTCGCCCGGCCGGGCAGTGGTTTGTGCAGAAGCGGCAATTTCAGCCGTATTCTGGAAGATGCCGTCGAACTGTAGTAAATAGAAGCTGCCGATGGGTTGGCCATTGTCGGACTTAGTGATAAAGTTACCGTTCACAGATCCTTCAAACAATGCCTGTCCGCCATTCAGGTTAATCACTTTGTTCTTGTTGTAGGAAATATTACCGCCTATGCTGTAGGTCCAGTCTTTCCCGATCCTGTCCGTCCAGGTCAAACCAAGTTCCACACCTTTGTTCTGGTAACTGGCGGCATTCGTAACATACTGGTCGTCACCAAAAACCCTGTCAACCTGTACAAAAATAAGAGCGTCTTTACTTTTCTTGCTGTAGTAATCGATTTCACCGGTGAGCCGCCCGCCCAATGTGGTAAAATCCAGCCCGAAGTCCAGTTCTTCTGTTTTTTCCCAGCGCAGGTTGGCGTCGTTGATATTTTCGAACCGGATGCCGAGGTAACGGGTGCCGTCAAAATAATAAGGTAAGTTGATGGTGGCCAGGGAACGGAACAGGGAAGACGGGATGTTTTCATTACCCACCAAACCCCAGCTGGCCCTTAGTTTCAGGTTGCTGAAGATCTTTTGGTTGGTCATGAAGCTTTCCTGTGAAATGTTCCAGCCCAAACCAACGGAGGGGAAATTATCCCAGCGGCTGTTGGAGCCGAACTTGGAAGTACCGTCGCGCCGGATGCTGGCGGTTAAAAGATAGCGGTTGTTGAAGGCGTAGTTCAAACGGCCGAGGTAGGAAACCCTGGTGTATTTATCGCCCGTGTTGGAAACGATCTGGCTACCGGCCGAACCGGCGTTGAGGTACCATTGGTCTTCGTTGGCGGGTACGTCCAGCGCGCTGCTGGCCACACCGTTGTAATTATATTCTTCCGCCGTCATACCGCCCAGCAGGGTAAGGTTGTGCCTGCCGAAAACCTTGCTGTAAGTAGCCGTGTTGTCCCATATCCACCGGGTGGCATCGTTCTTATCGAGGCTCAGTTTGCTGTTGCCCCTTTGCTGGTTGCCACCGGCAGCTACGAAGGTATTGGTATCGCTCAGGAACCTGTATTCATAGGTCCTGCTTTTTGTATAATCCAGGTCGATGTTCATCGCCGAACGGAGGGTAAGTGCGCTGATGGGCTTGAACTCCAGGGCGAAGGAACCCTGCAGCCTGTTGCCTTTTACGAGGTTGTCTCTTTTGTCGATGCTCAGCAGTGGATTGCCCACGTTGCCGGCGGCAGAAGTGTTGCCGTATTTGTTACCTGCTTTTGGCAGTACGGTGGGCGCCGCGCGGTAAGCATTGTTGAAGGCATCAAACAAAGCGCCCTGCGCCTGCGAGTTGGAATAAGACAGCAGCGTGATCAGCTTCAGCTTGTTGGTTAACCTGTACTCGTTGTTGGAGCGAACGGTAAAACGTTTGAAGCGGTTGTTCACCTGTATGCCTTCGTCGGTAAGGTAGTTGGCGCCGAGGAAATAAGTGATCTTTTCCGAACCGCCGGACATAGACAGGTTGTGGTTTTGCTGGAAACCTCTTTGTAAAATGGCTTCGTACCAATCGGTATTGTAGCCCTTCATCATGGAAGATGTTACCAGGCTGTCGCCGCTGCCGTAGTAAATGCTGGCTTCGTTGAGGTAACCGGCGTATTGCCTTTCACCGGCCATGTTCACCAGGTTGGTGGCTTCGCGGATGCCGATGTTGGCATCGTAGTTAAACACCGTTTTACCGGTGCGGCCTTTTTTGGTGGTGATGATGATCACGCCATTGGCGGCGCGCATACCATAAATGGCGGTAGAGCTGGCGTCTTTCAACACATCCAGCGTTACAATATCGTTCGAGTTGATGTTGCGTATATCGTCGGTGAAAACACCATCCACTACATACAATGGATTAGCGCCGCCGAGCATGGTGCCCACGCCGCGTACCCTTACGGTAGGCAGGGAGTTGGGTTCGCCCGAGCTGATGATCTGCACACCGGCTACCTTGCCCTGTATGGCCTGGGTAGCGGTTTGTACGGGTTGCTTGGCAATTTCTGCGCCTTTAACGGAAGCGATGGAGCCGGTAAGGTCGCGCTTTCTTTGCGTACCATAACCTACCACCACTACCTGGTCGATGAGGCGAACGGAACTGGTCATCACCACGTCGATGCTGGTGCGGCCGTTCACAGCCACTTCAATGTCTTCATAACCTACAGAGGAGAAAACAAGCGTGGCGCCATCGGGTACCGATAAGGAATAGGTACCATCAGATGCGGTAGAAGTGCCTGCCGCCGAGCCTTTGATCTTTACGCTTACCGCGGGAATGGCTTCACCGGTGCTGTTGGTGACCTTACCGGTTACGCGGGTATCGTTTACCACCGCGTTCTTTTTGGTGATCACCACCAGGTTGTTGTTGAGCAGGCGGTAGCTGAGTTCGGTTACGGCGAGGATCTTGTCCAGCACTTCGGTAACGGGTACGTTGCTCACGTTGATGTCTACCTTTTGGTTGGAGCTGATCACTTCGTCGTTGTACAGGAAGCGGTAGCTGCTTTTTTTCTCTATCTGCTGCAGGGCGGCTTTCAGTCCCGAATTTTTCAGGTTCAGGCTGATCATGTTTTGTGCGTCTACTTTGGCAGAAACCTGGAGCGTGGCTACCAGTATCAATACAATCGTAAGTTTCATAAGCAATAAAACTTTAGTAAATCCCTGGCGGCGGAGCGCCTGCAGGGGTTCGGTTTTTTTCATATATTTAAGCTTTGGGTTAATGAAATAGCGGAAGCTTGCGCACCTTCGAAGTATTCAAGTTTTCCTTTTTAGCCTGCCCGGGGAATGCGTCAACATTTCCCGGTTTTTATGATCGTTAAGTGGTATTGTGGTAGTCGTTTTTTATCATGTTTGGCAGTTTATGGTGAAAGAATGATGTGATCCTTGTTCATGTTGTAGCTGAAGCTGGTGGTCAGTTGCATGGCGCTTAAGGCCTGTCCCACCGTTTCCTTTTCAAAAATGCCGGTAAACCTTTTCTGCTGCAGTTTTTCACTGCGGAAGCTGATCTTCACGGCGTACCAGCGTTCCATTTTCACCGCTATGTCTTCAAAGGTTTCGTTGTTGAATATCAACCTGTTGTCTACCCAGGAGGTTTCTATCACTTCGTTGTTCACCGGTTCGCGGGTAAGGTAGCCTAAGGTGATGATGGGCTGGGCCGGTGCCGAGGGCTTTTTATTGCCGGGCGCCGGGGTGGCCACCGCTTCTTCATCGGCGATGGTGATCTTTTCGTTGGGTTTCAGTACGATCTTTTCGGGCCTGTTCTTCAGGGTGATCTCGATGCTGCCGCGGATAAGGCTGGTTTCCGTCTTTTTTTCTTCGGGGTAGCATTTTACGTTGAAGGCGGTGCCCAGTACCTTAATGTCCATTTTACCGGTGTGGATGATGAAGGGGCGGGCGGTATTTTTCACCACGTCGAAAAAGCCTTCGCCGCTGAGGCTTACTTCCCGGATAGTAGTCGAATAATCCCTGCTATAGGTGAGGGTACTGCCGGCATTCAGCCATACTTTGCTGCCGTCGGGCAATACCAGCGCCGTTTTGGAACCGTAGCGGGTGCTGACCTGGTTTTTGGCCACCACTTCTTTTTCGGCCGGTTTGTCAACCCGGGGGTTATTTAATATATACACACCGGTAAAAAACAGCCCGCTCAATACCAGTACGGAAGCCGTTAACCAGGGGAATCGCTTTTTCGGGGCAGGTTCTACCGGTTGTTCTTCTTCTGCTATATAATGATCGTCTTCGTTGAATTTACCTTCGTCGATACCCATATGCTGCAGCTTCAACGCCAGTTTGCGGTATTCGTTTTCAGTATGGGATGGGTTGCCGGGGGTTTTACTTTTCCAGAGATCCTGCATTACTTCCATGGAATAATTTTCTTCGGGATGGCGGTGCAGCAACTGCTCCAGCTCCTGTAGCTCGGTGGGCGTTGCTTCGCCGGATAGCTTGCGGGCCATCAGCGTCCATATCCTTTCTACGTTTGGTTGTTCCATGCAGTTATGGGGTAAGGACACGGATTGAAGGAGAATCTACTAAAGGGGAGGAATATTTTTTTTGGTTAGAGGGCCAGGAGGTTAGGGGTTTAGAAGTTTAGAGGGTTTAGGAGGTTTAGATTGGGAACGGATGTTGCTAAACCCCCTCTCCTTCAGGAGCGGGTGAGGGGTAAGGCGTTTAACGCGGCTGCTTCTTCAGTTCGAAATGCAGGGCGCTGCTGATCTTTTTTACCGCGATGGCCACCTGGCTGTCGATGGTTTTTACCGAAATGTTTAAAAGCCGCGCCACATCGTTGTATTTGAGTCCGTCTTCCTTTACCAGTTTAAAAATGAGTTTGCAGCGGGCGGGCAGCCGGTTGATCTCCGCTTCAATGCGCTTTACGGCTTCAGAGGTAATGAGCAACTGCTCGGGGTTGTAGGTGAGGGCGGGGAGCTGCATCGACATTTCGTTGAGCGATACCTCTTCTTTGCGGAAATGCCTCGACAGGTAATTGAGCGCCGTGTTTTTGGTGCTTACGTACAGGTACAGCTGCAGGTTATCGATGCCGCCGAGGGTCCGGCGGTTTTGCCAGGTGCGTACGAATACGTCGGACACGATCTCTTCGGCCAGTTCCCTGTTTTTGATGATGCTGTTGGCAAATTGAAGCAGGTTTGGCGCATAGGCCATGTACAAACGGGCAAAAGACGGTTGATCGTTTTGATCAGCTATCAGGTGCTGAAGCGCCAGTATTTCTGCTGCAGACAACATATAGCAAGCTGTTTTCTCTCCCTGTTAAATTAAGAAAATTTATTAAGACAGCGATAAAAATAGATGTGTAATCGCCAGGAGCAGGATTGGATTTGCCAAATGGCAGGTATATCTTAACAAACCAGGAATTGAAAAGCTACATTCATTTTAAAAACTCCCAACATCAAACTCAAAACCCCAAACAATGCATTCCTTCCCCTCCAACCCCAAACAGCAACAGCCTGTACTCCCTGGATCAAAAAACCCCTTATTATATTAACTGATTTTTCCTACTTTTGCCCTCCGTTATGCAACCCATAACAGGGCCTATAGCTCAGTTGGTTAGAGCACCTGACTCATAATCAGGTGGTCCCTGGTTCGAGCCCAGGTGGGCCCACAAGCTGTATAAGGGGTTCAGCTTTTTAAGTTGAACCCTTTTTTATATTTACAAGGAGCCGCTTTCCCGTATCCTGATGTAGCCAACCTGATTATGCCTGAATTTCAAGTCAGCCCTTAAAGTAGCAGTTTGTTGATCAAGGATCAAAGCGCTTAATTTTATTCGACCTGTGGATTCACCAGGTTAACTGTTTCCAACTGTTGGTTATTTTCTATTTACACTTACTAAAGGAAATTCCACTTTTAAAACACAACCTTGCCGGGTTGCAAGGTAAAGATGGCCGCCCCGTTATATATTGCTGCACGGCTTTTTATATTCGCCAATCCAATGCCGTTTTGATTTTTGCCAGTGTCAAAGCCTACCCCGTTATCGGTTATAGATAAGCGTATAGATCTCGTACTCTGTAAAAGGGTAATACAAACATCTGATGCTCTTGCATGTTTCAGTATATTGTTCAGTTGTTCCTGCACGATGCGGTAAATATTAATCCTGAACTTTTCATTCACGCTTTCTTCCTTGAATTTTTCCAAGGCTAACTTTATTTTTAAAAAGTTGAAAGTGCCATTCTGCAAATCCTGTTAATTCTCCTGATCCTGGTAAATTATAAGGTGGCGCGGAGGCTCATTGTATAGCGGGTGGATGGTTGCTGAAGCTGTATTTTATCATTCGTTACGCGGGTGATCTTCCAGTGTTGGTTGAGCTGCGACAGTAACGGATCGGCGGAGGGCAGGTGGATCGCGATCTTTTTGGAAATATCGTCTTCCGACCAGTTGCCGCTCGTGCGTATGCCGTTCTTTTTAACAGTAAGGTCGCCGGCGGCATTGAATGTAAAGGTATAGCCCGCAAAATCGTTGCGGTGGTTGCTATTTGAATCGAGGTATTCGTTGATGACCCAGGCACCTTCGGTAACAACGGGTGTTGCGGCTTTGTCAGTAATGTAATCTTCCATACCGGTGCAGGCGGCGAAATAGAATATGATGCTGCACTTGAGCGCAAAAAGCAGGAATGGCTTTTTCATTTACAGGCGTATTGGTGATCCTATAACTGAAAAAACCATTGAATTATTGTGCAGGAGGCTAAAACCTTGTCTCCAAATAAAGCGGCAACATCGCCCTCCAGGTGGGCCAGTCGTGTTTCCATTCTTCGCCCCAAACATCCAGTTCGTAATTGATGCCCTTGTTGTACAGTATGCCGGCAAAGGCTTTGGAGGCGTTGGGATCTTCGTAATCGCCGCTGCCGGTAAGGATGTGTACATGCTGGCTCTTGCGGATCTGTTCCAGCACGCCGTGGTCGCTGAGGTTAGGAATATAATGCATGGGCGAATTGAAATATACCTGTTCGTCGAAGTAACCTTTGGTGTATTCCGACAGGTCGTACACGCCACTCATGGCGATCACGCCGTTGATGAGGTCGGGACGCTTGAGGAAAAGATTCATGCTGTGCAGGGCGCCAAAAGAGGCACCGCAGGTGATGATGGGTGTTTCGGGCGAGGTATTGTTTTTTATAAAGGGCACCACTTCATTGTACACGTATTCGTTGAACTGGTTCTGGCGGATGGCCTTGTGTTCGCCGGCCATTTCGTTGTTGAGCCAGCTTTCGTTGTTGATGCTGTTGATTGAGAATATCCTCACTTTGCCACTGTTGATGTAAGGGGCGAGTGTTTCCATCAGCTGGAACCTTTCGTACTCCAGGTAATCGGCTGCCGCGGTAGGCACCAGCAATAACGCGAACCCGTAATCGCCGTAAGAAACGATGGGCATTTCTTTTTGTAATGCCGGGCTGAACCAACTGAATAATTCTCTCTTCATATTTTACTTTTTAGAATGATGCCGGTAATTTACTAAAGAAATATTTATTACACGAATCAGGTGTTTTATTACACGAATTTTTCGGATTACACGGATTGGAAAAGTTTAAGATTGCAATTCGCTTTACATAGTAACATCCTACGAATTACACGAATTGAAACGCTCTTGCGAACTATGCTCTCTTTGCTACTTTGCGTGAAATTATTCCAATACGCCTTCTTTGATCTCCGTCCACAATTCGCGGTAGCATTTTGCGGCGTAGCTGCTGTTGGCGAATTCCATGATCGGCGCTTTGTGCACGCCCATTTTTTCCACGTCGCTGAGGTAGGGGATATAGTTCTGAAAAAAACGTTTGTCTTTGTACAGTTCCTGCATGATGTCGTTGTGCATGGTCTTGCGCAGGTCCGTCATGGTGAAAAAGCACATCATCTTACCCATGTCCAAATCTTTTTCTTTAAAATAATCCTTTACCATATGGTAGGTGCGGATGCTGAGCGTGGTGGGGATCACGGGCATCAGCACAATATCCGCTGCGTTGAAAATATTTTCGCTGAGCGCGCTGAAGCCCGGCGGACAGTCGATGAATAAAAAGTCGTATTCCTTATCCAGTTGTTTGATCACCGTTTTTAACCTGTTCTTGTTGCCCCGCATTTCATCGAGCATCACGTCGAAGCTTTTGGTGGAATTGTCGGCGGGTATCACATCCAGCAACTCAAAATCGGTACTCAGGATCGCATTCTCCAGGTCGGCATCTTTGGTGATCAGCTTTTTTATGCCCGGGTGCGTTTTGGGTTTTGCCTTGTAGTAAAAAGAAGAAGAGCCCTGCGGATCAATGTCCCACAACAAGGTTTTGTAGCCATCGGCTGCCGCCAGGTAAGCAAAGTTTACGCAACTGGCCGTTTTTCCTACACCGCCTTTGAGGTTATAAAGTGCAATGGTTGTCATACGCAATGATTTTATTGGAGGGGTAAGATAACAAAATATTTTTCAATATAAAGCCTCCCGTACGCATAATGCCCGGCCAGGCCCGGCATCCCGGCAAACCTTGCCGAAATGTAAACCCGGCACCCCTTGTTTAACGTATGTATTGAAACTTTACCTTTGCAAACATAACTCAACCAGTGGCAACAACTACAACAGATAAAAGATCATCGATATTAAGCAGGCTTCGTAAAAACCGGGAAGATGGGCTGGATAAGGCGGACATGACGTTTATGGATCACCTGGATGCCCTGCGCTGGCACCTGGTAAGAGGGGTGATCGCCTGGCTGGCTGCCGCCATCAGCGTGTTCGTTTTTATAGACTGGATCTTCGATAACATCATTTACGCACCCGCAAGGCCTACTTTCGTTACGTATGAATTTTTGTGTCGCTGGAGCCATAAACTCGGTCTCGGAGAAGCGCTTTGTATGCCGCCGGTGAACATGCCTTTGCAGGGCAATACCATCAGCGGGCCGTTTATGTCGGCGCTCAACATTTCCATGGTGGGCGGTATCATCATCGCCTTTCCTTACCTGTTCTGGGAGTTGTGGCGCTTCGTAAAGCCTGCCCTTTCGCCCAAAGAAGTAAAATACGCCCGCGGCAGCATTTTCTGGGTGTCGCTTTGTTTCTTTACCGGTGCGGCTTTCGGTTATTTTTTATTGGCGCCTTTTACCTTCAACTTCCTCGCCAATTTCAAGCTCGGCGCCGTGGGGGCCTATGAATACAAACCTACGCTCGACGATTACATCGATACGCTCAACAACATCATACTCGGTTGCGGCATCGCGTTCGAACTGCCCATACTCGCATTCGTGCTGGCCAAGATCGGCCTGGTAACGGCCAAATTCCTTAAAAAAGTAAGGAAATACGCCTTCGTGGTGATCCTGATCGTTTCGGCCATCATCACGCCTTCGCCCGACTGGAGCAGCCAGCTCATCGTGGCCATTCCATTATTGATACTCTACGAGATCAGCATTTTGCTGGTAGCCAGGGTAGACAGTAAAAAAGAAAAGGAAGAAAAAGAATGGAGTTAAGGTTTAAGGGAATGGCGTAAATTTACCGCTGTAAACCCGTTTTCTTTAACGTCAATCGTACATTATCATGCCTGTCTTTAATTTACAATTGCCCATCGCCATTGGTTGCGACCATGCGGGTTTCGACTGCAAGGAAGACCTGGTCTCTTTTTTGGAAGCGAAGAATATCGCTTTTAAGGATTTTGGTACGTACAATAAAGACTCGGTTGACTATCCCGATTTTGCACATCCCGTAGCATCGGCTGTTGAAGCAGGCGAAGCGGCGTTTGGCATCCTGCTTTGCGGAAGCGCCAACGGGGTAGCCATTACGGCCAATAAGCATCCCGGTATCCGCGCTGCCATTTGCTGGGGCGAAGAACTGGCCGAGCTGGCCCGTAAACACAACGATGCCAACATCATTTGTATTCCCGCCCGTTTTGTACGCGACGGCGATGCCGAAAAAATGCTCGACATTTTTATGAATACGGAATTCGAAGGAGGAAGGCATGCGAACAGGGTGAAGAAAATTGCTTGCTGATGTGACAATATGAAAATGTGAAAAGGGCGCAATGAAAAACTTCCTGTAGTTAAAGCTATGCTAACCGGTAAACAGCAAATTGCTAACTGCCAACTGCCAACTGCAAACCGGCTCGCTGTCAACTTTCAACGAACCTTCAACCTTCAACCGCCTCAAACCGTTTATCATAAATCCCCTTCACCACCTCACCGATTTTCTTATTTTGCTTTAAATAAATCATGATCATGAAAAGAACCCTGTTATTAATTGGACTGTCGTTGTGCATGGGAATGTCGTTTGCACAGAAAGGCAACCCGGCAAAGTATGCAAAACTTATTTCCGAAGCTGAGTTGAAAAAGCACCTCACCATCATTGCCGGCGATGAATTTGAAGGCCGCGAAACCGGCACCGAAGGCCAGCGCAAAGCCGCGGCTTACATCGAATCGCAGTTCAAGGCCTGGGGTTTGAAACAGGCGCCTTCTTTTAAAAATACCTACCAGCAGTTGTACCCGTTGTTCCAGGACAGCCTGATCAAAGCGGAATTGATGGTGAATGGCGTTACCGCGGAACCGGGTAAGGATTTCATCAGCATCATCAATCAAAATGAGAACGGCAGCTTTAAAGCGAGCGAAGTGGTTTTTGTAGGTTATGGCATCGACGACCCGGCCTACAGCGATTATGGCAGCGTAAATGTAAAAGGCAAAGTGGTTGTTTTCTTCAGCGGCGAACCGCGGAAAGACGGCAAATATTTCATCAACGCTTCCGGCCGTTCTTCGGAATGGACCTTCCCGGGTAATCCTAAAAAGATGGCCGCTGCTGCAGCCCGCGGTGCGGTGGGTGCGCTGGTGATCAATCCCAGCCAGGATGTTTTTTCTGCCCGCGCCATTGAAAATTCAAAAAGAACAAACGTATATTATCCAAGGAAAGAGGATGAAACAAAACGCGTAGCTTTCGCCGTACTTTCCCATGCTTTTGCCCGCAGTTTTTTCCCGAATAACTTCGATACCGTACTGGCAAAAATAAAAGCACAGGAAGTACTGCCGCCGGCACAACCTTCCGAAGCGACCACCAACGTTAGCTTCAGCTTCCAAAAATACCGCAACGTGATCAACGCGAGCAATGTACTGGGCATCGTGGAAGGTTCCGATAAAAAAGATGAATACATCTTCGTAACCGGCCACTACGACCATTTGGGCAAACACGATGGCAAAATATATTATGGCGCCGACGATGACGGCAGCGGCACGGTAGCCGTGATGAAGATGGGCGCCGCTTTTGCCAAAGCCAAAGCCGAAGGCAACGGGCCGAGGCGTACGATGGTGTTCATGACCGTAAGCGGTGAAGAAAAAGGTTTGTGGGGCAGTGAATACTACAGCGACAACCCGGTGTTTCCGTTGGAAAAAACTTCGGTTGACCTGAACATCGATATGATCGGCCGCGTGGATACCGAAAGGATGACGGCCGATTCACTGAACTATGTGTATGTAGTGGGTCATGATAAACTCAGCAGCGAACTGCCCATCATCAACGAAGCGCAAAATAACAAAACGACGAAGCTGGTACTGGATTATAAATTCGACGATCCCAACGACAAGGAAAGGATTTATTTCCGCAGCGACCATTACAATTTCGCCCGCAAAGGCGTACCCGTACTGTTCTTTTACGATGGCATGCTGAAAGCGGATTACCATAAACCCACCGATACGGTTGATAAGATCAACTGGTCGTTGTACGCTAAAAGGGCGCAGATGATCTTTTATACCGCGTGGGAAATGGCCAACCGCGATAACATGCTGGTAAGGGATAAGCCGTTGCCAACCGCGACAAGATAATTTCTGAGTGCATTATAACAGAAAGAGGGTGAGTCACTAAGTGGCCCACCCTCTTTCTGTTAATGACTAATATAATTAGTCTTTTTTCCGGAACATTTTTTCCATGCTGGCAAACAAAAGGTCCACGTTAAAATACATGGCTTCTACCCCATCGTCGTTTTTTTCAAGGGTCAGTTTGTCGAGCGTACTGCCGTTCTTTTTTACGATGGACTGCCCGGCTGAAGCATAGCCCATCATGCCCAACAGGTCGTATTCGTGGCTTACGCTGATCACGTAAACAGGACTGGCATCCGACAAACCTGTACCTGATGAAAACAGCGCCTGCGCCAGGTCGATCAACTTGCGGAAATTCAACCGTGCATTTACGGAGTCCTCCACTTTTTCATACAGCCGGTACAGGGTTTGAATATTGCGCAGGTCGAAAGGATACTCTTTCAATATGCTTTTTTCAAGATTGATGGCGGCCTGTACATCTTCCCTGCTCATGTTTTCTTTTTCCAGCAAGGGTTTCAGTTTTTTTACAAGGTTTGAAGTGCCATAGGGCGAATAGGAGGGCTGGAAGGTAAAGCCGTAGTAAAGATGCCTGTATTCTTCCTCGTTCAGCAGGGTATCGTTGTTTTGATACCGGTCCATCAGTGTATTATAATAGAAAGGCGAATTTTTATCATTGATGTTTTTTTCAATGAGTTTGAAATCCGGAACGGTTACTTTCTTTTGAGCAGCGGAGCCTAAGGTAAACATACCTGCCAGCAACAACAAGATGATCAGCTTCATAATATTTTTTTTGAAAAGGTATAAAAAATCCACCAGCGGGTGCCGGTGGAGCAAATTTTTTTGAACCAGCTTTGGCAAAGTTCCGAACTTTGCCAAAGCTAAATTTTTCTACCTCAACACAACCTAAGCCCTCACGTTTTTTCACCTGTTAAAGGAGAAAATCTCTTTTGTTGAGTATCTCTCTTTAATGAATAGTTGATTAAAAAACTACCACCCCAATATCCATGCAAAGATCAGCGGGCAAACAATCGTTGCATCGCTTTCCACGATGAACTTGGGCGTGTGAATGTCCAGCTTACCCCAGGTTATTTTTTCATTCGGTACGGCGCCGGAATAAGATCCGTAAGAAGTAGTGGAGTCCGATACCTGGCAGAAATAACTCCAGAACGGTACATCGTGCCATTCCAAATCCTGGTACATCATCGGTACCACGCAGATCGGGAAATCGCCTGCAATACCACCGCCGATCTGGAAAAAGCCCACGCCCTT
>Ga0247806_10000672_pt1 | contig 19771 bp, 15 predicted proteins | sample UWRJL059202B1_FD_179935 | JGI IMG/M metagenome (GOLD analysis project Ga0247806, IMG submission 179935) | Plant litter microbial communities from Arlington Agricultural Research Station in Wisconsin, United States - UWRJ-L059-202B-1 | ecosystem: Environmental > Terrestrial > Plant litter >... | reverse complement strand
GAAATTTTATAAATTAATTAAGTATATAAATACACATAATAAATAATAGTTGATAACAAAATGACAATACAGAAAAAAAATCTAATGGTACTATAGACCAAAAGTAAACTTTACCAATACCTGTTTATAAAAAATGCGTAAAAATCTACGAATACGTTTTAGTAAAAATAGTTTTATTAAACTATTTTGCTAATTTAAAGTTATACTTATGTGAAAAATACTTATAAACAACTCACAGTTAAATAAATAACAACATATAGCACAACTATGAATTTTCAATATAAAAACACGAATACTTTTAGTAAACAGTTATAAAGCATACTATAATCTGTGCATCTATAATTAATATTGTCATTTTGACTAAAAGGTAATTGTTTTTAAACTTATTAAATATAAAAAATGCAACAAATAAAGAATTGGACCACTAAATACAAAAATAAAAGATGTCGATTTTACCGGTCTATGCCTTTTACAAAAAAACTATGGTTAGGTGGGTTTTAAAGTAGTTGCAAACAGTAAAAATTCGTGATAAATGCTGAGGCAGTAAAACCTGTTGAAATAGATACCCTTACCGCAAAATGATATCTATCTAAAGATGAATATGATTTTACCGACAAAAAAAGATATCGCACCATTTTTATAGCCTCGAAGGAAAAAACTGGAAACTACTTGGCTTTAAATGATTTTTAAAATCAAATTAAGCTAAAAAATAAAGTTCTAAAAAAGAAAAACAATACATTTTAGACCTACATAATTTAATATACCACTTTTACAAAAGTCCATTGCAATGTATTAAAGAGCAGCAACTTATTAGTAAGTGCGGGCAACCCTGCTATAATTTTTAGCGTTTCATGAGCCATCATAGTGCCTATAATTCCTGGTAAAGTACCAATTACACCATTAAGGCTGCAATTCGGTACATCTTTAGGGTCTGGAGGTTCCGGAAACAAGTGCCGCAAATTTTTACTTCCCTTGTGATTAAATACCGCTATTTGCCCTTCAAACTTTAATATGCTTCCGTATACTAACGATTTGTCTAAAGCTATACACGTATCGTTAATAAGATATCGGGTAGTAAAATTGTCGCTGCCATCTACAATAATATCAAAATTACCTAAAATAGCTGCAGCATTATCTGCCGTAAGTTTTTCTTTAAAAACATGTACGTCAGCATGCGGGTTTAAGCGCTGTATTATTTCTTTTGCAGTTAGTACCTTACTCTTACCTATCTCTTTATCTGTATATAAAATTTGCCTGTGCAGGTTATGCATCTCAATAACATCAAAATCAACAATGCCAATAGTACCTACTCCGGCCGCAGCAATGTATTGAAGGACAGGACAACCAAGCCCGCCGGCGCCTATTACTAAAACTTTAGCATTTATAAATTTTTGCTGACCTTCTTCTCCAATTTCCGGAACCATCATCTGGCGGCTGTAGCGCAAAAAAACATCTATTGCATTCATTGTGCTGTATATATTTTATCCCAGTCTTTCCAAACGGGCTCATAACCTGCATTAGTTATTATTGCTGCAATCTGGGCAGCAGATCGCTCATCGCTGGTTTCAAATTGCTCTAAAGATTCAGGGTCTACTACATAACCTCCGGGGTTGGTTTTAGAGCCCGCGCTCATACTCGTGGTTCCAAGCGAGATAATATTATCCCTGAATTTTTCATTTTCCCTTGTTGAAACCGAAATTTCCAAATCTTCATTCCATAAACGGTACGCACAAATTAGCTGTACCATATCCTTATCGTCCATAATAAAATTGGGTTCTATAATTCCTTCTGCCGGGCGAAGCCTTGGGAATGAAACAGAATATTTACTTTGCCAATAGTGCTTTTGCAGATAATCAAGGTGCAGGGCATTAAAAAAACTGTCTGTTCGCCAGTCTTCAAGTCCCAGCAAAACACCAAGCCCTACTTTATGGATGCCTGCCTTACCTGCACGGTCAGGTGTTTCGAGCCTGAAATCAAAATTTGATTTTTTACCTTTTGGGTGGTATTCTTTATAAACGTCTCTATGATAAGTTTCCTGATACACCAGTACAGAATATACTCCTGCTTCATGCAAAGCCTTATATTCATCTGTGCTTAAAGGCTGTACCTCTACCGATATATTTGCAAACATGCCTTTTATTAAGCCTATCGCATTTAAAAAATAGTTGATGTTTACGGTATAATTTGCCTCGCCTGTAACAAGCAATACATGATTAAACCCGGCACTTTTTAGTGCTTTACATTCCTGCACTATCTCTCTATCGTTAAGGGTCTTTCTTTTTAATTTATTGTCAAGGCTAAAGCCACAATAGGTACAAATATTTTGACATTCGTTACTAAGGTACATGGGGGCATACATTTGTATAGTTTTCCCAAAACGCTTTTGTGTTACAGCCCTGCTTTTTAGTGCCATTTGCTCTAAAAAAGGCTGTGCTGCAGGAGATATGAGTGCCATAAAGTCATTTATTGTGCGCTTATTGCAAAGCAATGCCCGCTCTACATCCTGCGTAGTGCTGTTGTATATTTTTTTGCTTACATCATTCCAGTTATAAGTATCAAAAACATCTTTAAAATTTGCCATTCAGGTGGTTTTAATTATCAAATAAAAAGGATGTAAGGGGGCTTGATCCCAAAGCTGTATTTACCATTTGAGGCAGTTTTGCTTCAAAAGCTTTTCGGCCGGCAATAACTGCTTCTTTAAATGCTTCAGCCATGAGTACAGGATTTCCGGCAATAGCAATGGCCGTATTAACCAGTACAGCATCGGCACCAAGTTCCATAGCCATAGCCGCATGAGAGGGCGCGCCAATACCTGCATCTACAACTACCGGAACATGGCTTTGCTGTATAATTATCTCTAAAAAGTCTACAGTACGTAAACCTTTATTGCTACCTATAGGTGCCCCTAAGGGCATTACCGCAGCTGTGCCTGCATCTTCAAGCCGTTTGCACAACACGGGGTCGGCGTGTATATAAGGCAAAACAACAAAACCTAATTTTGCAAGTTCTTCTGTAGCTTTAAGTGTTTCGATAGGGTCGGGCAATAGGTACTTTGGGTCGGGATGAATTTCAAGTTTTAGCCAGTTGGTTTCCAACGCTTCACGTGCTAATTGTGCAGCAAAAACAGCTTCTTTAGCATTTCTTGCTCCCGATGTATTAGGTAACAGATTAATATGTTTATGATGCAAATGCGATAATAAACTATCGGTATCAATTTCGAGGTCAATCCTTTTTAATGCCACAGTAACCAGCTCACTGCCCGATGCCAGAACAGCTTCTTCCATTTGCAGGTTAGATCCAAATTTCCCTGTACCTAAAAATAACCGCGACTCAAATTTTTTATCTCCTATTGTTAGTGTTTTCATAGTCTTTGTAATTGACTGAATAATTCTTTTTGCTGCGGATGTCTCGTGATGTAACCGGACAAGGCTACTCCGTAAATTCCTGTTTGTAAAATTTTTATTATGTCCTGCTGTTCTATTCCACCAATGGCATATACATGAGTTTGTATTTGTAATTCTTTTATATAGTACATTATATCCTCAAAGCCTTGCAGCCCCAAAACAGGGCTGAGATTTTGCTTTGTGGCTGTAAACCTAAACGGCCCAAGGCCTATATAGTTGCACTGCTCATTATGCCTTTGCATTACATCAAGTAAAGTATTAGCTGTACCCCCAATAATCTTATCCCAACCTAAAACACTACGGGCCTGCGCAACAGGCATATCGTTAAGGCCAAGATGAACACCATTTGCATCTACATGCTTTGCTATTTGTAAATAATCGTTTATAATAAACGTACAATTATAACTTTCTAAAGCTTTTTTAACCTGTAGCGCCAGCGAAAGAACCTCTGATTCGGGGGCATTTTTATAACGTAATTGTATCCAGTTGCCTCCGGAATCTACTACCTTTTTAATATTTGTTAACTGCTCATAAGCAGTAGCTCCCTGCGAAATATATTGTATTTTACTGTACATAATTTAAGGCTTGTTGACATTTTTTAAATTCAGTTAGCGGGTCATCTGCACTCCATATAGCGCCTAAAAGAGCCACACCATCAAAACCAGATGCTACCGCCTCTTTACAATTAATGCTGCTTATACCACCTAAAGCCACAAGTTTTGTTTGAGTATTAATTCTTTGATGAACAGATGCCTTAATATCATGCGGAGACTCATATCCGGGTTTAGAAATACTATTATAAACAGGACTTAAAAAGGCATAACTAAAAATATTAGGCAAGGCATTAAAATCGCTTATTGAGTGCGTGGCTGCCGAAAAAATCCACTCTTTACTTTCTAATCTTTGCATAATAATTTTAAAGTCAGTACGTGTATTCTCTGTAAAATGAAGGCGGTTAATATTAAATAAATTCGTTAATTCAAAATACTGATGCAATGCAAGTTTAGAATGATATTCATGCCTTATTTGCTCAATATAATACTGCATTTCTGATAGAGTGGCATTTGGTTTTCTAATGTGTAACACAGCTAACCCGGCTTCGAAAAGTTGGTTTATAACAGCCACTTCATCATGTATGCTATCCGTACAGGTTATAACAACCATACTAAGAATAGATGCCTTTACCACTTATTACAAACTCTTCTGATTTTTCTTTCATCCCTTGTTCTGCCACATCCCTAATTTCCTGAGATATTTTCATAGAGCAGAATTTAGGCCCGCACATAGAACAAAAATGTGCCACTTTAGCCCCATCGGCAGGGAGTGTTTCGTCATGAAATTCGCGAGCCGTATCAGGATCCAGAGCCAGGTTAAACTGGTCTTCCCACCTAAATTCAAACCTCGCTTTGCTCAGCGCATTATCACGGTATTGCGCCCCCGGATGCCCCTTCGCTAAATCAGCAGCATGGGCAGCTATTTTATAAGTAATTACCCCATCTTTAACATCTTTTTTATTAGGCAACCCCAAGTGTTCTTTAGGTGTTACATAGCATAGCATGGCAGTACCATACCACCCTATCATGGCGGCCCCAATGGCAGATGTTATATGATCATAGCCCGGTGCAATATCTGTAGTTAAGGGGCCTAATGTATAAAAAGGAGCTTCGCCGCAATGCGCTAATTGTTTATCCATATTCTCTTTAATCATGTGTATGGGTACATGGCCCGGGCCTTCTATAAATACCTGTACATCATGTTTCCAGGCAATTTTAGTAAGCTCGCCAAGGGTTTCCAGTTCGGCAAACTGGGCAGCATCATTGGCATCGGCAATAGAGCCGGGGCGCAGGCCATCGCCTAAAGAAAAAGCTACATCATAAGCTTTCATGATTTCGCATATCTCTTCAAAATGGGTATATAAAAAATTTTCTTTATGGTGATAAAGGCACCACTTTGCCATAATAGAGCCACCACGCGATACTATACCTGTTACCCTGTTTGCAGTAAGATGAATGTACCGTAGTAATACCCCGGCATGAATGGTAAAATAAGATACGCCCTGCTCTGCCTGTTCTATAAGGGTATCCCTAAAAACCTCCCAGGTAAGATCTTCGGCTATGCCTTTTACTTTTTCTAATGCCTGATAAATAGGCACTGTACCTATTGGCACCGGCGAATTGCGAATAATCCACTCTCTTGTTTCGTGAATATTTTTGCCGGTAGAAAGATCCATTATGGTATCGGCACCCCAACGGCAAGCCCATACAGCTTTTTCTACCTCTTCTTCTATGCTCGATGTAACTGCGCTATTACCTATATTAGCATTTATCTTTACTAAAAAGTTGCGCCCTACAATCATGGGTTCGCTTTCAGGGTGGTTAATATTGTTTGGTATTATTGCCCTGCCACAGGCAACTTCACTACGCACAAACTCTGCAGTAATTTTACTTTTGGGGGTATTGGCGCCAAAACTATTACCCGCATGCTGGTTACATAATTTTGGGTTTTGCTGTTCAAATTGCTCTAAAAGCTGGTTTTCGCGTATGGCTATATATTCCATCTCGGGAGTTATAATACCCTGTTTTGCATAGTATAGCTGTGTAACATTTGTACCCTTTTTTGCACGCATGGGTTTATGCAGGTATTCAAAACGCAGGTGATCCAGCCTTTCATTATTCAAACGTTTCTTACCATATTCTGATGAAATTCCCTCTAACTCTTCTACATCATTACGGTCTGATATCCATTGTTCGCGAATGCGGGGCAGACCCCTGCGAATATTTATTACAGCATTAATATCAGTATAAGGTCCTGATGTATCATATACCGTTACCGGAGGGTTTTTCTCTATACCTCCGTTAGATAATTTGGTATCATGAAGCGATATTTGTCGCATAGCAACCTTTATAGAATGCAACTGCCCTTCTACATAAATTTTCTTAGAATTTGGAAATGGATCGCGGGATATTTGATGTTCGTTGTTTTGCATTTTGGTGTGTGTTTTTTTTATCTTGAGATTATAAAATAGCGGTCTAACCGCCTTGAGTGGCAGTAATAATGAGTAGTTGGTCGTTTGAGGAAAGTGTATAATTATTCCATTCAGATTTTGGAATAACAATGCTATTTATGGCAATAGCAATGCCTTTTTGCTTAGCAGGAGCTTCTATATCGAGCAGCGCCTGTATAGTAAGCGTCTCTTCGGCAAAATGTTTGGTTTGCTGGTTAATTTTTAGTTCCATTCCGTTTTAAGTATATTTTAATTATAATATACTTTAGGAATGGCTACAGGATATATACACAACGGTGTATATATAACTATGAAGTCATCTTACTTTTCCCTACGGCAGTATGAACTGCATCAGGTTCAGAGGGTAAAATCTCAGCCTACAAATTGTAGACACCCCTAAAGTATGGGCAAATATATTCCTATTTTTTTTAAAACAAAATAAATCAAATCATTTTTTTATACTGCTAAGTGACTATCTATCATAAAAACAATGCTAACAATTGCGTACATTAATTGAAAATGAAACAAGTATATACTCCATAAAAAACTTCCTGACAAAGAACATTACCAATTATTTACACATCAAAAAATGTTTAATAATTTAACTACCAATTACACCTCAAATATTAAATAGTTTTGAGGTAAAATAGAGTATAAATTTAGCCAAACAGGATACCAAAATCCAAATATTTTAAGCAAAAAAAAATCTCTATAAATTTGACTATAGAGATTTAATTTTTATGCAGATATTGTACTGTTTTGTACTCTTACGTACCAATAAAGCCTGTGGCGATAGCCTAATTTTAAAGCATAAATTTTATTTAACAGGGCTTACACCTTTAGTTGTCTGCTCTATTTTTTTAATGGAACCGTCAGGATTATAGTACATATAGTCAACACAAATTGAACGCCTGTAGCTACCACCTGTAGGTAATGATCCATTATGATAAAAGAAATACGATTTGCCTTTATAGTCAATAATACCAGGATGCGTTGTAAAACTATTCGGTACATTTTCCTGAATGATTCCCCGGTATTCATATGGCCCTTCGGGTTTAGTTGCTGTACAATATTCTATCATTTCCGGTTTAGTGCCGGCACTTGCATAAATCAGGTAATACAGGTTGTTACGCTTATATACCCATGGCCCCTCAATATAATTTTTAGGGTTTAAAATAGTTATTGCACTATCAAGCTCAATCATATTATTTTTAAGTTTAGCCCATTTGCAGCTGCCATTACCCCAAAAAAGGTATGCCTGCCCGTCATCATCTATAAAAACAGTAGGGTCTATATCGTCCCATGAATGTTTTTTATCGGTAGTCATCTCATTAGTTATCAATGCCTTACCTATAGCATCTTTAAATGGTCCTGTAGGCTTGTCAGATACAGCCACACCTATTGCTGCTCCGCCCTTGCTGTTAACATCGCTTTTGTGAAAAGTTGATACAAACCAGTAAAATTTACCATTTCGTTCTATACATTGTGCAGCATAGGCATCGCCGGTAGCCCAGGAAAATGTATTAGGCGAAAGTAATGCACCATGATCTTTCCACGTTGCCATATCCGTTGTAGAGAAAACATGCCAATCGGCCATTTTATAGTTGGTATCCTTCTCAGTGGCAGTGTCATGGCCTGTGTACAAAAACAGCGTATCACTATAAACCAAAGGGGCAGGATCTGCGGTAAAAATGTTTTTTATGATAGGATTTTGAGCAAAAGTTTTGGATAGCGTAGTACTTAAAGCTAATAGCATTAAAGTAATTTTTAATAATTTCATATAGCAGTATTATTATTTAGTTAGTTTCAGTTCTTTTCCGGTATATACAATTTTTTTAACTACTGTAGGCTGTATGGCAACAGGCCTACTTTTACTGTCTACAAAAATTACATTAAAAATCCTTTCCTTTAAGCAACCTTTATAGTTACCCACCATTTCCTTTATAGTTAATGTTTTATGCTTATCATCCCATTTAAAAGGGATTATAGTGTAATTACCTGTTTCATAATTGTAATTATCTCCTTCGTCTTCATAGAGTTCAAACGTTCCATTTGCGCCCTCATAAACCCTGATTTCAATAATATCTTTTTGCTCCTCAGATGTATTTTGTATAACCTTACCCAAAGGAAGTATAGTGCCTGCCCTTATATAAAGAGGAATTTTGTCGAGAGGTGCAGCTGTGCTTATGGTTTGCCCGCCTTTGTAACCCTCCCCTGTCCAGAAATTATACCAATAAGCCCCTGTAGGCAGGTAAACATTCCATTTTTCAACATCTGGCTTTGTTACAGGCGCTACTAATATTTGCCTGCCAAACATATATTGCAATGATTGCTCCACTGCTTTTGAGTCATCTTTAAAATCCATAACCAGAGGGCGCATAAGCGTTGAACCATTTTTATGTACCTGCCAGGCTTCAGAATATATGTAAGGCAACAGGCGGTAGCGCAGATTGAGCATTTCCCGCATGTTAGATTCTACAGCAGTGCCATACTTCCAGGGCTCAGTTTCTGTTTGGTATCCATGAATACGAAATATGGGGTTAAACACTCCCCATTGAAACCACCGCAAAAGTATTTCATGATATTTTACATCAGTATACTGGCTGGGGCCGGGCCTAAAAAAGCCACCTATATCAGTTGTCCAGTAAGGCATCCCTGTAAGGTTATAATTAAGGCCGGCCACAATTTGCCTTTGGTAAGTATCCCAGTCCCACCCTATATCACCCGACCAATTTATAGTGCCATAGCGCTGTTGGCCCGCAAAAGCAGATCGGGTAAGTGTAGTTACCCGCTTAGAGCTATCAGTTGCCCGCTGTCCAAGATATATTGCTTTACTTACAATTAAAGGATAGGTAAGACGATAAAAATCGCCCGGGCCATAGTACGTTTCCTTTCCTGCAAGCGCATCATTTTCGGGCTCTGTGGCATCCATCCACCATGAATCTACACCTTTGCTAAATAAATTTTCGTTTAGCACATCCCAATGTGTTTGCTGTGTCACAGGGTTGTATATATCAATCCAGGGACTATCAGGGATATATAGATTTTTAGCTTGGTATGGTTTTGCAACTTCAGATTTTTTATCCAGGTTTTCCCATACCGAGATAGAAAAGTGTGCATTTAAATCATGAAGCTCACTAATAAAGCGTTCAGGATTTGGGTAATTTGTTTCATCAAATTTGGGCACCCCCCAACCATATTTTCCCCAGTATTGCCAGTCCTGTACTATAACATCCACAGGAAGGTTTCGTTCCCTAAATTCCTTTACGGTTTGTACTAAATGGTTACCTGATGTGTAACGCTCACGGCACTGCCAAAAACCATAAGCCCATAAAGGCAGCATGGGCACGTTGCCCGAAAGATTACGATAACCTGCAATAACCTCATCGGCATCTTTTCCATAAAACACCACATAACGCAATGATTTGGCGTTTGGTGAGCGAAAAGTGGTTATATCATCAGCAGCTTTATACTGTAAACGGGGTATGTTACTACTGCGGCAAATAATTTGTACCGTGTGTGTGCCTGCCTTTAAATGAACTATTTTACTTACTGCCGGGGGCAGCCACAAATTTGACTGGTCTATAAATGGCACACCATCAATGGCTACAAAATGACGGTTATCCATATTGCCTAAATCTAACATCATTGTATAATCGCCATCTGCAGCCAACGAAAAATTTCCTGTATATATTGATTGTTGTTGCGATACTTTTTGAGTACCGGTGGTTGTAGTTACTTCTGTTTCACGATTATTATCTGTTTCATTACCATTCTTAGTTAATTGTACTTCATTATCTGCAGGATTAAAATTAGTAAGGCCATACTGATGCCAGAGGATGCCATAACCTTTACTTGAGTATAGAAACGGAATAGCAATTTGTGTATTAACCTGTACAAGCTTGCGGCTAATATTGCGAAGGTTGTAATTACCATCCTGAAACTGACCAAGGCCAAATAAAAACTCATCGCTCTGCGTAGCGAAGCCCTGCTGGGCCACAAAACAGGGATTACCGTTTACAGATGAAGGTTCCAGTTTGCGGCTTCCTGCTTTTTCGCTAAGAAATATCTTTCCTTTACTATCGCTAAAATCAATTACACCTGTTTTTTTATCAAAAGCTATTATAACGGCACTGGTAGACAGTTTTAACTTGCGTGAAGTTTCTGAGATTTTAAATTCAGGTGTAGGTACACTATCAATCAATACCAGCTCACGTTCTTCTTTTATCAGGTTTTTTTCCCAACTAATACTTATCGCTTTTGTGCTAAGAGGTTCTATATGCATTACACCTTCAGAAAGTTGTATATAAAGCCCTTTTGGATCTGTTTTATAACTTACATAATCCTGTCCGAAGCAAAATACGAAGCTGATAAAGCTAAAAAGTATAAATAATTTTTTCATGATTATTATCTGTTGATATTATTGTAACGGGGTTATATGTGCCGCAAAGCCACCGCGACGCAAAATCTTCACATCTATGATTGCCGATTTATCTACTACTATGTAAGACGTTTTAAAATCTTTATCATGTTCACCGTCGGCAATAAGTGTTAGTTTGTATTTAATTCCCGCTGTTAAAAAGTCAAGCTTAATTTTTTTATCTTTTTCTGTCAACGTGGCATTAATCCCTCCTAAATACCATACAGTATCACTGCGTCGCGCAATAATTACTTCTTTACCGGGGTAACCATCAACAAGTTTAGTTTCATCCCAGGCAGCAGGTACATTCATCAGGAAGGTTTTAACAGCAGCGGGCAGGTTGTAATAACCTTCAGGACGGTCGGCCATATGTTGCAGGCCGGATTCAAATACAACGCTTAAAGCGAGTTCATGCCCGTATGAAGTAATATGTGGAAATTGTGAATTTGTAAAGGTTACAGGGGTGTAATCCATAGGCCCCACAACGTTTCGTGTAAAAGGTAATATTGTGTTATGTTCCGGTGCCGACATTGTAAATTCAGGTCCGTTATTATACCATTCTGCGCCTCTAACGGCTTCATACGTCATAAGGTGCGGGTAAGTGCGCGACCAGCCCCGCGGAACAAGTGATCCATGAAAATATACCATCATTTCAAACTGCGCAGCATCTTCTAAAATATCGATATAATATTGTATCATATCCTGCTTTTCACTTTCAAAAAAGTCGATCTTTACTCCTGCCACCCCCAATTTTTTTAATTTGGTAAATTCCTGCACCCGGTTTTCGTGAGTAAGCATACGGTCTTTTGGCGTGGCTGAAACCCAGGTATGGTCTCCCCCTGAATTGTACCATATAAGTGGCTTTACCCCTTTTGATACGATGTAATGTATTGCATCTTCCAGGTTACCCCCGTTTGTCATAGCGTCCCACTCCCAGTCCAGCAATGTATACGGCCATTGCATTTCGGCTGCAAGGTCGGCAAATGCAGTAACTATTTTATAATCTTTGGTTCCGTGGTTACTGGACCAATAATTCCATGACACAAGCCCGGGCTTTACCCAGTTGCTGGTTTTTACTTTAGATGGTTCAGAGACATCATCTATTAGAGTAGATGCCACAATATCCTGTAGTGTACCCATTATAATTACCCTCCACGGAGATTTCCAGGGCATGGTAATTGAAGGTTGCGAAACTCCTGTGCCCCTTGCATCGGCAGGGTCAGGAAATGTAATTCTATACGTATCCGGTTCGGCGGCATTGCTCAGTTTCGATCCGCAATAATTTTTGTCGAGGTCAGCTTCATGCAGCAAAAACCAACAGGATTGATTTGTATTTGTAAATAGTGCAGGATAACCCCACGCTCCCTGCTGTATGTTTGCGGAATCCATAGTACTGTATAATCCCTCATTAGCGGTGTTCCATTTTTCCAGCCAGCGTTTATCATCAACAGGAATGTTATATGCTGTTAGTTCCTCTTTTACAATAAATTGTCCATTTTTTTCGGGAAACTGATATCGAAAAGCAATACCATCGTCATATGCCCTTACAATTATGTCTATCTTAATATTATTGCTGTTTTTAAAAGTAAAAGATATTTCATTTGCATTATTGCTACAGTCCGAACGCTTGCCGTGCACAGTTGTATACTTTTCATGTATTACCTTTGCTTTACCCGATTTTATAAAAGCAAGCCCGGTCGAAAAATCCTGGGTATCTGTTACCAATCCCAGGTCTATACGCGGAATAATTACACTAGTTTTATTGCTGTCTATGTACGATATCTGTAAGTACCACGCTCCATTATTTTGGTTTTGCACCGTATTAAATAGTGATACGTGATTTTTTTTATTGGGCGAAATCAGTGTTGCTTTTTGGGAATATAGTGACTGTGAAAAAACGGTAAAGCAAACAGCTATAAATACAAACTTTAGTTTTATTATCCTGATGTTTATATTGCTATTAAGTATAGAATAGTTAGTCATTGTTGATTAAAAATTTATTGATTAACACCTATACGTTTTATACTTCAAGACTATAAAAAGCCTGTGCATTTTTAAACCACACCATATCCTGTTCATTTATAGACAATTGAGCTATATAATCGTTTACAACGTTTACAACTTCACTGTATTTTGCAGCAACATTACACACAGGCCAGTCAGACCCAAACATTAGCCTGTTAGCCGTAAAATTCTCAAATACAGCATCAAGGCAGGGCTTTAAGTCATCGGGAGACCAATCGTGCCAATGGGCTTCTGTTACCATACCAGACACCTTGCACATTACATTTTCTGCTTTGGATAATTCTTTAATATCTGCTTTCCACTTTATGATATTACCTGTTTTAAGATCCGGCTTTGCAATATGGTCCAGTACAAAAGGCTGGTCCGGAAAATGGTTAGCCAGGTTAATTGCATCGGGCAACTGATGTTGGAAGACCAGTATATCATACGTATAGCCATATTCTTTAAGGGCAGCAATTCCTTGCCTGAAGTCTTTTCTCAACATAAAACCATCTGCTTCTCCCTGAACAACATGCCTAAAGCCCTTAAGTTTTTTTTCAGTCGAAAAATAGTTAAGGCGCTCACTAACCTTTTCATCAAGTAGGTTTACCCAGCCAACTACTCCTTTAATAAAATCGTACTCTTTGGCCAGGCCAAGAAGAAATTTTGTTTCTTCTTCAACCTGGTCTGCTTGTACAGCTACACAGCCCAAAAATTGATTATCAAGCAGCAAGGGGGCTAAATCTTCAGGTAAAAAATCCTTTTTAATTTTATGCATCGAATCATTTATCCACCCGTGTATACTGGGATCGTACTTCCAAAAGTGCTGATGCGAATCTATCCGTTTATGCATTATTATGTGTTTTATCGTTGATCAATGCCCTGTCAAGATGTACATATCCACCATCTACAAACACAAATTGACCAGTTGTATGAGTTGAGAGTTGAGAGATAAGGAACATTGCCGTATTTGCAATTTCTTCAGGCCGGGTCATGCGCGATTCAAAGGGTATGCTTTTATTTATTTTTGCCAAAGTGGCACTTCCATCGGACAACGTTTTTAACCAATCATCATAAGCCGGGGTAAAACTCTCTGCAATAATTATAGCATTACTTCTAATCCCGTAATCTATCAGGTCTACAGCCCACTCCCTTGTAAGTGCTAACACACCACCCTTTGCTGCGGCATACCCAGATGTGCCTCCCTGGCCCGTTAGTGCCACTTTAGAGCCAATATTAAGGATATTGCCCTTAGATTCTTTTAAAAAAGGAAGCGCATATTTAGTTAATAAAAAATAGCTTGCTAAATTAAGCTTAAGCGATTCCATAAACTCCTCATAAGTAGCATCTAAACCCACGCCATCGTTTACTCCTACATTATTAATTATTACATCTATGCGGCCATATTTTTGTGTAATTTGGGCAACCGCTGCTTCTATTTGCGAAGAGTCTGTTACATCGACCTTACAAAACAGGGCATCGACACCTTTTTCTTTAATTTTTTCTGCATATATATTTCCCCTTTCATTACGGTCTAACAATACAGGTATTGCCCCTTCATCTGCAAGCATCCGTACTATGGTTTCGCCTATGCTGCCTTCTTTACCGGCAGCGCCAGAAACAACAACTACTTTATCTTTTAAACTTAAATCCATATACTTTATACTATTCTAAGTCAATAATTATTTTGATCGCATTATTTTTTGGATCGATCCATTTATTAAAGTTCTCCGTTAAAGTATCAAATTCCCCCCTGTGAGTTATGTACTTTTTAGGGCTTATACTCCCCGATTTGATACTTTTTATTACATAATCAAAATCTTCTTTAGTAGCGTTTCGGCTGCTCATTAGTGTTGATTCCCGTTTATGGAAATCAGGATGGCTAAATGTAAGCTCCCCTTTTTGAAGCCCCACTAATACAAACCTGCCGCCATGTGCCGTATAATTAAAGGCCGCATTCATTAAATTACGGTTGCCGGTAGCATCAAAAACTACTGTGGGCATATCACTGTTTGTAAGTGCCGAAAGGGTTTCTATCACATCAGTTTCAGGCAAACTTACAAATGCCTCTGTATGTAGCTCCTCCCTGCAAAAATTAACGCGATACTCATTGCTATCCATAGCAATAACCCGGGCACCGGCCTGCATGGCAAATTGAATAAGACCAAGCCCAATTGGGCCGGCACCCATTACTAATACTGTATCGTTTTTTGTAACTTCTGCCCTCCGTATTCCATGTGCTGCAATAGCCAAAGGTTCTACAAGTGCAAGCTCTTCATAATCAAGCCCATCGCCATTAAGCAAATAGGAGTCCGGTATGCAAACATATTCTGCCATACCGCCATCTATATGCACACCAAAAACCTGCATGTTAACACAGCAGTTGGTCTTGCCACTCCTGCATGCTATACAGTTGCCACAATGAAAATAGGGTATAAAAGTTAATTTATCACCATGTTTAAAGCCATCAGCTTCACCTTCAATGTATTCTGCAGCAAGTTCATGGCCTAATATCCTTGGGTAATTAAAGTAAGGCTGTGTGCCTCCGTAAGCATGGATATCTGTGCCGCATATTCCTATCTTTTTTATTTTCAACAAAGATTCTCCTTGTTTGCGCTGCGGCATTGGTTTTTGTTTAAGTAAAAATTCATGTGGCTTTTCACAAACAATATATTTCATTGGTAATATTTATCTAAGTAATTTTTAAATTCAGCAGGTTTCAGCTATATATAGTTGCAGGTTACAAAAATTAAAGATTAATAACTTACTCTCCTTTAATGGTTGGAAAAGATAAAAGTAATACCAATTTATTCGTAGGCTTTAGACACAAAATCTACGTATTTAATGCTAAATAACACTCAACAGCTATGTAGCAAATTAATATCAATTTAACACATTAAAAATCTGTATTGTTATCCAATCATTGCGTAATATTATCCTAAGGCTGTACAATATATATAATTAAACGTATATTTACTTAAAAAATCGTTATCGTTGAAACCGCATCTCCTTGCAATATCTACAGATTCTACAAAGTCATTTTCGGCAAAATGTGAAATTTTGCCTGATGTTAATAATTGGTGGCACTACCATGACGAGCTGGAGCTCATTTACTTTAAAAATGGTAGTGGAACGCAATTTATTGGTGATAATATAAGCAACTTTAAAAATGGAGACATTGTGCTTGTGGGGAGTAACCTGCCCCATTACTGGCAATACAGTGAAGACTTTAAGAATGCAGCTATTGAAGTGTATGTGGTGCATTTTAATAAAGATTTTTGGGGGAAGGATTTTTTAAATTTACCCGAGAATCTTGAGCTTGCAAAAGTTATAGAACAATCTAAACAGGGAATTCAAATCAAAGAAAGTTCTAATAATTACTTAATCGAATCTATAATCCGGGTTATTGAAAATCACGGAACAAAAAAAATATTAAGCCTGATAGAGGTACTTTTGGAAATAGGTAAATGCAACGATTCCCGACATTTGGTTTCATTGGGGTTTAAAGCAAACTTTCAGGAATCGGAGCGGGACCGGATACAAAATATTTATAATTATACCCTGAAAAATTATAAGGAACAAATAACCCTTGAAAAAATAGCTACAATAGCTAAGATGAGCAGAACTTCATTTTGCAAGTTCTTTAAACTGCGTACAGGTAAAACTTATTCCGTTTTTTTAAATGAAATCAGGATAGGGAACGCCTGTAAAATGCTAATTGAAAAAAGGATGACCGTTAAAGAAATTTGTTTTGAAAGCGGATTCCTCAACTTTTCGAGTTTTCATAAATGTTTTAAAGATATAACCGGACATACGCCTTTAAGATATCAAAGGTCATATAAATAGACAACGTTAGTTTACTTTTCCTTAATTAATGGATAATCTTCCACACTTTATATGAATGTTAATTATATAGTTTTGGCACTAAATCGTTTTACCTGAAGTAAGCTGCGTCTGCGATAAAACACAAAATTGTTGCTTACTTGAATTTTGAAAATATCTTACCATGATTACTTAACATACCATTATCCAACTGCATAAGATCATTAATACGTAATTAATTCATGAACAATACACCTGATAGTTTTACTTCTAAGCCTGCAACGGTAAAAGGAGCTTACCTTTTTCCGTTAAGTTTAATTACCAGCTTGTTTTTCTTTTGGGGTTTTGCACATAATTTAGACCCTGTGCTAATTCCGCACCTTAAAAAGGCTTTTCATTTAACCGATCTCGAAACGGCCTTTGTAGATTTCTCAGTATCTATTGCATATTTTGTTATGGCATTGCCTGCAGGTTACTTTATGCGAAAGTACGGCTACAAAAATGGTATAATATTGGGGTTAACTCTCTTTGCTGTCGGCGCATTTCTATTTCTTCCTGCTGCAGATAGCCGGCAGTATATTTTCTTTCTTGGTGCACTATTTATTATTGCCTGCGGACTTACCTTTCTGGAAACGGCTGCAAACCCTTATGTTACCATGTTGGGCGATCCTAAAACGGCAACACAGCGTTTAAATTTTTCGCAATCCTTTAATGGGCTCGCTGCTTTTCTTGCGCCTATAATTGGCGGTAGGTTTATACTTTCTAATGTAAACTATAGCGATGCCCAACTGGCTGCTATGCTTCCTAACGAGAAGGAAGCCTATTTATTACAGGAAGCAAACACAGTTAAAGGGCCTTACACGGTGTTAGGTATAATAATAATAATTGTAGCCCTGGTTTTTATTTTTACAAAACTGCCTGATATAAAACAAAATAAAGATGAAATTGAAACTTCAAATATTAGTCATGTATTACACCACCGCCATCTAAAATGGGCTATAGTAGCACAATTTTTTTACATTGGTGCCCAGGTTTGTGTACTTAGCTTTTTTATACGTTTTGTTACAACATCGGCAGGAATTACAGAGCAGCATGCAAGCTGGTATTCCGGGGGTGCGGGCCTTGCCTTTATGCTGGGGCGTTTTGCAGGTACATTTTTTATGCAATATGTAATGCCCAACCGCCTGCTTATGCTGTATGCCTTTATAAGCATGTTGTTAACGGTGTTAGCCATTTTTGCACACGGTATGCTTACTGTTTATGCACTAATAGGGATTGCCTTTTTTATGTCTATCATGTTTCCCACAATATTTTCAATGGGCATTGCAGGCTTGGGTAAAGATACCAAGCTTGGTTCATCACTCATCGTTATGTCTATTGTTGGTGGGGCAATTTTACCATTGGGTTTAGGCTATATATCAGATGTTACCGGTAATATACAGTACGGTTATGTTGTGCCATTTGTATGTTTTTTAGTCATATTTATATTTGGGTATAAAAAATGGCAACCCGTAATTACCGAACCACAAATACCTTTAAAATAATATAAGTATTTTACAACCAAACATGTACTAATGAATGTGTGAAATATAGATTTAAACAGAGATTTAGTAGTAAATGTGCCATAAAGGTTCCTTACTATGTTCACATAAAAACCATACTTTAAATTATATTAATAAATTTTAATTCGATGAAAAGAATAATTGTATTTTACATTACCATATGTATCACTTTAATTTCTGCCACCGGTTTTGCACAGAACAATGAAAGTTTAAAATTGTGGTATTCCAACCCGGCATCTAATTGGAATGAAGCATTACCGCTGGGCAATGGCCGGATAGGATTAATGGCCTTTGGCGATCCTGTAAACGAAAAATTACAGTTAAATGAAAGTACATTTTGGTCAGGAGGCCCTTCAAGGAATGATAACCCTTCCGGCAGCTTAGTAATAGACTCTGTACAATATTATATTTTTAAAGGCGAGTACAAACGTGCTGAGGTACTGGCTAACAAAGGCCTTACCGCAAAACAGCTTCATGGCGCAATGTACCAGTCTGTGGGGAATTTTAACCTGAATTTTGAAAACAATCAGGGTTATACTAATTATTACAGGGAGCTTGATATAGAAAAAGCAATTTTCACTACTACTTTTAAAGCTAATGGGACAACCTACAAAAGAGAAGTATTTACATCCTTTCCGGATGATGTCATAGTGGTAAAACTTACCGCAGATAAGCCAGGCATGCTATCCTTTACCGCCGGATTTGATGGCGAACTTCAAAAATACTCTGGTGTTATAGATAAAAATACACTTCAAATGAAAGGTATTTCAGGCACTCACGAGGGTGTCACCGGTCAGGTAAAATTTGATGCGAAAGCTAAAATAGTAAATGAAGGAGGTAAAATAACATCCGAATCGGGAAAAATAAAGGTAAGCAACGCAAATGAGGTTTTAATTCTCATTTCAATCGCCACAAATTTTACCGATTATGCAACACTTAATACTGATGAAGACAAAAAAAGCAGTAATAAGCTTGACACAGCTCTAAAAAAACCTTTCAAAAAATTACGTGGCAGACATACTACAGCCTACCAAAATTATTTTAACCGCGTTGCATTTAATTTAGGTACTTCACCCGCTTCAAAACAACCAACCGATATAAGAATTAAGAATTTTTCAACTACATACGATCCGCAACTTATTTGCCTCTATTATCAGTTTGGGCGCTATTTGCTTATTAGCTCCTCACAGCCGGGCGGGCAGCCTGCAAACCTTCAGGGCATCTGGAATGGTAGTACACATCCTGCATGGGATAGTAAATACACAATTAATATTAATACGGAAATGAACTATTGGCCCGCCGAAAAATGCAACCTTCCCGAAATGCACGAGCCACTTATACAGCTTATTAAAGATCTTTCTGTAACAGGCAATGAGACTGCAAAAACATTGTATAAAAGTGGCGGTTGGGTAGCACACCACAATACCGATATTTGGCGTATTACAGGTGTGGTAGATTTTGCAAATGCCGGACAGTGGCCTATGGGTGGTGCGTGGCTTTGCCAACATTTATGGGAAAAGTACCTTTATAGTGGTAACAAAGAGTATTTGGCATC
>Ga0247806_10000667_pt1 | contig 19824 bp, 24 predicted proteins | sample UWRJL059202B1_FD_179935 | JGI IMG/M metagenome (GOLD analysis project Ga0247806, IMG submission 179935) | Plant litter microbial communities from Arlington Agricultural Research Station in Wisconsin, United States - UWRJ-L059-202B-1 | ecosystem: Environmental > Terrestrial > Plant litter >... | reverse complement strand
ACAATGCTCACCAAAACTGGCGACGCTAGCCATTTCCCTGGGTCTAACGGCCCTGCGGTCGATTAGATCGACCCACGCGGGGCGTCCACTGGTGCGAGCGCGCACCCTCCGCCGGCTTTTCTGACAGCTCCCGGGCGTCCTCAATGCATGCCTGGAAAAACAGTGTCTCATTGCGGTTGGACATCAGAGCAGGGTTCTGGCGTCCGACCTTGAACATGAGGGCTGTGAGGCTGGCCAGGGTATCGCCGGGTGACCTCCCGGTTGATCCGCAACTCCTCTTGAATAGCGTCGAGCTCTTCGGCGGTGCGCTTGGTTCAAATGACCCCCGTAGGTTCGAAGCGGGGTTCTCTCGCGAGCCAAGTGTAGTACGTCCAACTCGAATTCGATCAACCACCTAAGCATCTGATAACAAACACCAATAAAGCTGGGTACTAAAATTCCGAAGTCACCAGCTTTGGAGAACATCGGGCACGGAGAGAGCATTTTGGCTGTTTAGGGTACATGAGCAGTCATCAGGTTCAGCTGCAAAGGCCCACAATGCATGGGCTTTTCCGACCTGCTCTAGAGCTGAGAGAATGTTCGTCGCTGAATGATTGGCGGAGCAAGAGCAACCGGTATCTAACATTCTCTACCTCCTGACGCCGTTGTGGCCCCCCTGCCCTGCCTGCGTTGACCAGCAGGGACGAGTAGGTGTCGCCAGTCCGTAAGTCGTGAGGCGGGAGCCGCATCTCCACCGATTATTCTGCACACCGTTGACCATCGTCGCGCGTGATGGCCGCAGACAACGTCGGGCTACTGTGCTCCCACCATTCGGACGGACTCCTCGTGGAACCGCGGCAGGAAAGCGTGGTTGACTTTTTCTCAGTGTAGGAGAGAAAAATGTCAGATAGCGCCTCAACACGATCCGAATTCCCCAAGCAGCCCCAACCCCCTCCCGGCTTAACAAACAATATGCAGCCTATGCCCGACCATGGCGAGCAGAGCTATGTTGGCAGCGGCAAGTTAATGAGCAAAGTTGCCCTAATTACAGGAGGTGACAGCGGTATCGGGCGGGCTGTCGCGATAGCGTTTGCCCGCGAAGGTGCCGATATTGCACTCTCCTACCTGAACGAACACGAAGATGCCAAGTCGACTGCCAAGCTGGTCGAAGAGGTCGGCCGCAAGTGCGTGGTTGTCGCGGGAGACATTACCGCCGAGGAGCACTGCACCAGTCTTGTGCAGCAGACGGTAACTGAATTGGGGGGCATAGATATACTGGTGAACAACGCCGCCTTCCAGCGAACCTATGCCGAGCTGACCGATATCTCGACAGAGGAGTGGGATACGACGATGCGCACCAATATTTACGCACCGTTCTTCCTCTCACGTGCGGCGGTGCCACACATGAAGCCGGGTAGCTCGATCATCAACACCACCTCGATCCAGTCCAAGTCACCATCGGCTGAGTTGTTGGCTTACGCGACAACCAAGGGTGCGATTTCTAATTTCACCGCCGGTCTGGCCGCGATGTTGGCTTCTAAGGGCATTCGCGTAAACGCGGTAGCTCCAGGACCCATTTGGACCCCGTTGATACCCTCCACCATGGACCCCGAAAAAGTCAGCACTTTTGGACAAGACACGCCTCTCGCACGCGTGGGGCAGCCAGCCGAACTAGCAGGTGCCTATGTTTTGTTGGCTTGTGAGCAAGGAAGCTATATCACCGGCGCGGTCATTCCCGTCACCGGCGGAGAACCAATGCTGTAATGACTTAATGCAAACCAATCGCTGGTGGCCAAAAGGAAAGAAGCCTAAGGTATTGGGGTGCGTCCGCAGCAACTGCTTACCTTAGGTGGTCAGCATTAAATCTCGCATGATACTTGGAATTTTGCCTGGAATTTCCCGGGCCAAATAACCTAGTGGGCCGACCTCTTGCATCAACCTTGAGCCAGCCTCACCGTGCATGAATACGCCCCATTGCGCCGCCAACAACGGCGCAACGCCCCGGGCCAGCAGCCCGATTATGATACCGGCGAGGCAATCACCTGAACCTGAAGTGGCCAGACCGATATTGCCGTGGTCGCAATGCCAGACTTCGCCCTGTGGACTGGCAATGTGGGTTTGACCGCCTTTCATGACGACAACCGAGCCGGTAATTGCCGCATCCTGGCGCGCCGCAGCGACCGGATCTTTCAGGATATGTTTCCGGTCAATGTCGAGGAAAGTTGCCATTTCACCCGCATGAGGGGTGAGGACCGTACGGCCCGCATGGCTTTTCAGGGCTTCGGGAAAGCTTCGCAATCCGGTCAATGCTGCGGCATCGAGAACAAAACTTTGGCCGTCGAGGCTACTCAAAAGGGCAGCTGTCAATTCGCCTGCGGCCTCGTCGTCAAGCAGACCCGGCCCTATCAGCACGGCCTCGGTTCTTTGTATGCCGGATGCGATCTTGTCAGCATTGGAGGGCTTTATGTCTCCCGATGAAGTCTCGCTCAAGCCGACAACACGCGCTTCGGGCATGGCAATTGCCAAGCCGACAGCAGTGCTGTGTACAGTCACTAGTTGAACCTTGCCGGCTCCGGCACGCAAAGCTGCTTCGCTGGCCAACAAAACCGCGCCGGGAACCTCCTTATTGCCGCCGATAATAGTAACGCGACCGCGCGCGTCCTTGTCGACTTCGCCCTGCGGAAGAGGCAGCGGATGGGCTGCCAGGAATTCGCGCGTAATGGCATGGTCGGTCATTGCGCTGCACTCGCTACCGAGGGCTCTGCCGTTACCTTTGCACCGTCCTCGTGCAGCGGAGTTACAAAGTTGTACCGCTCGAGCAGGAAGCCGCCACGCTTGCCGCTGTTGGGATCAAATCGATATTCGGTGATGGCACAGTTCGCTACGTCGCCCTCGCGGTCGATGGAGAGAATTTGCTCCTCCGTGAGGCGCTCGAGCAGGTAGCGCAAGCAAAGGACGACGACCTGGTGACTGACGATCAACACGTCCTGGCCGGCGTGGTGCAGGCCTATGGTATCCATCAGGCTTCGCAATCGCAGGACCACGTCGCACCAGCTCTCGCCGGCTGGCGGACGATGATAGAATTTCCCCAAAAGGGTCCGAAATTGGACTTGCTCGGGAAACCGTTGCTGGATGCCAGTCGCGGTGAGGCGATCGAGCACACCAAACTCTTTTTCTCGCAGTCTCTCGTCGAGAATAAATTCCGCGTCGGCAAAGCCGCCGTGTTGAGCAACGAGGGAGGCTGTGTGGTTTGCGCGCACATACGGCGAGGCTAAAACCACGTCGGGAAGTCCGTCGGCGCTGTTGCGTTCAAACCAACGGCCGAGCGCAACGGCCTGCTGCTGTCCCAAATCGCTCAGGGGCACGTCGATGTCGCGATGATCGATATTGATTTCGGCGAGGCCCGCATCCAGCGCCGCCTGACGCGCCACGTTTCCCACGCTTTCGCCATGCCGGACCAACCACAAACGTCTTGGCCACCTGTTTTCCATTGCTACCCCCTGCCGCTGTCACTGCCAAAAAACGCTAACTCCCGAAGATGCAGGGAGTTCGGCCAATTTCCAGAGTTTTGGCTAAGCGTTCCCGGAAATGTCCTGGTGATGGACCAAAACTTGGGCGGTCCTGGCAACTGGCTGGCGCATTTGTCGTTACGGCGTCTCAAGGAGACAATCATGGCAACAACATCGCACGACCTATTCGTCACCGGCCTGAAGAATGCCCACGCTATGGAAAACCAGGCGCTTTCCATCGCCAAGCCGCAGGCTAGCCGCATCGAGAATTATCCCGATGTCGAAGCCAGGCTTAACCAGCACATCGAGGAGACCAACGGGCAGATCGCGCGGCTGGAAAGAATTCTCGATGACCTCGGCGAAGACAAATCCTCACTCAAAGACCTCGCCCTGTCGCTGGCCGGGACCTTCGCGGCAGTCGGTCACTCTGTGGCGCCGGATGAAATTCTCAAGAATTCCATGGCCAATTTCGCCTTCGAGAATTTTGAGATCGCCGCCTATAAATCGCTGATTGCCTTGGCAGAAGCCAGCGGCAATCAGGCCGCTATTCCCGATCTGGAGCTCAACCTCAACGAAGAGCTGGATATGGCTGAATGGCTCGACGCAAACATCGAGTCGGTAACCCTGCGCTACGCCGATCTGATGGAAGCTGGCGAAACAGCGAAGAAGTAAGTCCAAGCGGCGGGCGCAAGTCGCCCGCCCTTTCTCTAGCGTCAACGCCCCTCTCAAGCGGTAGGCAATATGCCCGTCTCTCCCAATGATCCAAGCCCGCAATCCGTGACCAGCGAGCGCCTTACCGAAAGGGGCCGCGGTAAAGCCGAGCGTGTTGTGCTGGGTCGCAATCCCTTCGGCACGATGGTCCGCATAGTCGCGGCCGTACTGCTTTTCATTCTGATCGCCGGTTCGGTGTTTTACTTTATTCGCCAGTAGATGCGCGACGACTTCGCAATCGTTTGGCGTAAAGGAATTTCGTATGCGTTACGGGCTTAAAGCGATCGCCGATCAAGTGATGGTTATCACCGGCGCGACCAGCGGCAATGGCTTGGCGATAGCCGAGATGGCAGCCCGAAATGGCGCATCACTGGTGCTCGCAGCACGATCCGCCGATATTTTGGAGCAGGTTGCAGTCAGGTTGCGGGAAACCGGCGTGAGGGTCGCGATATGCGTCGCTGACGTATCCAATCCCCAAGACATCGAGCGTATTGCAGATACCGCCGTATCCAAATTTGGTGGTTTCGACACCTGGGTCAACAATGCCTCTGTCGGCGCCTACGGGACACTGGAGCAGCTGACGCTGGAAGACCACCGCCGCATCATGGACGTCAACTATTTCGGCATGCTTGAGGGCTCTCTCGTGGCAGCGCGGCATTTGAGAAGCCGTAGAGGGGGAACAATAATCAATATTGGATCGGTGCTCGGCGACAGCACCATGCTGTTGCAGGGCGCCTATTCGGCATCAAAGCACGCGGTGCAGGCCGCCACCGAAACGCTCCGCATAGAACTGGAACGCGAGGGCGCCCCGATCTCGGTGACCTTGATCCAGCCGGGTGCCATGCATACCCCGTTTCCGGAGCGAGCGCGAAGCTACCTCGATGAAGCGCCAAGACTGCCGCCCGTGCTTTACGATCCGCGGCTCGTCGCCAATGCAGTGATCTTTGCCGCTCAGCACAGACCTCGCACTTTAAGGGTGGGCAGCGCCGGGCAGTTCATATCGCTGGGCCGGGCGTTTGCTCCGGCCATATCCGAATTGCTGATCAAGAGTTTCGGCAAGGCACTGCAGGTGTCCGACGATCCTGGCAAGCCCGAGTGGAGAGATACGCTGTTCGAACCGCGTCCGGCTGGCTCCATCGACGGGACGCAAGACGTTTTCGTGCGCAAGACCAGCTATCTGCTGCAAGTTCAAAAATATCCAGTCGCGGCTGCGTTGATGGGCGTCGCGGCGCTGACAGCGGGATTGGCCGCGATAGGACAAATTAGACGTTCCAAGTGACGTGGCTAGTGTCCGGTTTTTGAATGAGGATCGGCAACGGGCTTGGATTCCGGCGACCCGCGATGGCGCAGGACGATGGAAAGCACGACGAGAATAGCCGTCGACAGGAATTCCGACTGCCAGTTTTGGAAGCTCTCGAACCACAATTGGGGGTCGGCCAGATACTGCCAGGCGCTTTGCGTGGCCTCGCCATGCAATAGCGCATCTTCATTGGCCGCTGCCGCACTGTGCAGCGAGTGCAAAACGAAAGAGAGGACAAAAAGCACCAGCAGGCTGATGCCAAGTGAATAGGAATAGAGGAATGACAAGATCCCCCCTGCCTTCACCGGCCAGGGCGTATGCTTTTCCCAGCGCTTTTCATTGGGGTCGGCATCCTCGGGACTGTCACTATCCGGGTCTTTCGATTCCGCCGATCCGCGCTGGAACAACATGACCGTCATGATGACATAAGCCGACATCTGCAAAAATTCGCTCTCCCAATTCTCGAAGAGAGCGGACTGGAACGACGAGCTGAAAAAATAATCGATGAGGCCGATAGGGTCTTGGCCGTGCGCCTGCAGCATGGAATTTTCATCAAGCCAGCCGGACCACAGCATGCCGGTGAGGCAAAGTGCGAACATGGTCATCAGCCCGATTGTCAGCCCGTTATCCCGGAGATACCGCGCGGCTTTAGTCACGGTCTGCCCTTTCTGAAAGTGATCTTCTCGACGGCTAAGAATGATCGATTAGTGCAACTGTTCCCCTCGATTGCGATGGTCGAACTTTGGTCGAGCGGGAACATTGCTCTGCCTTTGCAAAGCCGGACCGGCGGGATGGCTTTCGCCTTTAGCCTCAGTCCCGCAGGCAAGCCTCGGCGAAAATCTTTTCGCTACCGGAGCTACTTGAGCCCGGCTCGCCTCTTGAAAACCAGTGCGCGCCGACAACCACAATGTCGGCGACGCTGCGGCTAACCCGAACTTCGACGGTTTCATCCTCCGAACACGATCTGTCGAGCGGTTCGCTTTCCGGCGAAATCACTATCCGGGCTCCGGGAAAGCCGCGGGCCGACAGTTCATTCTGCAAATTGTCCGAGAACTCTACGTCGCTGAGGCGGCGACTGTTAGCAGGTGAAGCGAGAACGGCGTTGGCGATTTGGTAGAGATCGAACATGCTGGCGCGATCGCTCGTGCCGTCACAGGGCTTGCCGGGCGGGAGGTCGCCCTCGATGATGTCCTGCGCGACGGAGAATGAATTGATGAGTGCAACGCTCAAAAAGCTTGCCAAAACGAGTGCGTTTTTCACCCAAGCAATCCCCCACAATCCGATAAATCAGATGCGCAAGTTGCAGCCTCTATATTTCTTTGTCTATAGGGGAGCTAATGGCCGGTGAGCGAGTGTATCAGGTCGGCCAAGCTCACCAAAGTCGAGGCGCAGCCGTACGATATCCTCCGTGCTGCAGTCGTCGGTGACAAGCTACAGAGTTAGGCGCGATGTTCGGCATTTCGTTTTCTGGTCGCAGCCGCTTTTTTCGCCGATGCAGATCGCTGTTCCGCCGACCGGCCAGCCGACGCGGCCCCGCCTTTGTGGCCACCTTCGTGAGAAGCGGGATGACCGGTGTCTTTTCCCCGTCCGGCGCCAGCTTTCTTGCCGCCGCCATCATCTTTGTTAACTGTAGCCCAGGCCCGGCGCTCGGCCTCGTCGTGGGCTACACCCTTATTTTCGTAGCCATCCTCGATGTGTTCGGCCTTGCGCTTTTGTTTGTCGGTGTAGGCATCTTTATTGCCCTGGGCCACTTTGCTCTCCTTTTTTGTTGTTACAAATCGCGTAACCACTGTGCAGCCAATGAACCCAATCAAGTTCAGTTCCGCGCGAGCCAGAGGATCTCTTTGCGATAAGCGAAGATCTGGCCAACCAATTTGGCCAGTAGTTTTTCGACGAATTCTGCATTTTCACGCACTATTGCGCTCATAAGGCGGACGTAATAATGTAAAGAAGACTAGTCACCGGTCGACGTCTGGCTTTCGGTGCTTGAGAGTCAATGAGCTCCCGCCAAAAGGAGAGCGCGTTGAATGAGATATTTTTTTCATGTCCATGACGGTATCGAAATCCGTGATACGGAAGGCACCGAGCTTCTCAACGACGAGATGGCCAAGGCTGAGGCCATAGCCGCCAGCGCCGAAATGATGGGCGATCTGGGCCGCAAGTTCTGGGAAGGCGGCACCTGGGAAATGCGGGTCGTCGATGAGACCGGGCGTGAGCTTTTGACGCTGTATTTTCGAGGCGAAATTATAACATCGGGGATTTAGCGTCGGCAGCAAGCATGCTGGGCAGAGGCGTTATAGAACATGCGATCTGTGAGGCTTTGGTCTCCTAATTGCCTATGGCTCCTAGATACGTTTCGTCAAATTGCCCCAAATCCCGCAAGGCCTCCCAGTCCAGTATGGTGACCGAGCCGTGTCCCCATTCAAATAATCCCAGGCCGCGAAGCTCCTGCAATACGCGGTTTACATGCACCGTCGACAAACCAAGAGCATCGGCAAGCTGCGCCTGAGTTATTTCGAACGCGAAGCTGAATTCGTCGCCTAGGCCGACTGCTTTTGCGCGCAAATAATGTTCGCAAAAGAAGTGAGCCATGTGGCGTGAAGCGGTCATCCGCCCCATGGCGACCAGCCATTGTCGATGGATGGCTGCATCGAGAATGGACGATCGCCAAAACAGCTGGATCAGCTCAGGATATTCTCGAGTCAACCGACCCAGCACGGCATGCGCAAAGGGGATTGCCGTGACCCGGGTCAGTGCGTCCACCCCATGGTCCAACCTGTCTGAATGGAAGGCGTGCAGATCCACAAAATCTCCAACCAGATGGAAAGCCGTAATTTGCCGCTCGCCATTTTCGACCAGATTGGAACGGGCTGCAGTGCCAGCCGCGACCAGCAAGCTATGGTTGGGACTGGAATGCTGCCGCGACATTTCTGCCCCCGCATCAAACACCGTCACAGGACCAGCGGCATTCCTTAAAGCCCTTTTGGCGTCCGCAGTCAGCTCACGGTTTTGGTCAAGCCGCGCAACCAGGGCATCCAGTCCCCTATCCAGGTACGCCGGTTCTATAATTGACGACGGTCGTGCCTGAGCTGTCGTATTCTCCAAGTGCTGGTTCGCAGTCATCAGACCGTCGCTTTGAACAATGCTCGTTCAATCGCCCGTTGCAATTCACCTTCGGAAAACGGCTTGGTGAGAATAGGCGCGTCGCCGCACTGGGATGGAACGTCCCTCGCCGTGTATCCAGTCATGAAGACGATGGGAATATTTCGGTCCCGGCATGTCGCGGCGATTGCCAGACTGGTCGTCAGACCCAGGTTGATATCCAGCAAGGCAAGTCCTGGATGGCATCCGGCCAAAACCTTAAAGCCATCAGCTTCTGAGTGGGCGCTGCCATCGACTGTCCAACCCAATTCGCTTACCAGGTCGCTAATCATCGTCGCCAGGATCGGCTCGTCGTCGATAACAATAAGACTTTGAGGTAACTGGTGCATGTTCGTCCCCGCCTACGAAGTTGCAAATCGACGCTGTAAATTATTGATAAACCTCTTTTTCGCGGGGCGCCTCCCATAGTACGCTATCGGACCTATCGCCCGCCTTTTCGGGACAAAGACTGACGATGCCAAGATTTGTAGCTGTGTAAAGTTACGCTTGGGCCCGGCCACGGCGGACGACGGGTTTTTCCAAGTCCTTGATGCTGCGCTCTTCATGTTCAGGGTCTTTCCCCGAGCCGGGTACAGGCACACCAGCCAAAGCGTCTGCTTCACGCTCCTCTCGCAAGAGTTCACTGGCCAATGCTTCAGCGTTGTCGCTGTGCACAAGTGCGGCGGCATTCTGGGGCAGCACGCCGAACTCTTCGACTAGAAACCGGGCGTCTTGTTTCTTTCCATCATTTTGCATGGTCGCGCCTATTGTCAGGAAATTTAAGGGACAATGAGCGGGATGGTCCCCGGTTTCTCGCTACCGAACTTGGTCATCTACCGTACCAATGACTTTGCCGCGTACTACCGCGCCTGACTGGGAAAGGCGGTCATTTGTACATAATGTACTGTCTATTGCGTACCGACTTCGTCGCGCTTATCGCGATAAGGGGAGCCTCGCCAGCGGGCCGTAGATTGTAGTTCATTGGAAATGCCGTGGCATTCGTAAATCAGCTGCTCCGCGCAGCCAGCGATGATGTGCAAGCCTTGATCGAGGCCGAGATGACGCCGGTCTCCCTTCCCTATCGCACCGTGCTGGTCGAAGCCGGCAGCCCCATGGACCACATCTATTTTCTTGAAGACGGCCTCATTTCGCTGGTGTCGGAATATGAGCCGAGCAGACTGATCGAAGTTGGGATGATAGGCCGAGAGGGTTTTTTTGACCCTGGCCTTTTGTTGCAAGAGGAAGTCGCGATTTTCAAAGGCACCGTCCAGGCCGAAGGTAGCGCCAGTGCCGTCCCCATTGATGTGTGGCGCCACTTAGTGGATTCCGACGCAGATTTTCGTTTGCTGATGATGAAGTTCGCTCGGGCATTCGAATTGCAAATTGCATCCACAGCCTCGGCTAACGGCCGGGCGAAACTGGAAGAGCGATTGGCGCGCTGGCTTCTCATGGTTCACGATCGGGTGGACAGCTTGATGCTCCATATCACCCATGACTTTTTGGCCCAGATGCTGTGCACGCGGCGACCAGGGGTTACTGTGGCATTGCATCTGTTGGAAGGTAAGGGCCTCATAACGTCAACTCGAGGCCTGATTGAAATCCGCGATCGACAGGGATTGATCGAGGAAGCCAGCGGGGCTTATGGCAAGGCCGAGGAACACTATATCAGACTGCTTGGATACGATTTCAGGCCAGTGAAATAACGCCTTGAGGCAAGCCAACCGCTTCGAGAAAACTGATGGTAACGATCGCTAAATCCATCCCGTCGCGAACAATGATCGAAGATGTCCAGTCAATCGCTTTACCGTCGATCAATTGAGTGCCGACGAGTTCCCGTGCAACCAGATAGCCTTCATCGGACGCTGCCTGTTGAGTAGCGAACTCGGTGCCTTCCACGTCAGCGACGAATTCCGTTCGGCTTTTGACGTGAAAATAATAGCGCATAAACGTCGCCCGTCTCGTTGATCGGCACAATTTACGCTTTAAGGAAAGACGGCTTTATCAGCCGACTTGGCCAAAACGCCCACTGAACATTTCATCTCGCCCCAATCGCTTCACCGAAAGCGTTTCGATACGCTTGTTCCGGAATGCCGTAAGCATCCCCGGCGAACGCTTCCAGCGCAGATCTGTTCCGGACGGTGAGTAACCCCCTGTCGGAATAGATAAATCCGTTCCCCTCCAGCACATGCAGCGCCGTGGTGACGCTGGGACGTCTAACGGCCAGCATGATGCTGAGAAATTCGTGCGTCAAAGCAATCGTCCCATTATCCGCGCGGTCATCACACATCAGGATCCAGCGCGCCAGGCGTTCGTCGATATGATGGATCGCATTGGACAGCGCTGTATAGGATGCCTGAATGGACAATACCTGAGCATAGCGCAGGAATACTTCGAGGATGTGCGGGCTCTCCGCCATGGCCTGTTGCAAATGGCTGACTTTGATGCGGTGCCCATGACCCGACACCTGCATGAAGTACTCGTAAGGCGCCGACTGGAGGCCGAGCACCGGAGCAATTGGCGAAAGGCCTTCGCGCCCAACGATGCCGACTTCGGCTTTTTGCTGCTCTGGGGACACGGCGATGACCGAACCGATCCCGGAATCGATGAAGTAGCAGTACTCGACCTCCTGATCGAAGGCCGCCATCTCAAATGAGCGCCGCAATTCTACAGGCTCGAGTTTAGGACCGATGACACTGAAATCTTCTGCCGATAGCCGAGCGAGCAGCTGATTTCGAATATTGGATTGGTCGGCCATGCTGCGTTCCCATAGGGCAAGAGCAAAGCGTCTCTTAGCCGCCGGCGCCCAAACAACTCATAACGGTGCTGCACCTTTAGCGTCATGAGCGAGTGCCACAACCCAAGGTCCAATAGCGTACAATGGGGTTCTCAAACGGCAACATCGCCTTAGGCTGATAGATGTTCATTGAGGGAGGCACCGATTTTGGTGCATTAGCTATGTTCAGAAACGTCATCCTTGTAGAAGACGAGCCTTTCATTGCCATCATGGTCGAAGAGATGTTAGCTGAACTTGGCTGCGATCTTGCCGGAACAGCGCATAACGAAAACGAAGCCTTCGACTTACTGACTAAGGGTAATGTCAGCTTGGCGCTGCTTGACATCGAACTTGGCGCGGCTAACAGTCTTGCGGTGGCAGACTCCTGTCGTGATCGAAATATTCCCATCGTCTTCATGACCGGTTACACCGTAAGCGAATTACCCGAAGACTGTAGGGATACGCCGATCCTGACCAAGCCATTTACACAAGATGATCTTCAGATAGCTCTGTTGAGGGCAAAGCCCAGACGGGAACTGAATGAAACCCGCATCGAATCTTGATCGGTAAAGCGTGCTAAATTCAGTCAGCTGGATGGCTGGAGGTCCTGGATCGGCAAAGATTTGGTGATACAGTTGCGTCTCGGGCTATTGAAGGAGCTCCCCAACTTTGCCCGGTACCAACTTTGTCTTAAATTGTTTGACATTTAGATTTTCGAGCTAACTCATCTATTTAAGCCCGTAGAGTCGATCCTCCCTACTCAGTTAGCTCAGCGCCGAGCCTAATTTCGTCAACAGTGCCGACAGCGTGTCGGGGGTAAGCGGACGCGACAGCAGGTAACCTTGTACATGAGTACAACCCAGCTCACGGGCGAGCCGAAGTTGCAGATCGTTTTCTATCCCCTCTGCCGTCACGCTGATATTTAAAGCCTGAGCGAGCTGAACTAGCGAGCGGACGATGCTGTAAGTAGGGCCATCAGTTCCCAGAAGTTTTATAAGGGACCTGTCAACTTTGAGAGTGTCTACGTTTAATGTCCGGAGGTAGCTGATTGACGAGTATCCGGTGCCGAAGTCATCTAGCGCGATTTGGACGCCTGCTGCTTGTAACTTTGCCAGCGTTGTCGAAACGACGGGCGAGCTCTTCAGAAACAACCCTTCTGTTATTTCCAGTTCGAGGCGTTCGGGTGAGAGGCCGCACGCATGCAGTGTATCGAGAATCCTGACACAAAAATTTGGGTCTTTGAACTGCAACGGTGAGACGTTGACCGCAACCCAGGGAAGCTCTTGCTGTGCGGCATACTGGCATGATTTCGCGAGCACCCAAGCGCCAAGCTCATCAATTAGTCCCCCAGATTCCGCCAAGCCGATAAATGTATCTGGAGGCAAATGTCCACGAGTGGGATGATCCCAGCGAACCAGCGCCTCTGCACCCGCGATCATCCCGGATTGAGCATCATAGATAGGCTGATAGAGAACAAAAAGCTCATTACCGGCAACAAGAGCGCTCCGTAGATCGGCGGTTAAGGCCCGTTTCTCGCGGCTCGCTCGGTCCATTTGCGGATCGTATATCTCAAGCCGGTTGCGGCCAGCGCCTTTGGCTACGTAAAGAGCAACGTCTGCCCTGCGAAGCAATTCTGCAGGAGAGATTGATGCACCCTCCTCGAGGGCGATCCCGAAGCTCGCTGTCACTTCGACGCTGCCATTGGCAAGTACAAACGGATCATGGAACGTTTGGACGAGACTTTCGAACACCCACCGTGCGTGCGCTTCGCTGACCAATCCCGGCTGTACGAGCGCGAATTCATCCCCTCCAAATCTGGCAAGTGTCGCCTCTTCAGGCAAAGTGCTGGAGAGTCTTTTGACCACCTGTTTGATTAATTCGTCACCAGCAGCATGACCGAGCGCGTCGTTTACTTCTTTAAAACCGTCCAGATCGATGGACACGAGGGCCACCTTGGTTTTGGCCAAATGCTTATAAGCGAGAGCCTCACGTAGTTTCTCTTCGAACAGTACACGGTTAGCCGCGCCAGTTAAGGAATCGTGCGAGGCAAAGTAATTTGTCCGCGCTTGACTGGTCTGCAACTGAATGGAAGTGCGCCTCAGCCAAAAGATTGTGCCTCCCAGTCCTACTAAAACGGCACCAATCAGACTCAGCGTTAGTGGGGCTGTTTCCAAAAGCAGAGAGGAAGCCGGGCGGTGCGGCGACCAATCCAAAAAACCGATGACCCTACCGCCCTTGTTCTGGAGCGGCAAAAAACCATTACGTTCAGAGATGCTGGTGCTGCGGATTTCGTTTAATCCAGCAATTTCAGCAACCGAACGAAGCCATTCCTCGGACAGCACCTTCACGGAGATATGAATAAATTCCGTTCCAGAACTTTGTTTGACCGCTTCCGTATCTGGTACAATCGGGCGAATACTCACTAGGGCAAGCTGCCCGTCCCCTAGGCGTACAGTGTCTAAGATACCCATTCCGGTGATTGCCGCAGTAGAGTCTTCGGTATTGTCCGAAGCATTTGACAATGTCGCCCGAAACTCTCGAATGAGCGGCTCGACGCTGCCTGCATCCCGACGATCCAACGCCCGACCCATACGGCGCTCGCCTTCGGCTGCGCGAACGACCCTGCCTTCTGGAGAGACGACGTAGACACGGTCATGTCCGTAAAAGGTGCTCAACCACTCAGTAAGATTTTCAGCAATCCATACTTGATTGTCCGAACGCAGATTTAGGACGGCGTCATCCCAGATTACCGAGCTGTCCTGCTCCTGTGGCAAGCGGACCATTTCTTCCGTCAGCTGAGCCGCGACAGCTCTGCGTTCATCTGTTGCGGTCTTGCTATCAAGCCGCTCTGCAGCCCACCAAGTCGCCAATCCAAGAACGAGGAATAGCAATACACCTACAACTAGTGAGAGCCACACCAACAAGCTGGGCCGTGAGTCAGCTGTTTTTTGGTTCAAGCTCATAGTGTCGCCCATACGCCATTTACCGGTTACCGGTCCACACAGCTAAATGTGCAGGCACGCCTTCAAGGAAAGGCTTACCATACAAGCGTCGAGCCAAAATAGTTTATAGTGCATTAGAGAAAATGAAGCTTAAGGGTGGTTGCAAACTACAGCGACGAATGAAAATTCTGGTGGCTTAAGCCGAGAAGACCGATTGGTCGCGACAGCATATGCTCTTGTGAACTCTGCATCGTGCTTTAAGCATAAGGTCATAAGGGCATCGCGGTTGCTCGGCGCACACTGCTTGTCGGCAGCAGCCAGTGCTACCTTGAGCTCGTCGGAGGCGAGTTCGGTTCAATAATTCAGGGTGAGGATTGGAGTCGCCACGATTGTTCAAGGGTGCCAGCGTCGATCGCGTCAAAACCCGTCATGCTGACCAGATCGGCGACCGCGCTCTTTGCAGCCGTGTCTATGCCGGAAATCGGGATCGCGATGCCATTCACTGTGCCAGGCTCTGTACCAGCTTCAGTCAATTGTACGCCTGCAGAGAATTCCAAGCTTTCACCAAGGAACGGCATAACTGCTTATTGGCCCAAACTGTCTCGGGATTGCTGCTTTAGACTTCGGCGATCTAGGAGTCGCGAGCTAAATAGTTGTTAGAGGTGTCAACGACAATGGCACCAGCCGCCGCATCAGCCAGGATTGAAGCAAGTTTGAGTTCTTGGCAAAGGGCACTGACAGGATAATTACCTCAGGAAGCTTTCGATGAGATGTGATCGCCTGTCGCGCAACCGGAGTTGAGCTGCATCATTGGCGCCCCATACTCAGGAGGCACCTCAATGAAGCTCACCACCGCCTTTGCCACTCTGGCAATTCTTGGTGTTGTTCCCGCTTTCGCCCAACAGGGCGACGGGACCCATCTCAGCTATAACGTCAATATCTTCAAGCCAAACAAGGTCTTGCCGACGAGCGACAAGCTCGCACAGCTGAAAATTCCGGAGGGCTTCACCGTCAAGCCGTTTGCTTCCGGGCTCGGCAATTCGCGCATTATCGCGGTGGCAGAGGACGGCACCGTCTATGTCAGCCGGCGCGAAGAGGGCGACGTGCTGATGCTGCGCGACGAGGACGGCGATGGCAAGGCCGATAAGGCGCCGGTGATCGTTGCGAACCGCCCGCAGACGCATGGTCTGGCGGTACACGACGGCAAGCTCTACATCGCCACGGCCAAGGAGATATTCGCTGGCGAGATCCAGGCAGACGGCACTCTTGGCGAGCTGGAAATGCTGGTTAGCGATCTGCCTGACGCCGGTCAGCACCCCAACCGGGTGCTCGAATTCGGGCCTGACGGCATGATTTATTACAGTGCGGGTTCGACCTGCAATGCCTGCAACGAGACCAATGCCGAGAACGCCTCCATCCTGCGCATGTCGCCGGATGCCAAGTCTCGCACCATTTTCGCGTCGGGTCTGCGCAACACGATCGGTTATGACTGGAACCCTCAGACAGGCGAACTCTGGGGCCTAGATCACGGCATCGATTTTCTCGGCGACGACGTGCAGCCTGAAGAGCTGAACCTGATCGAACAGGGCAAGCAGTATGGCTGGCCGCATGTCTACGGCGCGGGCGAGCTTTACCCGCAAAGCACGCCGCCCGGCGGCATTACCAAGGAACAATGGCGCGATCAAAGCACGCCCATGACCATCGGCTACACCGCCCACGCGGCGCCGATGCAGATGAAGTTCTATGACGGAACTTCGTTCCCGGCCGAGTTTCAGGGCGATGCATTTGCCACCATGCGCGGTTCATGGAACCGCAATCCGGCATCGGGCTATGAGATTGTTCGCATCGACTTCGAGGACGGCAAGCCGGTCTCGATCGAGCCTTTTGTCAGCGGCTTCTTAACCGATGGGGGCTCTACGCATATTGCCCGCCCGGTCGGTCTCGCCGTCGCCAAGGACGGTTCACTGCTGATGTCGGACGATGCCAACGGCGTCATTTATCGCGTCGCCTACGAAGGTGAGGCGGCATCCAGCGAGCCTACCGGCGCGGTCCCGGCCGATGCCATGGAAGAACAGGCTTCCCGTGGAGTGGGAGTGCCGCTAGCTCTGGACCGTGACGAGACCGCCACCGATGGCGCTCTGGACGTCACCTCCGCAACCATCGAAGCCAACGCAACAATCCCGGAAAAACACAGCGACTATGCCGATGGCGTCTCGCCGGCCCTGTCCTGGACCGCAGTCGATGGTGCCGTCTCTTACGCCATCATCATGGAAGACCCCGACGCCAAGCCGATCACGCCGTTCGTTCACTGGTTGGCGTGGAACATCCCCGGCACTATCACCGAGCTTCCCGAAGGCCTGCAGGAGCAGCCGCGCTTGCGTGAACCGGAAGGGGTCATGCAAGGCCGGAACAGCGCCGGCACCAACGGCTACTTTGGGCCAAAGCCTCCGGTCGGCGATTCGGCACACCACTACCACTTCCAGGTGCTCGCCCTTGACGCATTGTTGGAACTGCCAGCCATCGCCGACCGCGACGCCCTGCTCGATGCCGTCGAAGGGCATGTCATCGGTAAGGGTGAACTGGTCGGTCTCTACCAACAGACGGTCGAGCCACCCAAGCAGTAATCCGGCCTGACCCGAAACACTTCAAGGACAACAGCGATGATTATCCGAAAGACTCTTTACGCCGGACTGGTTACAGCGGCCCTGATGGGCACCGCCATCACCGGTGTTCAGGCGCAGGACGCGACTGCGCCTGCCGCGGCAGCGACCGAAAACCCCAATGAAGCGACTCCTGCGCCAGCTTCGGCGACAGCGCAGCCTACTACCGAGGAAATGGCGCAGCCTCAGGCCGAGATGAAGGCCGTGCTCGATGCATTGGCCGAGCTGCAGGCCAAGCCGTTCCATACCCTGACGGTGCCCGAGGCCCGCAACCAGGCAAGTCCTGCCGACGCAGCACGCACCGTACAGCGCGACCAGAAGATCCCGTCGGAGCCGGAGTCGCTAGTCGAGACCAAGGACATCGCCATTCCCGGACCGATGGGTGCCTTGCCGGCACGCGTTTATATGCCACCCGAGCCGGGCGAAGGTCCGCTGCCGGTAATCGTCTACTTCCATGGTGGCGGCTGGGTCGTGGCCGACATCAATGTTTATGACGCGACGCCGCGCGCCTTGGCGATCGGTTCGGGTGCCATGGTCATCTCGGTCGATTATCGCCATGCACCGGAATGGAAGTTTCCGGCGGCACATGACGATGCCTGGACGGCTTATGAATGGGTCGTGGAAAACATCCACACCATGAACGGCGATGCCACGCGGATCGCCGTTGCCGGTGAAAGCGCCGGAGCCAATCTGGCCGCCAACGTTGCGCTCATGGCCAAGGAGCGCGAGGCGACGCTGCCGGTGCATCAGTTGCTGGTTTACCCCATCGCTGGCAGCGACACCGAAACCGCTTCTTATCTCGAAAATGCCGAAGCCAAGCCTCTGGGCAAGGCGGACATGGAATGGTTCTTCCAGAACGCCCTCGAAAATCCCGAACAGGCGAACGATCCCCGCATCAACCTGGTTGGCCGCGACGACCTCGAAGGCTTGCCTCCGGCAACAGTGATCACCGCTCAGATCGATCCACTGCGCACCGAGGGCGAGACCTATGCGAAAGACCTCGAAGCTGCCGGGGTTAGGGTAAACGCCCTCCAGTACGACGGGGTAACGCATGAGTTTTTTGGCATGGCCAAGGTCGTGCCGGAAGCCAAGGAAGCGGTCGATGCCGCCAATGCCGACCTCACCGCAGCGTTCGCACAGTAACAGGCAGGAGCCAAAGACATGACTTTCACTACTAAACTCGCCGTTGTTGGCACGGCCCTGGCGCTGGTTCTGGCGCCGGTCCCGGCGGTATTCGCCCAGGTCGAGGCCAAGCCTGCCGGCGATGCATCGCCAGTCTTTGTTGTCGATACGCCAAGCTTTCTGACCCAAACCATCAGCTCGAACCAGTTCGAAATTCAATCGAGCCAACTGGCGAAGGAAAAGGACCAGGAAGCCGCCATCGTCGAAGTTGCCGACATGATTATCGCCGATCACACCAAGGCGGGTGAAAAGTTCGAGGCGCTGCTTGCCGATCATCCTGCAAAACCGACAGAGCCGGCAGCTCTGTCGCCGAAGCACCAGAAGATGCTGGACCAGCTTCAGGCAGCGGAAGGCGCAGACTTCAAGGCGCTTTACCTCGACATGCAAGTGCAGGCGCATATGGAAGCTGTGGCGCTGTTCCGCACCTATGCCGGTTCAGGCGACGACCAGACGCTGGTCGGTTTCGCACGTGAAACGCTGCCGGCACTGGAAACCCACCTAGCCCACGTCACAGCCGTGGTGCAGGGGAAGCAACATTAGAGCTTTTGGAGGGCGCCGTGTGGTGCCCTCCATTTTTTTGCCGGGACATGCAGCGCAGATGTCAGCAATCGAGTTTTCGCTGGTAATGCAGCATGTTGAACGGCAGCTATCCGTATTGCCAAGGCTACTCTACTTTAGCCGAAAATGGGGTCGGCAGCTGACCAGCGACTTTGGCGTGATGCGGACCGGCTGCTTAATATGAGAACTTAGAGAGATAAGACACAAAGGCAGCGGGCCTTTTGACCGGGCGAGGTGTATCTTCTTGATTTGCGATGAACTTCTGGATGTCGTCGAGCAATTCACCAGCTTTCCTCAATATCATTGCGGACCGGCTCCTCTGTTTTGCGGACGGGGCGGGGATGTGCCGTCATGGGTATACGAGTTCGGGCCAATATCTGGAGCCTTGGGCTTAACGCCGCCGGGCTTCGGTATTTTATCGTAATCCGCTTCGGTTGATGGGTGGGGATCGGCAACATCGTCTTTACTCGCGGTGTGGTCTCCGCTTGGCAATGCATCCCGGCTCATTTGGGGTCCAGCTTGTCTTCAACCGCTTTGCGGCTATTACCTACGGTTTTAACGGCCTGTTTAACTTCGGGTTTTGACGCACCGGTTTTTGCCGCCTCGTATTTAACCTCATGGTCCTGGCCGCCAGCGACTTTAGCGCGATCCTGCTTGGTGTTCGACATCGGTCTCTCCTCCATATGATACCTCAGGGCAACGTGGATTTCAGGCGAAAGTTCACCGGCAAGGCGGCATTCTCGCGGACGGCTACAACGTGCAGGCGGCTGTCGATACCAAGCACAATATAGTGGTCGCCAATGCGGTGGCCGACTGCGGGCAAGACGGTTCGCAGTTACTGCGGATGACCGCGGCCGCAGACGCAGAGACCGGCAAGGCAAGTCGTTACGACCGCAAGGGGGCGGAAGCGGCGGTTGGAATAAATCACGACAGGCAGCAACACTGTCTAGTTCAGCTCTTCGTCCGGCGCCCTGCCCTCGCGGTAGTACAGGGGCGGTTTCCTTGGAGCAAATTTGGAATTGCCACTGACGATGCGGTGCGCCGCCTCCATCCTGGCCTCCTTTTTGCC
>Ga0247806_10000666_pt1 | contig 19878 bp, 19 predicted proteins | sample UWRJL059202B1_FD_179935 | JGI IMG/M metagenome (GOLD analysis project Ga0247806, IMG submission 179935) | Plant litter microbial communities from Arlington Agricultural Research Station in Wisconsin, United States - UWRJ-L059-202B-1 | ecosystem: Environmental > Terrestrial > Plant litter >... | reverse complement strand
GAAAATAAAAGGTGCTGAGGGGCAGGTAATCTTATTGCTTTCCCATGATCATTCCTGCAATGCCTGATTTCATTGAATACTATAATTTTCACATCTGCACATCTTCATATTTGCACATTCGTTGTTTTCCTGTGGATATGTCATAACTACGGATTCAAAAATTTGGATTTAAATTTGTTCTCTTCTCATAAATAAAACCAATCAATATGGCACAAGAATTCACAGATGCGAACTTTAAAGCAGATGTTTTAGAGTCTGATAAATTAACAGTAATCGACTTTTGGGCAGAATGGTGTGGCCCTTGTCGCGCAATAGGCCCGGTGATCGAGGAACTGGCAAAAGATTACGAAGGCAAAGTAAACGTTGGTAAAGTAAATGTGGATACCAACCCGCAGGTTTCTACCACGTACGGCATCACCAGCATCCCGGCCATCCTGTTCGTTAAAGGCGGCCAGGTAGTGGATAAGTTAGTGGGCGCACAGCCGAAAGCTAATTTTGTGAAGAAGATCGAGCAACACAAATAAGAAAGTTGAAAATTAATGGTTGAATGTTGGAAGCCTCCTGTAATAAGGAGGCTTCTTTTATGGGAGCATTTTATATTTATTTAGTGCATGATCTACCTGGTGACAGGTTCCAACCTTCAACTTTTAACCTTCAACCTTTTGCTATTCGTTCACCAGCGGTTCCGGGTGAGTATTCGTGATCGCGTTGGGATCGTGTTTGTATTTGAACGCAAACGGGAACAGTACTGCAAGCACCAATGCATATCCTGCAAAGATTAGCCAAACGGTTGTCCAGTCCGTAACACCGGCTGTAGTATATTTCTGAACGACCCAGCCACTTCCATAACTGCCGATGATAGCGCCAAACCCATTGGTGATCATCATAAAAAGTCCTTGTGCACTAGAACGGATGCTTTTATCCGCTTCTTTTTCTACAAACAATGAACCTGAAATATTAAAGAAATCGAATGCCATTCCATAAACGATCATTGATAAAATCAGCAAAGACAAGCCGCTGCCCGGATCGCCGATTGCGAAAAGTCCGAACCGGAAAACCCACGCGATGATACTGATCTGCATGACGGTTTTGATGCCAAAGCGTTTTAAAAAAAACGGGATGGAAAGAATAAAAACAGTTTCGGATATCTGCGAGATCGAAATGAGGATGTTTGGATATTTAACACCCAGCGTTTCTTTGTACTCTGGTATAGAACCAAAATGGTCGATAAATGGTACACCCCATTGATTGGTTACCTGTAATGCCGCTCCCAGCAACATGGCAAACAGGAAAAAGATCGCCATTTTGCGTTGTTTAAACAATACGAAAGCATCCAATCCTAAGGTTTCAACAAGCGTACGTTTGGCGCGGTTCTTTACAGGTGGGCAAGGTGTAACGGTAAAAGAATAAAGGCCCATCGCAAGGGAAGCTACGGCTGCAACCAATAACTGGTTGGCATTTAAGGTCCAGTGTATGAGGTCCACCGACCACATGGCGCATATAAAACCTATAGTACCGAAAAAACGAATTGGGGGAAAAACTTTTTGTGTATCGTAGCCTTTTGATTGTAAAGCATTATACGAAACGGCATTGGTCAATGCAATGGTAGGCATGTATGCCATACTTACCAGCAACATGGCCCAGAACATTTGGTCGGGATCGGTTATGGTAGATGTCCAGTACAAGGCAGCGGCCCCCAGCAGGTGCGCCATACCTAAAACCCGTTCCGCATTCACCCAGCGATCGGCAATGATACCTAAAAGTGTAGGCATGAAAAGAGAAGCGATCCCCATGGTGAGGTACACAAGGCCGATCTGTTCACCCTCGAAATGAAGGGTTACAAACATATATCCTCCTAATGAAGTGAGGTAAGAGCCCCAGATAAAAAATTGTAAAAAACTAAGGATCGTAAGACGAAACTTCAGGTTCATGCGCAGTAATTTTTGTTAAAGCTTAAGCAATGGTTAATTGATGCAGGAAGATATACATTTATTCTGAAATCATGCCCTTTCTCAAACCGGGTGTTAAGCGTTGCATAAAGCTATAAAAGTACAAGTGAGTGACACAACGATGCTGACCGAAGCGGTGATGCCGGTCCCAAAATAATAGTGTTGCAACACTCATTCCATCGTAACTTTACAAAAATTTTCGTGATGAGTGCTTCCATTGATACGCTAATCAGCGCAACCACCGACCCGGGCCTTAAAACCATCGCTCAAAAAGTAAAGGACCAGCAAAGAATTACCGACGAAGAGGGCGTTTTGCTTTTCGAAAAAGGCAGCCTCGCTTTTGTAGGCGCCCTGGCCAATTTCATCCGCGAACGCCTGCATGGCGATACCACGTATTTCAACCGGAATTTTCACATAGAGCCCACGAATGTTTGCGTGTTCAGTTGCAAGTTCTGTTCCTACAGCCGCCTCTACGCCAAAAAAGAAGAAGGCTGGGAACTTAGCATCGACCAGATGCTGGACATTGTAAAAACATACGACGGCAAGCCCATTACCGAAGTACATATCGTAGGCGGCGTTCATCCCAAAATGAACATGGCCTATTTTATCGAACTGATGCAGAAGATCAAAGCACACCGTCCCGAACTGCACGTAAAAGCGTTCACCGCGGTGGAACTTGATTATATGTTCCGCAAGGCAAAGCTGAGTGTTGAAGAAGGCATGAAACAATTGCATGCGGCCGGCCTCGACAGCCTCCCCGGTGGCGGCGCAGAAATATTTGCAGAAAATGTAAGGTCTATTATCGCCGGCGATAAGGTAGATGCTACGGGCTGGCTGCGCATACACGAAGTGGCACACGAACTGGGCATGCACAGCAACGCCACGATGCTGTACGGCCATATTGAAAGCTATGCCGACCGCGTGGATCATATGCGGAGGTTGCGCGAGTTGCAGGACAAGACGGGTGGGTTCAACACCTTCATCCCGCTGAAGTTCCGCAACAGCAACAACGACATGAGCAATATCCCCGAAAGCACGATCACGGAAGACATGCGCCTGTACGCCATTGCGCGCATCTACCTCGATAATTTCCCGCACCTCAAAGCCTACTGGCCCATGCTGGGCAGGCAGAATGCACAACTCAGTTTGTCCTTCGGCGTAAACGACATCGACGGCACCATCGACGACAGCACGAAGATCTACAGCATGGCCGGCAGCGAAGAGCAAACGCCCAAAATGAGCACGCAGGAACTGGTGATGCTCATCAAGCAGGTGAAACGCAGGCCGGTGGAAAGGGATACATTGTATAACATCGTAAAAGACTTTTCCGGAACGGATTTTTCCGTTGCCGAAGACCTTGTAAACATGAACTAGAATAATTTGGAGATTTGGAGATGTGATGATTTGGAGATGTTTGAACCACATTTATACACGAGGCTTCCTCCATCGACAACCTGCTTGTAATGTATTACTTCAAAATAACCGTAACTGGCTTCCAAATCAATTAATCTCCAGGTTATGGCGGTGATTTCTTCATCACCAAATTTCCAAATCATCAAATTTCCAAATTGATTACCGCTAAAAAACTGCGTTAAAAAACGATTGTATCCCATTATCTTTTAACCTACTTTTCATTTGTTAAGCGGCCTCTACTGCTTGCTATTTTTTAATCTAAAAAACTCCCAAATGAAAAAGACATTTTTGCGATTCGCAGCGCTGTTGCTCGTCGCCAGCCTCTCCTTCACCGCCTGCAAGAAAACAGACACCACTACGCCCGGCGACCCCGCTACTGAAAACGGCATCCTGGGTGGCCGCGCTGCCGGCAATCCCGCTTCTTTGCAGGATGAACCCACCGGTGACCTGCAGATCACCGAAGAATTGCACAATGCATTGATGGACGGCCAATATGTAGAAGCCAAGGTGGCCGCCCCGCATCGCTACATCGGCGTACGTCCCATTCCCTGGCCACAGGATCCGCAAACCGATCCCTGCGCGCAGGACTGGATCGACTTCCAGAATTACATGAACACTTACGGCCCCATGATGCAGGCCTGGGCCAACAAATATTGCATCCCTTACCGTGGCTGCTGGCAGGGCAAATGCGTGGCCATCGCCTTTTTTGTACGGCCAACAAGGCTCTGCGACATCGCCGTTAAATACGAAGAACACGTAAAGGTTTTCGAATAAATTATCCCTGCACAACCAACACTTAACTCAACAGTCCCGCAGCGGGACTGTTTTTTATTTTGGGTTTACAACTGGTGCGGGTTGCGTGGGATTGTATTGATCCGCAACAATACTTTCCAAACCTTCTAAACTCCTTCGCCTCGGCTCGTGCCTCACGAGCCGAAACATTTAAAACCAAAACATTCCTCTGACGCAGGCAGGCCTCGTTGTACAATATGACAAGAGAAACACTGCGTTAAGATCAGTTTCAAATAACAGAACCAATAAGATATTTAATAGCCGTAGTATTTATGTTCCTGCTTCTTTTTGATTTCAGGAAAAGAGGAAGAATAAAGCCCGAAGAGAAAAATTTTGGTGTTTCAAATAAACTACTTTCAAAGGTTGCAACAATTGTTATCGCAATATGTATAATTCTGACTTTATTTATTTTACTTAAGGCACAACAATAAGCCCAAATGATCATTAGTGCCAGGATGGCTACTTCGCCTCGGCTCGTGCCGCACGAGCCGAAACATTTAAAACCAAAACATCCTTACTGTTGCAAAAAATCCCTCGCACGCAACTTTCCTAATAGTTGCTAACTCTCCCGATCTACTAAGGCCTTCATTTTTCTATCGGTTGCTGTCCCCATCAATCGAAACTGCCAAACTTCTTGCACTACAAGTATTCCATCACCACCCACTCTACCAATGCCCGGCACTTCACTATACCAGGGTTTATTCAAAGCCCCTGCTTTAAAATCAATCCTTTGTCACAGTTCATTGAATAAATCCTACACCCGCGTCGCCCCGGGACCTGGCGGCATCACCAGTAGGATAATGCTTTTGCAACCAGTATTGGAGCCGTCGCTTAAAGACTTCGAGCCGTTACAAATAGTATTGACGCTATTGCCGGGAGAATACGAAGCTTCACATTTAGTATTAGAGCTATCGCGGGGAGAATACGAGGCGTTACAATTAGTATTAGAGCTATCGCGGGGAGAATACGAGGCGTTGCAGCAAGTATTGGAGCTGTGGCCGGGAGATACGAACCGTTGCAAGTAGTATTGGAGCCGTCGCCGGGAGAATACGAAGCTTCACATTTAGTATTAGAGCTATCGCGGGGAGAATACGAGGCGTTGCAGCAAGTATTGGAGCTGTGGCCGGGAGAATACGAACCGTTGCAACTAATATTGGAGCTATCGCCGGGAGAATACGAACCATCGCAACAAAACTAAAGGCAGTTTTAACCGGTAATTTCGCTCCTGCCCTGTTTCCCGGAGACAGGTAACCTGGTGGAATTTATTGATTTCAATCAATTGCTTTTCTGAAAGCGATTGCGCATTTTTGCTAAAAAAAGTTATGCTCACAAGTATCAACCCCAAGCTCCCGATGCGGGATAAAGGCACCACCAAAGATTTTTATATAAACAAGCTGGGCTTCAGTGATATCGGCAGCGCCGACTTCGACGGTTACCTGATCCTTCAAAAAGACAACATAGAGATCCACTTTTTTGAATTCAAAGAACTGGATCCAAAAGAAAATTACGGCCAGGTATACATCCGCACCGATGATATTGAAACCCTTTACCAGCATATGCTGGATTCCAATAATGCCATACACCCGGCGGGCAATTTACAAACCCAACCCTGGGGACAAAAAGAATTTTCAATGCTTGACCCGGATAATAATTTATTAACTTTTGGCCAGCGTATTTAATGTGTGCTGCAAACTGAACTTTTATAATCCTGTTATTCTATTTATCTTTGACCTCAAGTTCGATACGGAGCAACAATCCCCTGGTTACTCCTGCAATGACATGGCAGTACCGCCACTTCTATAAAATGTAACCAGAAAAATGAAAAGATTAGCGACGATTCTATTCGTAACCATTACATCCACATCCTTTGGACAAAAGACCATTCAATTTGCAGACTCCATCCGCACCGCTTACAAAATCCCTGAAATCAGTTATGCTGTAATAACGAACAACCGCACGCTTGAAATTGCAGCCATTGGCAAACATGCTACCGCCCTGCCCGACACCGCAACTTTGAACGACCGCTTCCACATAGGCTCCAATACCAAGGCCATGACCGCGTTCATGATCGCCAAATACGTAGAGCAGGGAAAATTGAAATGGACAACAAAATTTTTTGATCTCTTTCCCGAATGGAAGAACAGCAGCAAGGCCGGTTATGTAAATATTACTTTGCAGGATTTACTTGCCCACAAAGCAGGCATACAGCCATTTCAAGGCGATAACGACCCTGTAATACCAACATTTAATGGAACAAAACAAGATAAAAGAAAACAATTCGGAAAATTTGTATTGACATTAGAACCAGCAAAGACAGATACAACCCCTTTTGTTTATTCCAATGCAGGATACACACTGGCAACGTTGATGTTGGAAAAAACAACCGGGAAAACCTGGGAGCAGCTTGTTGAAAAGGTATTCAATAAAGACTTAAAACTAAATGTCAAATTATCCTGGCCTGAAAATCAAAAACAAAAAGATACCTGGGGGCATTCTTTTGAAAATGACACTTTAACGCCTGTCCCATCAACAGTTGATTATCATTTGGATTATACCGAGCCCGCTGGTGACATCAATATAAAGCTGGTAGACTACATTAAGTTTATCCGGTTAAACCTGGATGGGCTATCAGGAAAAAACAATTACCTCAGGGCTACAACCTATAAATTCATTCATAAAGGAATTGAAAACTATTCTATAGGCTGGTATAATATTTATGAAAACAGCATAGAGCTATCTACCCATTCCGGTACAGCGGGCACTTATTATTCAATTACCCATATAGACAGGAAAAAAAATATCGCTTACATCATTTTTACAAATTCATTTAACACAGCAACGCAACAAGGGGTCAGGCTGCTGATGCGAAAATTAAAAGAAAATTACGGCAGTTAGCATTCTCTAGCGTGTTGAATAACGTGTTTACATGCTATACCTGCAAATTACACAATCAACTAAACCTGCCGGCCGGCAGGTCGCTAAATTTCCACATCATTCCCCGGCACCTTTTTTGATTTTATGACCGGTACATGCCACTCATAGAATTCACCGACAAAGGTTTTTACTGTCGCCCCGGCGATTTTTACATCGATCCCTGGAAGCCCGTGAACTACGCGGTGATCACGCATGCGCACAGCGACCACGCCCGCTGGGGCAGCAAAGGTTATCTCTGCCATACCAAATCGAAGCCGATGCTGCAGCTAAGGTTGGGCGACAATCCCTACGATACGGTGGAATGGAACGAACCCGTGTACCGCAACGGGGTGAAAATTTCCCTGCATCCCGCCGGTCACATGATCGGCTCCTCGCAGGTGCGGGTGGAATACAAGGGCGAAGTGTGGGTAGCCAGCGGCGATTACAAAACAGAAGACGATGGCATCAGCGGCGCTTTTGAGCCCGTAAAATGCAACGTGTTCATCACCGAGTGCACATTCGGGCTCCCCATTTATCACTGGAAGCCGCAGGTGGAGATTTACAAAGACATCCAGGAATGGATCGTGGACAATCAATCCAACGGCAAAATATCTGTGCTCATCGCGTATAGTTATGGTAAGGCACAACGCGTACTCACGGCCGCGGCAGAAGTGGCACCGGTGATCTATGCGCATGGTGCCATCTACAATGCACAGGAAATGCTGAAAAATGCGGGCTGGAATTTTCCTGAAGTCATTCGTGTTACCAAGGAAACCACGAAAGAAGAACTGAAGAACAGCGTGGTCATCGCACCACCAAGCGCCGACGGTACGCCGTGGATGAAACGCTTTCAACCCCACAGCACAGGCCTCTGCAGCGGCTGGATGCAGGTACGCGGTAACTTCAGGAGAAACAACGTGGACGCGGGTTTTGCCCTGAGCGACCATGCCGACTGGAAAGGATTGTTGAGTGCCGTAAAAGCAACCGGCGCCGAAAAAGTATATACCACCCATGGTTTTCAATCGGCCTTCAGCAGGTACCTCAATGAAAATGGCATTGAATCGGCTGAAGTAAAAACCGAATTCGGCATCGAAGAAGAAACGGAAAAAGAAGCACCCGAAAATATGGAAGCCTCATGAAAAGATTTGCCGCACTGGTCAATCATTTAGGTGCCAGCACCAAAACCAACGACAAGCTCCAGGCCTTGCAGGATTATTTTGCCGTGGCAGAAGATGCGGATAAAGTGTGGGTGATCGCCATCTTCAGCGGGCGAAGGCCGAAGCGCATGGTGAATGCCACGCAACTGGCCGTATGGGCAAACGAATTAACGCACCTGCCCGCCTGGCTCTTTGAAGAATGCTATCATACCGTGGGCGACCTGGCCGAGACGATCGCGCTGGTATTACCCGAAACAAAGACGGCAGAAATGACCGATGCACATTCCCTTTCTTATTATTTGGAAACCTTTGGCGCTATGCAAAAATCGCCGGAGGAAGAAAAGAAAAATTTTATCCTGCAGCAATGGGCAGTGATGGATGCGTCGGAAAGATTTGTTTTCAATAAACTCATTACCGGCGGTTTCCGCATCGGCGTATCGCAGAAAGTAATGGTGAACGCGCTGGCGAAATTCATCAAACTACCGGCCGCTACCATTGCACACCGCATCAGCGGCAACTGGGACCCGGCAACAACCACTTTCGAACAGATACTGAGCGAAGAACATGCGGCATCCGACAACAGCAAGCCTTACCCTTTTTGCCTCGCCTATGCATTGGAAGCAGAACCTTCCAGCCTGGGCGATGTGAACGACTGGCAGGCCGAATGGAAATGGGACGGCATCCGCGGGCAGATCATTAAACGGAACGATGAATTGTTTGTATGGAGCCGTGGTGAAGAACTCATCACCGACAAATTCCCGGAATACGCTGCCTTGCAGGAAGTCCTGCCGGCGGGCGTTGTGCTCGATGGCGAGATACTGCCTTACGATGGAACCATGCCGATGCCGTTCAGTGTGTTGCAGACAAGGATCGGCCGCAAGCTCGTTGGTAAAAAACAACTCACAGAAGCGCCGGTGGCTTTCTTCGCTTATGATTTACTGGAATACGAGGGACAGGATTTCCGGCAACAGCCGCTGGCATTGAGAAGAAAAAAACTGGAAGAAATTGTGGAAACGGTGAATCATCCCGTGCTCAAATTATCCATTGTACTGAAAGCCGGTAACTGGAACGAGTGGACGGAACTCCGCCGCCAGTCGCGCGAAGTAGGCAGTGAGGGTTTGATGCTGAAAAGAAAAAATTCCGAGTACCATTCCGGCCGCAAGGTGGGCGACTGGTGGAAGTGGAAGATCGATCCGTTGACCATCGACGCGGTGCTGATCTATGCACAAAAAGGACATGGCCGCCGCAGCAACCTGTACACCGATTATACGTTTGCCGTGAAGGACGGTGACAAGCTGGTAAGTTTTGCCAAAGCCTACAGCGGCTTAACCGATAAAGAATTTGCGCAGGTTGACAATTTTGTAAAACGCAATTCCATCGAAAAATTCGGGCCTGTGCGCACCGTCAAGCCCGAACTCGTTTTCGAACTGGCCTTTGAAGGCATTGCCGCCAGTAACCGCCACAAAAGCGGCGTGGCCCTGCGTTTCCCGCGGATGCTGCGCTGGCGGCAGGATAAAAAAGCAGAAGATATCAATACGATTGACGACCTTAAAAAAATGCTGGAAGTGTACGGAAAGTAATTATTTACTATTGAAGAGGCAATATTTAATATTGTATGGATTTCAGTCTAATATAAACATCTTCCTAAACTTATAAACCTGTAAAAATTCTAAGCCACTATTTGTATTTTCACATTACAAATTAGCAATATGAAAAGCAATTTTGTCTTCAACCTCATCCAGGGCATCTTTACCCTCGCAGGCGTGGGCATGATCATTGGCGGTTATTTTGCTGCCCCCGGATCGCTGACCGATGATGGTTTCCCGCTCGATAAATTTTTGTACCTGATGGGCGGTTTCTTTATCGTATGGCCACTGGTACTCTTCGGTACCATCAAGTTTTTCATGCGCCGGGCCGCGGTTAATATCCAGCAACTGAAAGACCAGGGCATCAAAGGAAAGGCCCGCGTGCTGCACATGCGGCGGACCAACCTAACGATCAACAATATTCCGCAGGTGGTACTCGACCTCAACATCACCACCAGCCTCGGGCAAAAGTTTACAACCGCTTATAAAAAATGCATCGACCCTATTTATTACAGCCTCATCCGTCCTGATGCAGACTTGCCGGTGTACGTGGATCCAAACAATCAAAAAAAGATCTATGTGGATTTTGAAGAAGCCTGGGCGAAGGCGGGGGAAAAGAAAGCGGGATTTGGATTTTAAACAGCCCGGCAAATAAACGCCGTTGATCAAAGACCAGGCGGCAGCGATATCTCAATTCGTGTAATTCGTTCTTTAAAATTCTAGTAATGCTAAGCGCAGCGTTAAAAAAAAATCCCCCGGCACAAACCGGGGGAAGAATAATTTATTGAGCCTGCTTTTTTCGCGGCCAATACGGCGTCGTATCACTTATGAGCGCCGTTTGTATAGACCAGGCAAAATCGAGTGATACCTGGTTCCTGAAGTATTCATCGGCGAGACTGATGTGTTGGTCCGTGGTGTACAAACCGGTTGAATCGGGTATGGCAAGTGCATGACAGCTCATGCAATTGGATTGTGAGCCATACTGGAAAGATTTATTGTACCGGTTGGCAAAAGGAAAGGTTGAAGGTCCAAACCCACCTTCCAGGTATGGATTGTAGCCGAACATCGGGCCGCTTGCAGGATCATTGTTCGCACCATTGCCCGGTGTAAGCATTACATAAGCGGCTACGCAGGCATAGTTGGCAGCAGCGCCTGTAATCTGCGAAGGGCGCAGGCTGGCAGCCAGGGCGGAACTCGGCGCGCCGGGCTGATCGCGGTTCGGCGTCCAGTAATAGCTTTGCCATGTCCAGTTGCTGATCTCCTTGGTGGTTACATGCATGGCAACCAGCAAAGCGATCTGTCCTTTTTTTGCCTTCCCATAACCACCGTTGTTGTTCATACCCTGGACGCTGTCCTGCCGGTTCATTTCGCTGGCCATGGCAGCATCGATCTTCAGCGAAATGAAGTCGCTGAGGTTAACCGTGGCAGCCGCTATTTTAGCCGCATCTTTTTGTGTACTGTCTACCGGTACCACCTTTTTCCCTGCGGGTTGTTTATTGGCCGGGTCCACGTACACGAAGTTGTTGGCAGCGCCGAAGAAGTTGGAATCGGCCGGTTCAGGCGCGGTTAGCCAAACGGGTAGTTTGAACAATACGGCCGTATCATCAAATACCATGTAAGTAGGCTTAATGGTAAGGGAGGTGTTTGGGAACGGGGTGATGGCGCCAAAGCCTCCGGGCTTGTAGGATTTATTGATCACCGATTGTTTAAAAACCTGCTGCTCCGTAACAAAGCAGGAAGCATCGGGGCTGTAGGAAACGGTTACCCAAAAGTTGGCGGGAATTTCAAATGCCGGCGTGGGCATTGCGCCAAGCATGGCTCTTTTGGCGGCAAAATGAGCGGCATGTTCAAATTGTTTGGGGCGACTGAAGGGCGCGCGGCCATTGCGGGTAAAAGATTTTCCTGCACAACCGCCCTGCAGGTCGTTATCGATCACCTTCTGCCGTATTTCATTCAGGCCAAGCCAGGTTTCATAAACCAGCAGTTCGTCGCCCGCATATTTCTGACCGGAAGAAGCCGTCAGTCCGGCCCATATACCCCAGGCATGTTTATAGATGCTGGCCGAATCGTATTGATTGGCAAATTTTTTATCGGTTGTCCAGCCCAGGATCACCGACGAATCTTCAGGAAAATTAAAGCCGGGCACAATATTGGTCGGCAGGGGCACCGGTTTAATGGAAAGCACTGCATTTTCCTCAACAGTGTCTTTGCCGGGTTCTTTATCTCCGCTGTTGCATTGCACCAGCGCAAAGGAAAGGAGGAGGAATCCCGCTACGATAACAAGGAATTCTTTTTTCATAATAAGGGTTGTTTTAGGTTAAAGGGTATATGATCAGGATTGATAAATGCAGTAGAAAGATGCTCTTAAAATCAATTCTTATTACCGGGTTCTCATTCGTCTTTATCGATCAGTTTGACAAGCACGTGACAATTCCGGCAATCGTCAAAATAAAGAATAGCGATTTGTATTACGACAGGTATAAACACCTGATTGGTGAATCCTAATAAATACTTATGGAAATAGTAGTTGTACGAGTAAAAGCTACCGTTTTTTGGCGGTAACTAAAACTTTCTGTGTAAGTGTTGGATGTGGTAAACCAGGAAAATATCCATGCAGCCGTTGACCAGGAGATCAAACCGGCGGGGTAATCTTCCCGCATAAACCGGGGGCTATTCAAAATGGTGAGTGACTCACCCTTGCTTCCTAAAAAAACGCCGTTGGTCAAAGACCAGGCGGCGGCAGCATTTCAATTCGTGTCCAAAATTCGTGTCATCGCAAGCGCAGCGTCACATCCGTGTAATCCGCCAAATCTGCGTACAAAATTTCGTGTTATCACATTAATTAAACAACGCTCCCTGCAAATTATCCTTATCCTCCTTTTTCTCCCACTGCATTTCCACGCTCTTTGAATAGTCTGTGAGCTTGGCCCCCAGCGCCTTCCAGCCCATCACCTCTACTACTTTAGCAAGTTTTATTTTAGCGCTGCGGATCTGTGCACCACGACCGGATTGTACGGCGATCACCGGTTCATCATCCGTAGTTACGGCTTCGAGGTAATTCTCCGGGCCTTCCTTGATGAAGAAGAATTTATTGTAGAGCGTAGTTGTTTCTATCTTAAAACGTTTTACGCTGAACTGTACTTTTTCCTTATCGTAATAAACGGCGGTGATGATCTTTTCCGGGTTGAATTTTTCGATCAGCAATACTTTTTCCGTATCAAAACGTTGTGTCAGCTCCTGGTCGGTGATCTCGTAATTGCCATCGTTGTAAATCACCAGCAGCCTGTCTTCCGCATCGAATTTGCCGAGGTACTCTCCTTTCTCTTCGGTGTTGAGGCGACCGAATTTATTATCGAACCATAGTTTTTTTGCATCCAGTGTAGAGTTGCCGGCTTCCTTGAACTTCACCGATTTGATCGGGTATTTCGTAACCTGGTTGCCAATGCTGCCGCGGCCCTTGATCTCCATCTCTTCAAAATAAAAATCCAGTTCCTTGATGCGGGCGCTGCAATTCGGGCTCAGCACGATCTTCACCACTTCCGCTTCGCCATTGGGATTGGTGGTAAAATAATGAACCTTGCTTTTCTCCGATCCTTTCGTCAAATCGTATTCTTTATCGCGTGTAATGCCGGTCACGTTAAACCGCTTGGCATAGCTAACGCCACTTTTACCATCGAGGTAGATCATGTTGTACGTGGTACGTTCATCATTCTTTTGAAACACTGCCACATGAATGATATCCTTACCGATGAAGGTTTTATCCGCCACGCGTACCACTTTCATGATGCCTGCCTTTGTAAAGGCAATGATGTCGTCCAGGTCGGAAACCTCGGCCACCAGTTCGTCTTTCTTCAACCCGGTGCCGATAAATCCATCGGCGTAGTTCACGTAAATTTTCGTGTTGGCAATGGCTACCGATTTGGCCTGTATGGTATCGAATGCTTTTATTTCCGTTTTCCTTTCGCGGCCCTTGCCGTATTTCTTCAGCAGGTTCTCATAATAAGCCACGGCGAAGTCAACAAGGTTGGCCAGGTCGTACTTTACCTGTTTGATGTCTGCTTCCAGTCCTTTGATCTGGTTGTTCAGTTCATCGATGTCCAGCCGGTAGATCCTGCGCACAGGCTTCTCCGTTAGTTTCAGGATATCTTCGCGGGTGATGTCGCGTTTTAATTGTTTTTTGAAAGGCACGAAAGCCTTGTCGATGCCATCGATCACTTTCTCCCAGCTTTCATGTTTCTTTTCCAGTTCCTTGTATATCTTTTCTTCGAAGAATATTTTTTCCAGGGAAGTGTAATGCCATTTTTCCATCAATTCACCCAGCCTGATCTCCAGTTCTCTTTTCAACAGGTCGCGCGTGTTGTCCGTAGAAACTTTCAGCAGTTCGTGCACGCCGAGGAACTGCGGTTTGTCTTTCACGATCACGCAGGCGTTGGGCGAAATGCTCACTTCACAATCGGTGAAGGCATACAATGCATCGATGGTGATGTCGGGAGAAATGCCCGGCGCCAGTTCCACCACGATCTCTACATCCGCAGCGGTATGGTCGGTTACTTTTTTGATCTTGATCTTGCCGGCATCATTCGCCTTCACAATGCTTTCCATCAACTGCGTGGTGGTAACACCGTACGGAACGCTTTTGATCAACAATGTTTTTTTATCGAACTCTTCGATGATGGTGCGCACCCTGATCTTTCCACCGCGCCTGCCTTCCATGTAATTACCGGCATCCATCGTACCGCCGGTTTGAAAATCGGGCAGCAATTCAAATTTTTTGCCCCTTAAATATTTAATGGAAGCTTCTATCAGTTCGCAAAAATTATGGGGTAATATTTTCGTCGCCAGTCCCACCGCGATGCCTTCCGCACCCTGTGCCAGCAGCAGCGGGAATTTCATCGGCAGCGTTACGGGTTCATTCTTTCGTCCATCATAACTCAGGGCCCAATCGGTCGTCTTGGCATTGAAAGCCACTTCCAGCGCGAATTTGCTGAGTCTTGCCTCGATGTACCGCGCAGCCGCCGCTTCATCGCCCGTGCGCACATCGCCCCAGTTGCCCTGCGTTTCTATCAGCAGGTCTTTCTGCCCGAGGTTCACCAACGCATCGCCGATGGACGCATCGCCGTGCGGGTGGTACTGCATGGATTGACCGATGATGTTGGCCACTTTATTGAAACGGCCATCATCCATTTCCTTCATGGCATGCAATATCCTGCGCTGCACCGGTTTCAACCCGTCCTCGATGGCCGGCACCGCACGCTCAAGTATCACATAACTCGCATAATCCAAAAACCAGGTTTTATACTGGCCGCCAATGCCGGACTCCGTGTGCTGGTATTCTTCTTTATTTTTTTTAGTCGCCATATTGTCTGAACTATGATTCACTTGATTAAACTGATTACCCCCTGATTAATCTTTCAATGCCTTTCCAAAAAAAGACGACATCCTGGTTCTCAAATCTGTGTAATCCGCCAAATCCGTGTAATAAAACTGTATTTCAATCGTGTAATTCGTGCCCTCAAATTCATGTTATTACCCTTTCAGCTTTACTTCAAATTCTTTCATGCCTCCTACCTTTCCCTGCACATCAAACATTTCCTGCGCGATCATACTCTTCAGCCGCCACAGCAGGTACGCGTCGCCGGTAGTGTGTTTCGCTTTGCTTAAAAACTGGTGAATGATCTTCGACCCTTTCTGCCAGTCGGCCGTAACGAATTTCTTCAGTTCCGCATCGTAAAAATCGTAATCTTCCTGTGTAAGCTTTTTGCCGCCTTCGAGCAGCCGTACGCCGCGGTGATCGTTGCAGATCTTCGCCCACTCGTCGGGATCCACTTCAAACTCACTGAGCGTTATCTCGCGTGCGAGTTTCTTTGCTTTTAAAAATTCTTTCGCAGGTATTTCGTGCAGCCAGTTGGGATAAAAAATATTTCCTTTTTCATTGAAGAAAGGCAGGTTGTTGAGGTACAAAATAAACGCCCTGCCCTGGAATTCCTGCAGGTATTTCAGCAGCCAGTAATAACCGGATACATCGTGCTTGTTTTGCGCAGCCCATACCCACACCTGTTCGTTTTCATCGCGGCGCAGCGTACCTACGAGGCTGGCCACGGTTGCATAGTCATCCACTTCGCCACTGTCAACTTTGCCCTCGTAATCACCACCGGCCAGTACATCGCGCCACCATTGCCTGCGGGCTTCGATGCCTTCGCCAAGGTAAATATTGTCGAGCGGACCTACCGCGTAATCATCTTTTATTTGTATGACTTCGCCCTGCAGCGTTTCATCCATTTCGATCGCCGCTTTTAAAACGTTTACGTCTGCTTCGTTGAAAACTATATGTAACATTAATAGGTAATATTGAAGATTTAATATTGAATATTTTTTAAGACTTCAGCGTCATCATGTCCCTAAGCTTCTGCAACTTCACCGGCGAGGTCCACTTCTACTTTTAAATTATCGATGATAAAATCCTGCCGCGAAGGTGTGTTCTTGCCCATATAATATTCCAGCAGTTGCTGGATGTGCGTATCGGGCAACATCATCACCGGTTGCAGTTTCATATCCTGGCCGATGAAGCGGGCAAACTCGCCGGGACTGATCTCGCCCAAACCTTTGAAGCGGGTAACTTCGGGTTTGGTGCCGAGCTTTTTCATGGCCGCCTGCTTTTCCGTTTCGTTGTAACAATAAATCGTTTCCTGTTTGTTGCGCACGCGGAACAAAGGCGTTTCCAGAATATACACGTGCCCGTTCTTCACCAGGTCGGGAAAGAATTGCAGGAAAAAAGTCATCAGCAGCAAACGGATGTGCATGCCATCCACATCGGCATCGGTAGCGAATACAATGTTGTTGTAGCGCAGGCCTTCATATCCTTCCTCGATGTTGAGGGCGTGCTGCAGCAGGTTGAATTCTTCGTTCTCGTACACTACTTTCTTGGTCAGCCCGAAACAGTTGAGCGGCTTACCGCGCAGGCTGAACACGGCCTGCGTATCCACGCTGCGGGCCTTGGTGATGCTGCCGCTGGCACTGTCGCCTTCCGTTATAAAAATGGTACTTTCTTTTTGCTTTTCCGCGATCCTGTCCTTATCCTTTCCCGTGGCTTCGTCGTTGTAATGAAATTTACAATCGCGTAGTTTCTTATTGTGCAGGTTGGCTTTCTTCGCGCGTTCGTTGGCCAGCTTTTTAATGCCGGCGAGTTCCTTGCGTTCGCGTTCGTTTTGTTCGATGCGGCGCTTTACCGCTTCGGCCGTAGTGGGATTGCGGTGCAGGTAATTGTCCAGCTCCTTCATTAAAAAATCGCCCAGGAAATTGCGCATGCTCGGGCCACCTTCGTAAACGGTTTGCGAACCGAGTTTCGTTTTGGTCTGGCTTTCAAAAACCGGTTCCTGTACACGGATGCTGATGGCCGCGCAGATGCTGCCGCGGATGTCAGAAGCGTCGTAATCCTTCTTGAAAAATTCACGGATGGTTTTTACATACCCTTCGCGGAAGGCGGCCAAATGCGTTCCGCCCTGCGTGGTAAACTGCCCGTTCACGAAGCTGTAATATTCTTCGCCGTAGGAATTTTCGTGCGTGAGGGCGATCTCTATGTCCTCGCCTTTTAAATGGATGATGGGATAACGGATCTCGTCCTCGTTGGTTTTGCGCTGTAAAAGATCAAGCAAACCATTCCTGCTCACGTAGCGCTTGTTGTTCAGGTTCATCACCAGGCCTGCATTGAGGTAGCAATAATTCCAGAACTGGTTATCGAGGTATTCCTGTACGAAATGAAAATTCTTAAACACGGATTCATCGGGCACGAAACTGACGAGGGTGCCGTTGTCTTCCCTGCTGGCGACTTCTTTATGTTCCTTCACCAATACGCCCCTTTCGAATTCGGCGGTTTTTTCCCGGCCATCGCGGTAAGCCGTTACTTTAAAGGAATCGCTGAGGGCGTTTACCGCCTTGGTACCTACGCCGTTCAATCCCACACTTTTCTGGAAAGCCTTGCTGTCGTATTTCGCACCGGTGTTGATCTTGCTCACCACGTCCACCACTTTTCCCAAAGGAATACCCCGGCCATAATCGCGCACGGTGATCGTTTTGCCTTCTATTTTTACATCCACGTGTTTGCCGTAGCCCATGGTGTGCTCATCGATGCAATTGTCGATCACTTCTTTTATGAGTACGTACACGCCATCGTCGGCACTGCTGCCATCACCAAGTTTGCCGATGTACATGCCCGGGCGCAGGCGGATGTGTTCGCGCCAGTCGAGGCTCCGGATCGAGTCTTCCGTATAATCCGCGTTTATCTTTTCTTTTTCTGCCATATCCTATGCTGGTGCTGAAACCGTTGGTGGTATTAAAAAAATGATGAAGATGAACCCTTTTCAGCGTTGCGAATATAGCGGAATGACTATAATTTTTAGCAAAGTGATTTATCCACAGAAATTTGGAAAATGTGATTAAATAATTTTAAGCAGGAAGATTTCAAGAGCAAGGTTGAAAGTTTCGGTTCGTGGGGGCACGAACCGAGGCAGAAGCAGTTGAAGGTTAGACCCCACTCTTCCGTTTGGCCTCCTGACCAACGACTGGAAAATTCTTATGGATACTGATTGGTCAGAAAGGTAGGAACTGATCCTTTGCGCCATTGCTCCTTTACGGACCTTGCGTGAAATAAAAAACTCCCGAAAGAGGGAGTTTTTCAAAAGATAAGGGGCTGGTTTACTTTACTTCCTTTACTTCCGTTGTTTCAATGATGGAAGTGTTAACGGCAAAACTTTTCCTTACAAAAGCCGAACGGCTGCTGATGGTAAACACGAGTTGCCTTGCTTCCGCGGGGGCGATCCTGATCATACGGCCTTCGCCGGCACCTTTAAAATTTTCGGTGTACAATTCGTCGCCGGATTCGTTGCTGATGACAAGCGCCGTTCTTTCTTTTGCGGCGCCGGCAATTTTTATACGGAAGTTCAGGTACCCTCCGGATGTGCCTTCGTAGGCAATCACCGAAACGTTGTCAGCGGGCGTTTCCGTACCCGGTCCCTCGCCTTTCACATTGTCAAAGGAACTAAGGCTGAAGAAAAGGCCCAGGGCCAGTAAAGACTTAAAAATGATTTTTTTCATGGCTGTACTTTTTAATTGGAGATGTCTTTTTTTAGACAGGACAAAATTGCGAACAGCATATTACCAAAATGTGGCGGGGAGATTAAGGAATGGTGAAGGAGATCCGGTTCTTGGCATACGAACCGGGGCGCAGGAAGGTTGAAGGTTGAAAGTTGAAGGTTGAAAGTTGAAGGTTGAAAGTTGAAGGTTGATGCAACTTCAACGTAATTTGTAATTCGTAATTGGTAATTACATTAAATCTCCATCTTTGCAGCCATGGCGATAACCGACATAACAACCAACCTGGAAGCCATCGCTGCTATGGCCGAAACACGTGTAACCGAGCATGAACGGTTCCGCAGTTTTTTACAGGGGAAAGATGCGGGGTCGGTAGATGAAATGGTTTCCCGGTTAAATGAAACCGTAAGCGCACAGGTGGATTGTACCCAATGCGGCAACTGCTGCCGGTCCTTCATGATCAACGTAAGCAAGGAAGAGGCCGGCGCTTTGGCGGATCATTTTAAGCTAACAGGCGATGCTTTTAAAGAAAACTATCTTGAAGAAAGTCTCCAGGGCAACCTCATCATGAAAAGCATCCCCTGCTCCTTTTTATCGGGGAATGTTTGCACCGTTTACCCCCTGCGGTTTTCGGGTTGCCGCGAATTTCCACACCTCGACCGCCCCGGTTTTACCGGCAGGCTTTTTGGAACGCTGCAATACTATGCCACCTGTCCTATCATTTTCAACGTGGTGGAACAACTGAAAACGGCAACGGGTTTTAATAATGACTAAATTTGGCACCAAATAAATAAAAATGAACCTTAACCTGGAAGGAAAAACAGCGGTGGTATGCGGCAGTACGCAGGGACTGGGCTATGCGAGCGCGGTGGAACTGGCGCTGCTGGGCTGCAACGTAATATTGATGGCGCGCGATGAAGAAAAACTGAAAACAGCCGTGGCTTCTTTATACGCGGTAAACGGGCAGCAACACGGTTACCT
>Ga0247806_10000664_pt1 | contig 19928 bp, 19 predicted proteins | sample UWRJL059202B1_FD_179935 | JGI IMG/M metagenome (GOLD analysis project Ga0247806, IMG submission 179935) | Plant litter microbial communities from Arlington Agricultural Research Station in Wisconsin, United States - UWRJ-L059-202B-1 | ecosystem: Environmental > Terrestrial > Plant litter >... | reverse complement strand
TACATCATGCTCGTGAGTCACTTTACCGATACGCCCAACGGCTATTCGCTTTCCTTCGGTGGCGGTACGGCCGTGATCACCGATCCCAAAATGCCGCACCTGGCAACGGCCCGCGCTATTTGCGATGGTACCACCGCGGTGATCACGTTGAATAAAAGAATGAAATGCCCGTCGCTTTCGGCCAATGGTTCCGAATTTACCATCACCCCAAATATTGCGAACGTGATCGGCGCTGTAGGCGATGCCTGCTCCGGGAGTTTCGACATGGATTCTGTTACACTGACTTTTGATACACCGCTGCCGCCGGGTAATTACCAGATCACCATTAAGAACGGTACGGATTTGAACACCCTGCTCGATAATTGCGACAAAAGTATACCGGTTGGCGAAAGCATCCCCATGACGGTTTTTCCCGTGGTGCCTACGCCGATGGACAGCCTCACCAAAGTGCGTTGCGCGCCCGATAAACTGCAACTCGTTTTCAGGAAAAAGATCAACTGTCTTTCGGTTGCTGCGGATGGTTCCGATTTCGTGGTAACCGGTCCAACGCCTGTGGTGGTGACCGGTGCAACGGGTGTTTGCGGCAGCAACGGGCAGAGCTTTACCGTAACGGTACAATTATCAGCACCCATACAAACCGCAGGCACCTACACGGTCACGTTAGTGAACGGCAGCGACGGCAATACCATCGTGGATGAATGCGCCAAGCAAACGCCCGCGGGCTCCAGTTTATCGTTCGTAACAAAAGATACGGTGAATGCCGACTTTACCTACAGCATCCGCTTCGGTTGCCGCCGCGATACGGTGGATTATGTACACGATGGCAGGAACGGGGTGAATGTATGGAAATGGAATTTCGATAATTTAAGAAGCAGTACGCTCAGGAATCCATCGATCGTTTATGGAACGTTCGGTACCAAGACAGCGCAGCTCATCGTTTCCAACGGTGTGTGCCAGGATACGTCGGCCATTGTGCCGGTGCTGCTCGACAATGAACTGAAAGCGGCTTTTGAAAATACGGCCATCGTGTGCCCGGGCGACCTGGCGCGTTTTGTTGACAACAGCATTGGCCGCATCACCGACTGGCTCTGGGATTTCGGCAATGGTAATACCAGCATATTACAAGCGCCGCCGCCGCAAACCTACCTTACTTCACAGATCACGCGCGATGTACCCGTGCGGCTGATCGTGACCAATAACCTCGGTTGTAAGGATTCCCTCACGAACCGCATAAAAGTAGCGGGCAACTGTTACATCGCCGTGCCCAACGCCTTTACGCCCAATGGCGACGGGCTGAACGACTACCTGTATCCCGTGAATGCCTACAAAGCCGTGAATCTTAGTTTCCGCGTATTCAACCGCTTTGGTCAACTCATTTTTGAAACCCGCGACTGGACAAAAAAATGGGATGGCACTTTCAAAGGCCAGGGGGCCGATCCGGCCACCTATGTGTGGATGCTGGAATATACCGATGGCGATACGGGAAAAAGGATTAAGCAGAAGGGGAGTTCGATATTGATACGATAAAGTTGAAAGTTGAAGTCAGCGATCTACAATTATTCGTTAGGTACCTTTTTTATTAACCTTAATTGCTCTAAACAAATTTTCACATCTTCACATTTTCAAATTGAGCTATTCAAGGAGTTTTCTTTTATCCCTTTCCTCCCTCAACATCGCCCCAAAATCCATTTGCCGCGCCATGGTTTTTACCACTAAGGCAATGCGTTTAATGCGGGTAGGATCGGTTTTCGCGCTGTTGATCCATTGGGTGAAATAATTGCGGTGGCCCTGGGGTAAGGATTCATAATGTTTCAAAGCTTCCGGTTCGTCGGCCAGGCATTCCAGCAGTTCGGGAGGCGCCTGTAGTTGCTCTTTGTCGATGCTGAGCTGTACGGCTACTTTGTCGCCCAGCCTTTTGCCAATGCCCTTGCGCATCGTGGCGTTCACGGGTAAAATAAAGCCGCCGTCGCCCATGGGCATCAGCGCTACTTTTTGTATGAAAAACTGATCGAGTTTACCTTTTACACGGTAGCCTTTTTTTACGCCGGGGTTCAGCAGTTCAGCGGTTTTGGCGGATATGCGGATAAAGGTCCAGCCGGTTTTTTCTCCCTGGCTGTCGAATCTTTCCAGCGTAGCGGTAAACTTGATCACGATATGAATTACTTATGACTAATTACTTAAGACTTTTTGCAAACTGCCAACTGCGAACTGCCCACCGCCAACTGTCAACCCTCAACTGAACCCGCTTAAAGATAATAATAAAATAGCACGCCATTAATATATGCAACCGCTCCCGTGTGGTAATAATTTTGTAAATTGATCATCTTAAAAACTATTTATTATGACAACACAGGAAGTGGCCACTAAGTTTCATGAGTACATGCAGCAAGGGGCGTTCGAAAAAATTTATACCGAATTGTACAGTCCAAACGCAACCAGCGAAGAAACGCCCGGTTCCGAATGGGGCAAGGCCAGCGGCATGGCGGAGATACAGGAAAAAGGAAAGAAATGGATGGATTCCATAGAAGAAATGTATGGCGGCACCACCGCAACACCCGTGGTGGCAGGCGATTATTTTACCTGCTTTATGACGATGGATTACAAACCCAAAGACGGTGAAAGAACCAACATGGAAGAGATCGGGCTATATGGCGTCAAAGATGGCAAGATCGTTTCAGAACAGTTTTTCTATTGATAAATCACCAGTAAATCAAATGCCTGTCCGCTTTAACCGAACAGGTATTTCATTTTTATATCGAGCCACTTTCAAATTTCACATCAGCCGATGCCGGCGCTTACTACAGCCCGGTATTGGCTGCTTTTTTTTAACCGAATCCTTATTCCACAAAATGCCAGCAAACGCCTGCCATGTCGATAATGTTCACTTCCATTCCATAAGGCTGCTGTGTAGGCTTTCCAACGCGGATGCCGAATTTTTCCGGTAGCTGTTTTTCCACCACTGATTGCCAGAATACTTCCGCATTTTCGATCTTTACATTGATCATTAAATTTTGCGCAAACACTTCGTTATCATACCGCTGCAAAATAAACCGGCACCTGTCTTTTTCAAACCCCACATAATCCCCCGCATCCCAGCTAACGGTAAAGCCTAGCTGCTGAAACAAGGCTTTCGAACCTTCAAAATCTTTCCCCGACGGCACAAAGGGTTCCAGCGACAAAAATTTCATGATCAATATATTTTTTTAAAGTAGATTCCCATCAGCGGACACCAACGCCAAACCCCAAACACCCTTCATTGCGCCATCATCAAATTAGCATCTCATTCTTCTAAGGGCCGGTGCGTAATATACTTCCGCCACTTTTCAATCACAGCCGCAATGTCTCCCGGTAATGCACTTTCAAAATGAACCGGCTTGCCCGTACCCGGGTGCGTAAAGCCCAGTTCTTTTGCGTGCAGGGCCTGGCGCGGACAAAGCGCAAAGCAGTTCTCCACAAATTGTTTGTACTTCGTAAACACCGTACCCTTTACAATCCGGTCGCCGCCATAGGTATCGTCGTTAAAAAGCGGGTGACCGATCAGTTGCATGTGCACCCGTATCTGGTGCGTGCGGCCCGTTTCCAGCCTGCATTCCACGAGGGTCACGTAGTTAAAGCGTTCCAGTACTTTATAATGCGTGATTGCATCCTTACCATGGTCGCCATCGGGGTAGGCCGTAAATATTTTTCTAAAACGCTGGTGCCTGCCCACGTGCGCAATGATGGTGCCTTCGTCTTTTTCAAAATCGCCCCACACCAGGGCAATGTAGCGGCGGTGCACCGTGTGGTTGAAAAATTGTTTCGCCAGGCTCGTCATCGCCTTGGGTGTTTTCGCCATCACCAGCAGGCCGCTTGTGTTCTTGTCGATGCGGTGCACCAGTCCAAACCTCGACAGGCCCAGTTCCTCTATGTGCGGGTTCTGTTGCTTTAAATAATATGCCACGCCGTTCACCAACGTACCGTCCGGGTTGCCGCTGCCGGGGTGCACCACCATGCCCGCCGGTTTGTTGATCAGCAGCAGGTCGTCGTCTTCGTACGCAATGTTGAGGGGCATTTCCTGCGGTATAATGTCCGAGCTGCCCGGCGCATTGGTATCAAACACAATGATCTTATCTGCCGGCTTCACCTTGTAATTATTCTTCACGCCCTTGTCGTTCACCAGCACCATTTCGTTGTCGATCGCCTGTTGAATTTTGTTGCGCGTGGCACCTTCAATGCGGCTCATCAAAAACTTGTCGATGCGCAGCGGCTCCTGGCCCTTGTCGATCGTCAGCACCAGTTTTTCGTACAGCGATTCGCTTTCCGTTAATTCCGTTATGTCCGTTTCGTTGTTTTCCATGTCATTTTTATTTGGGCGTATCCCGCCGGTTGCGGGCCGGGCTATCCGCTGCAAGTACGCACCGGCTTTGCCGTTTTGCGCGCTTTCCGCTGCTATCCCTTACGCGGCTGCACGTTCCACCGGGGTGAGTCACGCACTCAACCAGAACAATTACCTTTGCAAATTAAATCATTGTAGTGGATAAGCAGAAAGTGATCTTCAGCGACCTCGGTGTTATGGATTACAAGGAAGCCTGGGACTACCAGGAAACCTTGCTGGCGCAGAACGTGCAGCTCAAATCGCAGGGGCGGCAGGCCGGACTGGCGCCCGCAGCCATTCCTACCCAACATTATTTCCTGCTCTGCGAACACAACCCGGTGTACACCCTCGGTAAAAGCGGCAAGGTGTCCAACGTGCTGTTGAGCGAAAGCGAACTGCAAGCGCGGCACATACAATTCTTCAACAGCAACCGTGGCGGCGACATTACCTTCCACGGGCTGCAGCAGATCGTGGGTTATCCCATCCTCGACCTTGAAAAATATTATACCGACATCGGCCGTTACCTCCGCAACCTCGAAGAAATGATCATCCTCACCATTGCGGATTACGGCATCAAAGGCGAAAGAAGCGCCGGCGAAACGGGCGTGTGGATCGACGCCGGCATCAAGGGAAAAGAAAGAAAAATCGCCGCCATTGGTGTACGCTGCAGCCGCTGGGTTACCATGCACGGCTTCGCACTGAACGTCAACACCGACCTCGATTTTTTCAACCACATCATTCCCTGCGGCATACAGGACAAACAGGTTACGTCCATACAAAAAGAACTGGGCAGGGAAGTGGATTACGAGGAAGTGAAGGAAAAGATCAAAAGGAATTTTGAATTGGTGTTTGAATCTGAATTGTCTGAACTATGATCTTGGCCTCACCCCCAACCTCCCGAAATGCTTCGGGACAGGCTCTCTCCTGAAAGAGAGGGGAGATAGCAACATCCGTTTTCAACTAAACCCTCTAAACCCCTAAACTTCTAACCCTCTAACCCATTCATAATTCATAACTCATAATTCATAATTATTACCTCCCGTCCCGCGCAATAAAAAACCGGTTCCTCTCAATGCTCTTCCCGTTCTCATACACTTCAAAAATAAACCAGCCGGCGTGCATGAAATTTACCTTTTCAATGATCAGGTAGTCTTCGGTGATCCTGTTCAGTTCAAACAAAGGATGTTCGTATTCGTCGAAGAATTTTACCAGGTATTTGCGGTTCTTCGCGTTGTGCAGTTCAATGATGATGTTGTTGTCTTTGCCCGTATAAATGCGGCTGCTCGGGTATTTGATCACCGGTATGGCGCTGGTGGCCACGGTGTCGGGCTTGTTGATGATGTTCGGTATTTTTAAAATGCTGCTGTCGCGGTTGATCCAGATCATGGGATCCTGCGGCACTACGGTTACGGAACTGTTGGGTTTGTCCGACGGCGATATGGTGGGCGTGGGGTAGCTGTCCTTTACCGGTCTTCTTACTTCGCTGAACAAATAGCTGCCACCCGCAAAAGAAATGAAAATGCGGTAATACATTTTATTATATGGCGCCGATTCATCTGCATAACCGTTCTCTAAATTCTGCGGGTTCAGTACCGATCCGATGGTGGTGTAATTTTTCAGGCTGTCGTACGAACGTTGAATGCTTAAGTTGGCAACGGGTTCTTTATAATCGTTGCGCCAACTGATAACGATGCGGCCGCTGATGTTCTTAACGGTGATCTGCGGCAGCACCGACTGTGCCGCTGCGGTACCCCAAACGGCTGAGAACATCAACAATAAATAAAAACATTTGCGCATGCGTGGTTACAAAAGCAGGCTTTGAATTTTAAGTTCCAAATATAATCAATCAATACAGTAATGTTCCCGGCGGCAACGAATTATTGCCCTGCAAACCACCGGTGTGCATGCAGAGAATGGAACTGCCCGGCGGGTAAAATCCTTTGCCGATGTCTTCCACAACGCCATATAGCATTTTTGCGGTATATACAAAATCGAGCGGCAGTTGATGTTGCTGCCAGCAGGCATTCATAAAGTTCAGCAACACATCATTCTTTTTTGCATAGCCTTCAAAATGGTAATCCTTGCGGATGGTTATTTGTTGTAGTTTTTCATGGTCATTCGTTAAATAAGACAGTCGTTCATCAATATCTTCCATTCCTTTTAAAACAGGGTAGCCAACAACCTGTTGTTCATCATTGCAGCCCAATGCCAGTCCCGCAAGGGTAGTAGCCGTACCAACAGCAGTACACACATGCGAATATTTTTCTTTGTCAAATTGTTGCATGATCAGCGCCGCACCGTATGCACCCATGGCATGGTACCCGCCTTCGGGAATGAGGCTGCAATCGCCAAATTCTCTTTTCAGTTGTGTAATAAAAGCAACAGCCGGCTGCGCGCGGTATTGTTCCCGCGACACAAATTTTAATTGCATGCCCCACAAAATGCATTGTTGCAGGGTGGGCGAAAGTGCTGCTGCCGCTTCGCCTCTTACAATGCCGATGCTTTGCAACCCGAGTGCCCGGCAGGCAAACGCGGTGGCAGCAAGGTGATTGGAGTAAGCGCCGCCGAACGTGAGTACCGTTTTGTGTGCCGAAGCCATCGCCTCTTGTAAAAAGTAATGCAGTTTAAACAGTTTATTACCCGATACAATGGCATGTATTTTGTCGATCCTCAACACGGCAACAGCAACGCCCCTTTCAGCAAAGCGTTCGCTTTCCAGTTGTTGGATCGCACAGGTACCCGTATCAAAAAGCAATTTGGTCATTAATTAAACTGGTTGCACTATTTTCGCCCTGCAAAAATCCAATAATAATTTTTCATTTTTAATTTTATTATAAATGCAACCCACGCTCTTGATACTCGCAGCAGGTATGGCCAGCCGTTACGGCAGCATGAAACAGATCGAAGGATTCGGGCCTTCGGGTGAAACCATTATGGACTATTCTATTTACGATGCCATCCGCGCAGGATTCGGTAAAGTAGTGTTCATCATACGCGAAGATTTTGCAGAAAATTTCAAAGCCACTTTCGGGCCTAAACTCGAAGGGAAAATAAAAGTAGAATACGTGTACCAGGAAATGGATGCATTCGTAAGCGCCGGTGGCGTACCCGAGGGCAGAAGCAAACCCTGGGGTACGGGTCATGCTGTATTGTGCGCCAAAGACGTAGTGAAGGAACCTTTCGCCGTGATCAACGCTGATGATTTTTACGGCGCCGATGCTTTTGAAAAAGCCGCGCAATTTCTCATCAACGATTGTACCGACAAACAATATGCATTGATCGGTTATCAACTATCAAATACCCTCAGCGAACACGGTACCGTAAGCCGCGGTGTATGTACAGTGAATAAAAAGAGCGAACTCGTAAGCATCAAGGAACGTACGAAGATCTACCGCGAAGGCGAAGGCATCGTTTATGAAGACGAGGAAGGAAAAACCGAAGTGCCTTTCGACTCACCCGTGTCCATGAACTTCTGGTGCTTCCATCCCAGCATTTTTGAATTTACGGAAGCATTGTTTCATAAGTTCGTTGCCGACAATGGCGATAATCCGAAAGCCGAATTTTTCATTCCCATCATCGCCGAAGATTTTATGGAGAACCGCGGCGGCAGCATCGTAGTCATCCCTACCTCTGCTCAATGGTTTGGTGTAACTTATGTGGAAGATGCCCCGGGCGTAAAATCGAGCGTGGACAAACTGGTAGCGGATCAGGTGTACCCCAACTCCTTATGGAGTTAATTAGAATTTATGAATTAGAAATTAGAAATGGGTAGAGTATGAGTAGTACTTGAATATTATTTTATCTCAACCAATAGCAATAAAAAAAGCGACAAAATTTTGTCGCTTTTTTTATGATAAGTTAAAGGGTGTATGAAGTTTAATAAAGCCTTACATTTCTAATTACTCATTTTTAATTTCTAATTACCAAGTACCATAAACACAAAGTCTTCCAGCTTCTTCACCTGTTGTGTGCGTTCCATGCCTTTCAGGGAAGCACCGGTAGGGATTTTGATGCGGCTGGCGGTATCCTGCTTTTTCAATTCATCCAGCAGCTTGTAAATATTCTTTGATTTGGCGGCGTAAACAACACCATCGGAAGTTAAATTTTTGGAGGTGATGATACCGATCACTTCGCCGTTTTTGTTCAGTACCGGTCCGCCGCTGTTACCCGGGTTGGCCGTTACCGACAACTGGTAAGCCGTTGAATCGCCGTCGTTACCCGATTTGGCGCTCAGGTAACCTTCGCCGTAAACGATCTCGTTGCGCGGGAAACCTAAAGTGAAGATCTGTTCGCCCAGGTCGGAATTTGTTTTCCGGATGCTGTACGGCAGGTTGGGAATGGTTTTGAAGGAAGTATCGTTGATTTTTAAGATCGCCAGGTCAGCATTGTTATCTACGTACATCGGTATCGCCGTATAATATTTTCCTTTGTTGCTTTCCACGTAAATCGTTTTCATTCTTTTTACTACGTGGGCATTGGTAACGATGTAGCCGCTGCCATCCACCAAAAAACCGGTGGCCCTGAAATCGGCCTTCGGCATTACGGGCACAACGGGGGCAGTTACGGCGCCTGCTTTTGCATCGCTTTTCAGGTTGTCAACATCTTTTTGTGTTTTTTCAATCCTGCCGATCAGGTTTTCAATGTTGTTATTGTCAACCTTACTTTTATAACCTACCACCAGGGCGGTTGTAAAAAGGGATACCAGCCCGGCAATGCTGGCCGCTACGGCGATGCTGCGCTTGTATTTCGTCCATAAATGAACGATTTTGGCCTTGCCCGCCAGTACCGGTTTGCTGATCACGCCTTCCTCTGCCAGTTGTTGTTCCACCTCGTTCAGCGAATGGCGGAAAGCCTTCAACCGGGCATGCCGCTGCAGCTCCTGGTACATAAAACTATGTTCCACCACCAGTTGGTCTATCTCCGCGTTGTTCTTTCTCAGGTCTTCAAAAAAAGCTTTTTCCTGGGCCGACATTTCGCCGCGGGTATAACGTTCAACTGCTTCCAAAAGTAAAATCTCGTCCATCTTATCCGTTTTTATATTGGGCAAAAAACAATTTTTTCAGGCGCATCAGGCACTTGTACTTCTGTGTTTTTGCGTTGTCTGCATTGGTGTATCCAAATTCCGTGGCTATTTCCTGCATTTGCTTATGCTGAATATAATAGGCATCCAGCAGGCTTTTACAGGGTTCGCCGATCTTTCGCATGGCCGTTTCCATTAATATGAAATCGGTATTCCGCTTTTCGTGCAATTCCATTTCCTCTTCCACCGGTATCGTTTCCTCCAGGTGTTCCACTTCGCCGCTGTACCGGTTCATTTGTTGTAACCGCTTGAGCCACAACCGCCTGCAAACCGAATACAGGTAGGTTTTCAACAGGCTGTGCAGTTCAAATACCCCCGAACCAGCTTTTTCGTACAACACGATCATCGCTTCCTGGAACAAATCCCGCGCCTCATCTGCATTCCCGCTGTTCTGCAGCACAAAAGACTGGATCATCGTGTAGTGTTCCCGGTAAATGGTTTCAATGGCCTCCCGGTCATTCAAAGCCAAACCTTCCAGCAATAATTTGTCCTTTTCTATAGTACTCACCCGATGATATTAATACGGTTAACGTTGATTGGTAACCCAAAACAACGAGAAAAAAATAATTTTTAAAAGATGGGTTACCTTTTATACAATCCCGGTATTAACATGAAATTATAATTTTAAAAATTAAACAAAACACAAAATGAAAAAAGTAATCTTAGCACTGGCAGTTGTATCTGTATCTTTTGCAGCTTGCAACAGCGGCGAAAAGAAAGTTGAAGAAACTAAAACCTCTGACACATCTACAGTTGTAACTCCAACTGCTGACACTGTTAGCGTAGTAAAAGACACTACCGTTAAAACTACTACTACCGTTGATACTTTGAAAAAGTAATTAACAACCGGTAACCCGATTGCATTTATGTCGCCGGTTTTAGTATAAGAATTTATATGGCAAGCAATCGTTGAAGCCCTGCTTATTTATAAGCAGGGCATTTTTATGCAAGGAGGCTTTTCAGTAAATGTACCCAGCTGATTTAATATTTAATAGGTAATAGGTAATATTGAAGAGCCCATGATTGAAAAAAATATTAAATATTCCCTATTCCCTATTACATCGGCAATTTGATTTTAATTTTGAAATTTCATTTCCCCTCCCTATTTTTGTCTTTCATGACACGCAGCACTAACAATGCCTGGTTTTATTTTAGCTACTATTTTACCAATAGCCGGGCCGCTGTGTTATAAACTGAACTAAAAAAATTAACATAAGAAAGTCCCGGCACCAACTGCCGGGACTTTTGTTTTTACGATCTATGCAACAGGCCATCGCCATACAGGGTTTTGAAGGTTCCTTTCACCAGGAAGCCGCCATCAAATATTTTGGGAACAACCTGCAACTCGTTTGTTGCAGCAGCTTCCGTGATCTTATCAAAGTTGCCGGTCAACCCAAAGAAACCACGGCCGCAATCATGGCGATCGAAAATTCCATCGCCGGCAGCATATTGCCCAACTACAGCCTGTTGCAAAAAAGCAACCTCGTTATTACCGGGGAAGTGTACCTGCAGATCAGGCAGCAACTGCTGGCCAACCGGGGTGTACGGCTCGAAGACATCCGCGAAGTGCATTCACATCCCATGGCGTTGCTGCAATGCACCGATTTCCTGGACAAGCACAATTTCAAACTGGTAGAAACGGAAGACACGGCCCTCAGCGCCAAGCAACTCTGGCAGCGCAAGTCCGTACACCATGCTGCCATTGCCGGCAAACTCGCGGGAGAACTGTACAACCTCGACATCCTTGCGCCGAACATCCACACGCAAAAAAATAATTACACCCGTTTTCTCGTGTTGCAAAGGCAGGCGGTTGATACAACCGGTGCCGATAAAGCATCGGTGAACTTCATCACCGGTCACCATAAAGGCAGCCTCGCAAAAGTGCTGACCGCCATCGCCGCACAGGGCATCAACTTAAGTAAACTGCAAAGCATGCCCATACCCGGCAGCCATTTCAGTTATTCTTTCCACGCCGATCTTGAATTTGATGATAAGGCGCAATTTGATGACGCGATAAAAGCGATCGATCCATTGATACAATCGCTCCGCATTTTCGGCATCTATAAAAATGGTAAAAAATGAGAACAGCAAAAAGACTGGAAGGCATCGGTGAATACTATTTTTCACAAAAACTGCGGGAGATCGACGCCATGAATGCCGCCGGTAAAAAAGTGATCAACCTCGGCATCGGCAGCCCGGATCTGCCGCCGCACCCGGATGTGATCAGGGTATTGCAGGTTGAAGCTGCGAAAGACAATACGCATGCCTACCAATCGTACAAAGGCTCACCGGTATTGCGCAATGCTGTTGCACAATGGTACAAAGACCAGTATCATACAACCCTGGATCCCGCAACAGAAATATTGCCCATGATCGGCAGCAAGGAAGGCATCATGCACCTTTGCATGACCTACCTCGATGAAGGCGACAGCGTACTCGTGCCCGATCCCGGCTACCCAACGTACCGGTCGGCGGCGAAACTCGCGGGTGCTGATTGCATTGCTTACGATCTGGTAGCGGATAACGACTGGTTACCTGATCTGGAACAACTAAGCCGGCAGGTAGAGGAAGCAGGCAATGTGAAACTGATGTTCGTGAATTACCCGCACATGCCCACGGGTAAATTACCGACGGAAAAGTTTTTTAAGGAACTCATCCGTTTTGCAAAAACGCATGCAATATTGCTGGTGCACGATAATCCTTACAGCTTTATCCTCAACGAGGCACCGATGAGTTTGCTGGGCATTGAAGGCGCCAAAGAAGTAGCGGTGGAATTGAATTCGTTGAGTAAAAGTCATAACATGGCCGGTTGGCGCGTAGGCGTGCTGTGTGGCGCGCAACAACGAATCGATGAAGTGCTGCGTTTTAAAAGCAATATGGACAGTGGCATGTTCCTGCCCGTGCAACTGGCTGCAGCAACCGCTTTGGCGCTTGGACGCGACTGGTACGCACAGGTGAATAAAACCTACGGAGAAAGAAAAAAGAAAGTATATGAACTGCTGGAAGCGCTCGGTTGCAGTTTCGATAAGAACCAGGCCGGGCTGTTCGTCTGGGCCGCGGTTCCGCCAACCTATAAAGATGGCTATGCACTGAGCGACGGGGTATTGCGGGAAGCACAGGTATTCCTTACACCCGGCGGCATCTTCGGTACTAACGGTAATGGTTACGTGCGGATCAGCCTGTGCGCCACGGAAGAAAAAATAGTCGATGCCATCGCCGCCATTAAAAAAATGAAAGTAAAATCTACAGCATGAAAGTAACCATCATAGGTATTGGGTTGATCGGCGGCTCCATGGCGATCGCGCTTAAAGAAAAAGGTATTGCTACTAAGATCATTGGCGTGGATGCCAACCCGGCGCATTGCAAAAAAGCAATAGAACTCGGTCTCGTAGATGAAACGGCCACCCTACCCGAAGCCGTTGCGGCAGCCGATCTCATCATCATTGCCGTGCCGGTGAATACAGCGGACCAGTTGATGGATACGATCCTTGGCCAGCTCGACCAACAGGTGTTGATGGATGTAGGTTCTACAAAAAAGCATTTGTGTGCCATTGCGGGTCCGCACCCAAAGCGCGGCCGTTTTGTAGCCACGCATCCCATGTGGGGAACCGAGTACAGCGGCCCGGAAGCAGCCGTAAAAGGCGCTTTTGAAAACAAGGCCGTCGTGATCTGCGATGCACAACACAGCGACGCCGATGCGCTGAAACTGGTGGAAGAGATTTATCGTTCCTTAGGCATGCACCTGTTGTACATGAATGCGGGCGTACACGACCTGCATGCCGCTTACGTGAGCCATATCTCGCACATCACTTCCTTTGCGCTTGCCAACACCGTACTGGAAAAAGAAAAGGAAGAAGACGCCATCTTTGAAATGGCCAGCGGTGGTTTTGAAAGCACCGTGCGGCTCGCCAAAAGCAATCCTGCCATGTGGGTACCCATCTTCATGCAGAATAAAGAGAACGTACTCGATGTGCTGAATGAACACATCTCGCAATTAAAAAAAATAAAGAGCTGTTTGGAAAAAGAGAATTACGAATACCTGGGGGAGTTGATCACGCATGCGAACAGCATTAAACGAATACTTAAATAATTAGAAATTAGAAATTAGAAATTAGAAATTACCAATTACCAATTACCAATTACCAATTACCAATTACCAATTACCAATTACCAAAAGAGTATAAATCCTGAAGTTAAAAACAATATTAAATATTACATCTTAAATATTAACTAACAATGATTTTTCGTCAAGCCCTCTCCACCGATATCCCCCAGATACAAACCGTGCGCCACGCGGTAAAAGAAAACCGTTTGTCCGATCCTTCGCTGGTGCCTGATGAGGACGTGGAAGATTTCATCAACCGCCGCGGCAGGGGATGGGTTTGCGCCATTGATGATACCATCGTTGGCTTCTCGATCGTTGACCTGCAGGACAACAACGTATGGGCTTTGTTTTTAGACCCGGCCCACGAAGGGAAAGGCATCGGCAAACAATTGCACCGGCTGATGCTGGACTGGTATTTTGAACAAACACCCGTAACCCTTTGGCTGGGTACAGAGCCCGGCACCAGGGCCGAACGATTTTATACGATGCAGGGATGGACCCCTGCGGGCAAACACGGAAACGAAACCAAATTCGAAATGACAAAGTCGGATTGGGCTACCCTCAATTCATAACCTGCCTGCCGGTAGGCAGGTTCATAACTCATCATTCATAATTACTTTTACATGGAAACACAACCACTCATAATGAAAGAAAACCTGCAGCAACTATGGAACAAGCGCCCGCTCATCATCAGCGGCCCGTGCAGTGCGGAAACCGAACAGCAGGTGATCGAAACGGCCACGCGTTTAGCCGCCACGGGTAAGGTGGATATGTTGCGCGCCGGTATCTGGAAACCCCGCACCAAGCCCGGTATGTTTGAAGGCATCGGTGTAAAAGGTTTGCCCTGGTTGCTGCAGGCTAAAAAAATAACCGGCCTGCCCATCACCGTGGAAGTAGCCACCGCCAAGCACGTGGAAGATGCGTTGCAGTTTGACGTGGACATGCTGTGGATCGGTGCGCGCACCACTGTAAATCCTTTCAGCGTGCAGGAAGTAGCCGATGCATTGCGCGGCGTGGATGTACCGGTACTCATTAAAAACCCTATCAACCCCGACCTGGAACTATGGAGTGGAGGCATTGAAAGGCTGCACAAGGTTGGACTGAAAGATGTGGGCATGATCCACCGCGGCTTCTCTTCCTACGGCAATACCGAATACCGCAATGCGCCCATGTGGCACCTGCCGATAGAAATGAAAAGAAGGTTTCCTAACATGCCGCTAATCTGCGATCCTTCGCATATTTGCGGCAACCGCACCATGCTGCAATCCGTTGCACAAAAAAGCATCGACCTCGATTTTAGCGGGTTAATGCTGGAAAGTCACATTGATCCCGATAATGCCTGGAGCGATGCCAAGCAACAGGTGACGCCGGAACGACTTTCTGAAATGCTGGCCGATTTATTGTGGAGAAATGAAACGACAACCACCGAAGATTTTTTAACCGCGCTGGCTACTTTGCGGGAACAGATCAACCACGTGGATGATGAACTGCTGACGTTGCTCGGGCAAAGAATGAAGATCGCCGATAAGATCGGGGAATACAAACGCACCAACAACATCACCATTCTGCAAACCAACCGGTGGAATGAAATACTCGAGAGGGCGGCCAAAAAAGGGGAGATGCTGGGCCTGAGCAAGGAATTCATCGTGAAGTATTTCGACGCCGTGCACCTGGAAAGCATCAATCACCAGAACAGGATCATGAATGATTAATATATCTTTTGTTTGGTGTTTGGCGTTGATGTTTAGTGTCTGGTGTTTTGTGGAGTAAGATGAAAATTATAGTGTATGAAATTGAAAATCGAAAAAGAACCAGGTTTAAATTAAATAGCCGCAAGCGTAATTTTTATACAAGATGAATACAACCACATTCCAGTTCTCCGGTCAAACGGTCGATTATCATTTCGACGGCAACTTTTCACAACTGGAGGAACTCGTGCCGAAGGAAACGGCGATCATTATTACGGATGAAAATATTTTCAGGCTATACCAGCAACAGTTCACCGGCTGGAAGATCATCGTCATCAAGGCCGGTGAAGCCCATAAGCAACAGGCAACCGTCGACAACATCATCGAACAACTCATCGGCCTTGAAGCCGGGCGGGACTGTTTCATCATCGGGATCGGTGGCGGTGTGGTAACGGATATCACCGGTTATGTGGCCGGGATATACCTGCGGGGCGTGGCTTTCGGGCTGCTGCCCACCACCGTGCTGGCCATGGTGGACGCGGCCATCGGCGGCAAAAGCGGGGTAGATGTGGGCTTGTATAAAAACCTGGTTGGGTTGATCCGTCAACCTTCCTTCCTGTTGTTCGACTACGCGTTTTTACAAACACTGCCACAGGAAGAATGGACGAATGGCTTTGCAGAGATCATCAAGCACGCGGCCATCAAAGACGCTACCTTGTTTGAATGGCTGGAAGCACAGGATATGGCCACCATCAAAGCCGATCCGCAATTGTTGTCTTCCCTCATCCAGCGAAACGTAATGATAAAAACAGAAGTGGTGGTGGAAGACGAGTTTGAAAGCGGGGAAAGGAAACTGCTCAATTTCGGTCATACTTTCGGCCACGCAATCGAAAACCTGTATGGACTGCCGCATGGAAATGCAGTAAGTATTGGTATGGTGATGGCCGCGAAGATCTCCGAAGAGATAAATAATTTTTATACCGAGGATAAACAACGGCTGATCGCCCTGTTGGAAAAATACGGGCTGCCGGTAAAATATGAAACGGACAAGGAGCAGGTTTTTGAAATATTAAAGAAGGATAAAAAGCGGGTAGCCGAAAACGTTAGTTTCGTACTGCTCGATGCGATCGGCGAAGCGTCCATCACAAAAATATCGCTGGTGCAATTACAGGACCTGCTCAATCAAACTTTATAAATGCAGGCAATCGTACAACCCTCCCAGCTTCTCGGTACCATCCTGGCGCCGGCCTCCAAAAGCAGCATGCAGCGGGCCTGTGCGGCGGCGTTGCTGCACAAGGGAACAACTGTATTAACCAATCCCGGGAAGAGCAACGACGACCTGGCGGCTTTGTCGGTCATCAAAGCATTGGGTGCAACCGTTACAACAAACAAAGAAAAACTGCAGATCGATAGTTCGGGGGTCAATGCGGGTGCAACAGAAGTGAATACCGGCGAAAGCGGTTTGGGCCTGCGCATGTTCGCACCCATCGCGGCCCTGGGCAGCGCTGAAATTACCCTCAACGGCACAGGCAGTTTATTAAGCCGCCCCATGGATTTTTTTGATGAGTTGTTTCCGCAACTAGGCATTACCGTGAGTTCCAATGCAGGTAAACTGCCCATTCACATCAAGGGGCCGTTGCAACCGGCTGATATTACCATCGATGGTTCTTTAAGTTCGCAATTTCTTACCGGTATCCTGTTCGCTTTTGGCAGTGCGGCAACATGGCCCGTAACGATTACGGTTCGTAACCTGAAAAGCAAACCTTACATCGATCTTACCCTGGAAGTAATGCAGCATTTCGGTTATGAAGTGGTCAACAATAATTATGAAACTTTCATCATTCAACCTAAAAAACAGGTGAATGAAACGCTGCAATATACCGTGGAAGCCGATTGGAGCGGAGCCGCTTTTTTACTGGTGGCCGGCGCGCTCGCAGGAAAGATAGAAGTGGCCGGGTTGAATGCTTTTTCTACCCAGGCCGATAAAGCCATATTGCAGGCATTGATTGCCACCGGCGCCATCATTTCTGTTGAGCAGGATAAAGTAACCATTGCCCCGCCGCTGATGGGGGTTGCTGCATTGAAACCCTTTCATTTCGACGCAACGGATTGCCCGGACCTGTTCCCGCCGCTGGTTGCCCTCGCCGCTTATTGCGACGGCACTTCCGTTATCGAAGGTGTGGAGCGGCTGGAACACAAGGAAAGCAATCGCGGACTTACCCTGCAGGAAGAGTTTGGCAAGATAGGCGTAAAGATAAAATTACAGGACAACCTGATGATAATCGAAGGCGGCACTGCAATAAACGGTGCGGTCACGCATTCGCACCACGATCACCGGATTGCCATGGCGCTCGCTGTTGCCGCACTGAAGGCAACCGGCCCCATCAGCATCAATGATGCCGAAGCCATCAACAAATCTTACCCCGGTTTTTTCGAACATTTGAAAATGCTGGGGGCTGGTGTATCTTTAACGTAAATCAACAACACGATGAACAGTTTGGGCAGGATATTCAGGATCACCATTTTCGGCGAATCGCACGGTTCCTGCGTGGGCGTGAGTATCGACGGTTGCCCGGCCGGCTTGTCATTGAATGAAACTGATTTTGTTACCGACATCGAAAGACGCAAGGGCGGCACCAAAGGCACTACGCCGCGCAAGGAAGAAGACCTGCCCATCTTTAAAACCGGGCTGTTTAATGGAAAAACCACCGGCGCACCCATTACTATTTTATTCGAGAACAACAATACCCGCAGCAGTGATTATGAAAAGCAGCGGGATTTTCCAAGGCCCGGCCACGCCGATTTTACCGCCCATGAAAAATTCGGCGGCTTCGAAGATTACCGCGGCAGCGGGCATTTCAGCGGTCGCCTCACCGTAGCCCTCGTAGGCGCCGGTGTGATCGCAAAAAAATTATTGGCACAAATTAAAATTGAATCCACCATTTTAGAGATTGGCGGTGAAACGGATTTAGATAAAGGCTTGCAGAAAGCCATTGATGCCAAGGACAGCATTGGCGGCATTATTGAATGCCGCGTAACCAACCTGCCATCCAAACTGGGCGAGCCGTTTTTCGATTCGGTAGAGTCGGTGATCAGTCATGCCGTATTCGCCATTCCTGCTGTACGCGGCATCGAGTTCGGGACAGGCTTTGCCGCTGCAAAAATGTTTGGCAGTAAACACAACGATGCCATCGCAGATGATAAAGGCACTACGGTTACCAACCATGCCGGTGGTGTGGTGGGCGGCATCAGCAATGGGAATGAACTCGTGTTCCGCATTGCCATCAAGCCAACTTCTTCTACGCCACAGGTGCAGCATTCGCTAAACTGGGAGACCGGTCAACCCGGAGATTTTTCTGTCAAAGGCCGCCACGATCTGTGTATTGCCCTGCGGGTGCCGGTGGTGCTGGAAGCCGTTACGGCGATCGTGCTTGCCGATCTGATGTTGATGGAACAAAAGATTCCGCGCATTTTATAATTTTATTGCACGCAAGGTCCGCAAAGGAGCAAGGGCGCAATTTTTAAGTGTAATACCTCTGCCTCAATTTGTGCTTCACGAACTGAAACAATTTTTCAACCTATTGTCACATTTTCCCATTTTCATATTTTCACATTACCCTGCCTCACGACCGAAACCAGTAAACTGCAACCGTTTAAAACATTCATAAAGCATAACCCATAACTCATAATTCATTTTACATACCTTCATCCTTCTAAAACCCTGCTTATGACGAAGTGTGTATTTTTATTGGCCGGCCTGTTGTTTACCGGTATGCTTTCTGCCCAGGAAAAAAAGAAATGGGATGTCAACAACCCCGCCGGGCCTTTCAAGGAAGTGAATTTCACTGTGAAGGAAGGTACCTGGATGAACCTCGATGTTTCGCCCGATGGCAAAGAGATCGTGTTCGACCTGCTGGGCGATATCTACAGCATCCCTGTAACCGGCGGCGAAGCAAAAGTACTGCGCCAGAATTTTGCGATGGAAGTGCAGCCGCGTTTTAGTCCCGATGGTAAAAAAATATTGTTCACCTCCGATGCCGGCGGTGGCGACAACATCTGGTGGATGAACCGCGATGGCAGCGGCGCGAAGCAGGTGACCAAAGAAAGTTTTCGTTTGCTTAACAACGCCGTATGGGCGCCCGACGGGCAATACATCATTGCCCGTAAACATTTTACTTCGGGACGTTCTTTGGGCGCCGGTGAATTGTGGATCTATCATATCAGCGGAGGCGATGGTTTACAACTCACTGCCCGCAAAAATGATCAGCAGGACCTCAACGAACCCTGGGCTTCCCCCGATGGGAAATACATTTATTACAGTGAAGACGTTTACCCCGGCGGCTTTTTTCAATACAATAAAGATCCCAATAACCAGATATTCGTGATCAAGCGTTTCGACAGGGAAAAGGGTACGAGCGAAACGGTTACCGGGGGACCTGGTGGTGCCGTTCGCCCACAATTATCGCATGACGGTAAAACACTGGCCTTTGTAAAACGCGTCCGCACCAAATCCGTATTGTACCTGCGCGACCTGGAAACGGGGGAGGAGTGGCCCATCTACGACCGGCTGACAAAAGACCAGCAGGAAGCATGGACGATCTTCGGCATTTATACCGGCTTCAACTGGATGCCCGGCGACAAACAGATCGTGATCTGGAGCGGCGGTAAAATAATAAAAGTAGATGTGAACGGAACAAACGC
>Ga0247806_10000662_pt1 | contig 20074 bp, 14 predicted proteins | sample UWRJL059202B1_FD_179935 | JGI IMG/M metagenome (GOLD analysis project Ga0247806, IMG submission 179935) | Plant litter microbial communities from Arlington Agricultural Research Station in Wisconsin, United States - UWRJ-L059-202B-1 | ecosystem: Environmental > Terrestrial > Plant litter >... | reverse complement strand
GTTTTCTTTACTTTCTATGCGGATGGTCCCGTGCATCAGCTTTACATAGCGCTCCACGATGCTCAGTCCAAGACCCGTTCCCTGGATGTGTGTTGCATTGCGCGCGCGGAAAAACCGTTCGAACAGATTTTTCTGTTCGGCTTCTGAAATCCCGATTCCCTGATCGCTGACAATGATCTCCAGTCCCGCTGTCGTTTGCTCCATCCGCAGGCGGATCTCGCCACCGCCGGGCGAAAACTTGATCGCGTTGGACAGCAGGTTGAAGAGGATATTCTTCAGCAACTTCTGGTCAAGCTTCATCTGCGCATCGCCCACATATTCCTGTGCGATCGTTTGACCGTGATTCAGCAAGGCCTGCATTTCCGATACGATCTCCGTTCCAAACGTCCGCAGGTCGGTTCTTTCGGGACTATTTTCAACCTTTCCTTCCTCGAGCCGGCTCACCGACAGGAAATCGTTCAGGATATCCGTCAGGTTGCTGATCGAGGTCTTGATCTTGCGCACGTGCCGCGACTGGTTTTCCATGTCGTTTTGCTCGCCGTATTTCGTGACCAGCGACAATGAAGAAAGCATCGTTGTGAGCGGGGTCCTGAACTCGTGCGATGCCATCGAGACAAAACGCGATTTCATTTCATGCAGCTCCTTTTCTTTGTCGAGCGATCTTTTCAGTTCCTGGCGCGTCTTTTCAAGCTCGTGGATCGCATCTTCAAGGATCAAGGTCCTGCTTTTGACCTGCTTTTCGAGATCTTCCGAATAGTACCTCAGCCTCTCCTCCGCTTCTTTGCGCTGCGTGATGTCAACAATGAAAGCGATCACAAACGCTCCTTCCGCATTCTTATAAGGACTCAAACTGATCTCCACAGGAAATTCCGAGCCGTCTTTTTTCAGCCCGAACAATTCCATGCCCAATCCCATAGACCTTGCATGTGGCATATCGGCATACGCTTTCCGGTAGCCTTCGTGTTTATGCGAAAAGCGTTTCGGGATCAGCACTTCAATCTTCTGACCGATCAGCGCTTCGTCCGCATATCCAAAAAGCCGTCCTGCACTTGGGTTTGCCCTTACAATCTCCCCATTTTTATCTGCGACGAGAATTCCTTCCGTTGCATACAAAAACAGCGCATCTGTACCTTCCTTACTATCCATTGTCCGTGTTTCAAGATCCATGACGAATGTACGCTTTTATAGCGCAAAAATAAACGAACAGGCTTTCCGGAAATATGACGAGGATCAGTTTCCTGCCTGACGGCACACATAGTTTGTGGGTCGTGATCGCTGTAATTTTGGCTCATAAACGATGTATAACCCTTTTAAATCATATCCTTATGGAAACGACAGTCAAAACAAACGGGACTTTACTGGCAGCGCAGAAGCATGCGGGTACACAGGAAAATAAACTATGGGCGACATTAGAGGCCAACCGGTTCGGGATTATCGCCAACCTGTTGCTGATTATCGGCTGCCTGGGAGGAATTTCTGCTTCTTACGGGGCCGATTACGATACCTTGCAATTGTCATTGATCGTATTCCCAACGATCCTGTCCCTCGCGCTCATTCTCGCCGTAGCACCGATGAAATCCATTGTTTCTTTGAGTGGAATCGCCGTTATCCTGGATTTGCTCGTGCTGATCTTTTAAGAACCGCATTGCAATACTTCCTGGAAATCCGGTGGAGGGAACAATGGATTTTGTCTTGTTCTGTCGGCCGGTTTTTTTTCGGACAAGATGGGTAACAACAAAAAAGCCGGCGATGTGCCGGCTTTTTTGTTGTTAATATGAATTACGCAATGCGTGAGATCAGGCAAACGGCGTAGGCTTTGATCGCCAGGCCTTCGCCGAAGGAATCTACTTTTTCGTGCGTTGTTGCTTTGAGTGAAACGTGATCCGGCGTTGTTTCCAGGATTTCAGCGATGATCTGTTGCATTTCCGGAATGTGCGGATTGAGCTTCGGTTTTTCGAGTACGACCGTGCAATCGAGGTTGCCGAGCCTGTACCCTTTTTCAAGAATGAGCTGATAAACTTGTTTCAAGAGAAGCTTACTGTCTATGCCTTTGAACTGCGGATCGGTATCTGAAAAATGAAAGCCGATGTCGCGCAGGTTGGCCGCGCCGAGTAATGCATCGCAAATCGCGTGGAGCAAGACATCTGCATCCGAATGACCGACTGCCCCGAATGGTGCCGGGATTTCTTTTCCGCCGACCATCAGCGTATAACCATCTGACAATCGGTGTACATCGATGCCAAAACCTATGCGGATGTCCATCTTATTCCGGTGTTGCTGACTTCGTAGATGATTTCGAACCGATGTCGAAGCGCAAGGTGAAGCGCAAGGTGTTTGCCAATGGGTTGTTTTTCTTCAATGCTGCGAGGTAGGAAATGTCGATACCGATGATGTTGTATTTCAAACCAATCCCGGCATTTACATACTGACGGGAACCTTTTGTGTAGTGCTCGTAGAACAAACCGCCGCGCATGGCGAACATTTCATTGTACCAGTATTCCAGACCTGTCGCGATGTTGATCTCGCGCAGTTCTTCTTTGAAGCGCGAGCCTTTTTCCACCGAATAAGTTCCTGAATTGCTTTCAATCGTTCCATTCGGGTCTTTCACCAATACGCCCGGCGCATCGTAAAATGACTGGAGCATGCCCGAGATAACACCGACATTGTTGTTTTTCCCGGAAAGGATCACACCTGTTCCCGCTTCAATATTCGGTGGTGTTGGTACCAGCAATTTCTGGATATCCACAGCCCAGGTCAATGTGTTGTATTTGTCGAATTCTGTCATGTAAGAAAACCCGAGCTTCAGGTTCATCGGGAGAAAATCACGTTGCTGCAAGGCCGAATAAGCGATTTTGTTACCTACATTATTGATTGTCGCACCCAATCCAAGTATCCCGTTTCTTCCGCCCATCCTGACATCTTCATTGTAATAAATGAAAGAAAGATCGGTTGCTCCTGCGATACCGGCTTTCGATTGTGCACCGGATGCTGTCGTCATACCGCCGGTCAGGTTGGAGTATGCAAATTTTCCATTCAGTCCTACACTCAAACGGTCAGAAAGCTTGAAAGCATAACCACCGGTGATCTCGAATTCGGAAGGCGTATCGTTCCGCGTCACATTCCCTAAATTGTCGGTATAGGTGATTTCTCCGAGACTGAAGTAACGCAATGCCGCTGTAATGGCCTGCCTGTCCCCGAGCTTTTTGTATCCGGATAAATAAGACAAGTGAATGTCATTGGTCAGTTGTCTGAGCCAGGGTGTATAAGAAATACTGATCTCCGCATCTTTCTTCGCAAAGTTGAGCATCGCTGTGTTCCAATAGATCGAGTTGGAATTGGCACTAACGGCTGTCCCTGCATCTCCCATCGCCCCGGATCTTGAATCAGGTGTAATGCTCAGGAAAGGCATCGCTGTCGTAATCGTGTTCAATTGCAGATCCTTATTGGTAGCCTGAGCTGAAACCAGCATTGGTGAGATGATAAAAACAGATAGAGATAATTTCTTAAACATAAAAGTTCTAATTTCTAATAATCAATTTCAAAAAACAAATATACGCAAAAGCACAGCTTTTATTGTCCGGCTCAATTCAATATCACCAATTTTTCTAATTTTTGGGCTGTTTCTCCTTCAGGTGTGCGCACCGTGATGCGGTACACGTAAACGCCCCGCCCGATCTTGTCACCGAAATCATCCCGGCCGTCCCAACTGATACCTTCCGTGCGGAATCCCTGCGTTTTGACGAGCTCATTGATCGTGCGTACAAGCTTCCCGGAAACGGTATACACCTGGATCTGGGTTTCAAGCGCGGAACAAACCTGGTTGTGCTCGAAGAAAAACTGCGTTTGTGTCGTAAAGGGATTCGGATAGTTGAGCACGTGGTCGAGCGCAATTTCCTGTTTTTCGACCACGACAAAGTCCAGGTTCGATTCAGCGGAATTGTTGTTGACGTCCCAGATCTTGAAGCTCAGGCTGTGCTTGCCCGCCGGCAGGTTACTGAAATCATAGGTCACTTTGCCGGATTGGTACATGTTCAGGTCTGCGGAATAGTAATCGTTCAGCACGATCGGATTGGCCGTATTTCCATCGAGGACCGCCACGATGTCGTGCCCGATCCCGTTTCCAACCGTATTGACCCCGTTTTCATCGGAGACTTTCGCAATCAGCTTCGGACTTTCATTCGTGATCCCACCGGAAACAAAACTGTCGTCATTGAGGTAGAGTTCCACGAGCGGAGCCGTGTTGTCGTTCAGGCCCGCCGCATTCAACCCGCCGATGATAAAACGGTTTTCCATGCCACCGGCATCCACGAGCTCGGTATTTCCATAGTAAGAGATCTTCCCGTTTCCATAGGCGAAATTGATGTCTTTTGGAACCACAAAAGAAAAGTCAAAATAACCGCTGGTGACTGAAACCTTTCCTTTATAAACGGCATTGCGCTGGGTCGTAAAGTCGATTACCGGTGATTTCACATTTTGTCCAAGCGTGTGCTGCTGCTTCGGCTTGTCGAAAATGGTTGGGGATAACAGGCCGTTGAAATCGGTCATTACGTTTCCGTTCTGATCTACAATATGTCCCTGGATGCGCATTTTACTGAGGGCTTCAATCGTATCGTTGGCCAGGTCCGGGCTGATGCCGTTGATGCTGTCTGTCACGATCCGCAAAGCCGGCAAAGCGATTTTCACCGCCGGGTCGCCCACGAGCATGAAACACCTGCGGTTGATACCGGATGTGGTCGTTTGATTTTTTGTGCGGGTCATGATCTCGCCAAAAGTCAGCGGATCCATATTTGCATCCCTGTCAAAAACATTTTCGTAAAACCTCCTGGCGATCTGCGTATTCACTGAAACATAGATAGCACGCGTCGTTGTCATCAGCGCGATACCGCCGCCGTTCGGGTTCATCGAGACCCATTCTCCAGCGGAAATGCGGGACGGATCGTCGAACTTCGTAAACTCACAGGTCGCAGAAACGAACAAGGACAATTTATCCGCATTGCTCCAGGAGAGAATCTGCGGGATCGTGATGATACGCTCCTCCGCTGCGCCGGTTTCACCACCGTGACCAATGTAATTCATTACTAAAGATCCGCGCTGTATGCGGTTCGTGATCGCTTCATTGACGTCGGGATAACGTTCTCCACCGGCACCGGAGATCTGCGGATACGCATCGGAATAGATCTTATCGCAATTCATCTCGGGATGTTCTGCGGTTACCTGCACGAACTGGGGTTCTGCATCGATCGCTACAAAATCGCCATCCTGCTCATCGTCTGTGATCTGAACATAATTCAATCGCCAGTCTCCAAAAACACCAGCCGTTCCGTTTGTTCCGTTGCAGCAATCTTCCTGGCTTCCGGTCGTTTCACCGCCTTTGCTGATGTAGCGTTCTATTTTCGCGATCTGGTCATTGGCCTGCTGACCATTGGAGATCAGCAAACGTCCGACATTGATGTCCATTAAATCGCCATCTGCAAGAGACTCATTGTTTCCGAGCAGGCCGAAATAGTCATCTGTGACAAGTGCATCGATGTGATTTTCTGAAGAAAGCACCTGGTAAGTAGGCACATAATAGTTGTTGTTCGAAACCCTGTTCTTCGGATCGTAAGTACCATCTCCAAAAAGCAGCAGGTGTTTCGGCATCAGGTTCACATTTCCATTCGCGCGGTCGTAGAACATTTTCGCAAACCATTTGATCGCCGTTGGATCCTGGCTTCCGGAAGAAAATTCATTGTAGATCTGTTCCGTCGTTACAACATGCACCTGCATGCCTTCATTGCGGTGGATATTGGCCAGTCGCTCTGCATAGCTCACAAAATCCGGATGTGTCACAACCAGCATGTCCGCGAAAGGCAATGCATGCAAATTCTGCGCAGTTACGCTCCCGGAGATTTCCGGCGTCAGGAAAGCAGTTCCATTGAAAGCTGCAAATTCCCGCAGCGTATCCGTATCCGCATCAAAAATGAAATCGGTGCCGCTCCACGTGCCGTTCATCCGGCGTGGCACCTGGTGATTGGTGACATCCCAGACCGTATAATTGCTGTTTTGCATCCCGGAAACAGTAAATCTCGTCACGTTACCAGTCCCGAGTGAATTAAGGTCCCTAAACCTGAAATGATCGCCCATAAACACGAGGTTGCGGCGCGCGTTCAATTCGATCTTGTCGAGGTAGGTCAATACCGTCGGACTATTTCTCGTTACGGTCATGCGCGCAGCCAGCGTACCGCCGGATGCCACATAGGAATTATTGAATTCCATGCGCCGGAAATCGATCGAACCGTAAGAAAGAGCTTCATTGACAATCGTCGTTCCATTGATGGCGAGCGCAACCGAGCTTCCTGCCTGGCGTGCGTTTGCCGCCAGAGAAGCCCTGAACTGGACCGGCACAGCCGTATTCAGCGCTGGTACTGAAAAAGTAAATGTTTTAGTTAGTTCGGTATCGAACAAATCTCCGTACCACCTTTGTCCGCCGCCCACGAGCGATTTTTCTTCCGATTCCACTATGTCGAAATAGTTGTAATCCGACACAGCCTGGTTAAAAGCACCTGAAGCCGCCGCCGCGTCAGCGATGCGCAAAGCAGGTTCATTCGTCGAAATGCGTATGTAATAATAAGATACATCGCTATAGATGTTCAGGTCGCGTCGGAAAATCGTTCCATTGCGCTCCCACTTGTTCGGTCCCCATCCATAAAAAAGAATGTAATCCCCTTCATTGAAAACGCCATCTTCCTCACCAACGATGCGGATCGCATTTTTAGCGAGGTCGTCTACGCGGTAAGCGCTGTTGAGCTCGGCCAGGCGACCAATTCCGTTACCGTATATATGTATAGCCTGCGGACTAACTGAAGCAATATCGATGCCCAACGCACTCAGCATCGAGCGGTCTATCTTGTAAATACCATCTGCGCGCACGCCGATTTTGTACCATTTGCTGTCCGGATCACCGAGCACAGAAGAAGCGACAAAGCTTTTCTGCTGGGCTGACGCAGCTGCTCCAGGCAAGGCGCGCACCGTGAATCCGAGGATCCTCTTCAGCGTACCGCCCTGCATCACAAAAGGAAACAGCGATACCGACATAAAGTTCTGTGTACGTGCCAGCGAGGCCCGTGCATCATAGGAAGGCTCATTTGGAATGTCGATCCCATTACTTTTCAGCAGGGTGAGATCCGTATTTTCAGCTGGTCCGTATATAAAGTCCGACACTGCCACCGTGTAGGCACTGCTCAACGGCAATTTTTCCTGCCAGAAAAAGTGTGGAGATGTCCCCTTATAGTCCTGATTTTTGATGATCGGAAGTGTAATTTCGACCTCATTGCTGATTATTTTTTTCGAAACATCCCACGGGATCGTGAGGTTATAAGTATCGTTCTGTGAAAAAAAAGTGTTAAATTGCAGGATAGCGTATAAGAACACCGCGAATGCTGTAAATCTGCTGTAAATATTTTCTGTCAAATCGGATTTCATGTTACAAATATCTTATTTTTGGCTAACGAATATATAAAAAACGACAGGGACTATTGTTTATTGCATGATGAATTATCATATTTGTGATCCTGTTATGATTTTTTTCGTAACATTGTGAGAAAAATCGCGTTATATATAGTACTAATTTGCTATTATTCCAGAATTGAATGAAAAAACTTAAATACTTCAGGATCTTATTTGCAGGCTTAATGTTAAGTCAGCAGGCGATTGCACAAGACCCTACATTTACACAGTTTTATGCCAACCCGCTCTACCTGAATCCGGCTTTCGCAGGATCTAACGGTTGTCCCCGTTTCGGCTTAAACTACAGGAATGAATGGCCTAGTCTTTCAGGGAATTATGTAACGTATAGTGCGTCATATGACCAGTATTTCAAAAACATTTCCGGCGGTATCGGTGTTCTGGCGACACATGATCAGCAGGGAAAGGGGACGATCAACACGTCCATGCTGGGATTGATCTACTCCTACCATTTGAAAGTGAACCGCAAGTTCTCAATGCTTTTCGGGGCGAGAGCCTCCTGGTACCAAAAATTCCTGGATTGGGACAAGCTGCGTTTCGGCGATATGATCGATCCGCGACGCGGGTTCATCTACCAGACCAATGACGTACAAAGAGGCGGTTCACGCGGTTTCTTTGATGCATCTGTCGGGATGGTTGGTTATTCCAAGACTTTCTTCTTTGGTTTTGCTGCGCACCACCTCAACAGGCCTAATGAATCGATGATCGTGGGGAATTCCCCGATGCCGATTCGTCTCACGGGTCACATGGGTGCTGAGATCAAACTTGGCGGAAAATCCAAGTACAGCAACACCACTTCCATCATGCCAAACGTGATCTATCAGTATCAGCAGGGCTTCATGGAATTAAGCATTGGTACTTACATTAAATACGGTTCCTTCACAGTCGGCGCCTGGTTCAGAAACAGGGATGCCTTCATCCTCGCTTTCGGGATCAATACCGGAACGATGAAAATCGGGTACAGTTATGATGTTACCGTTTCGAAACTGAATAACGGTGTATCAGGTGGTTCCCACGAGATATCACTTGGATTCAACATCAACTGTAAAGAGACACCGGTTAAGTTCAGAACGATCTCCTGTCCGTCTTTTTAAAAAATATTGTAACTTTTATTTTAAAACCCGTTTATGCAAGTAACTTTGCAAACACAGTACAATGAAAAAACAACCTAGAAATATGAAAATGCTTCGAATCATAGCCGGAACAATCTTAGGAGTTTCCCTGATGGTATCCTGTTCCCGCGAAAATTCTTCTGCAACGGGATGGGACTACAACAATCCAAAACAAGGAGGGTTCCAGAAAGTACCGTTTGTAGATCAGGAAACAGGCCCGGGTCTGCTGCTTGTGGAAGGTGGTACCTTCACCATGGGACGTGCAGAGCAGGACGTAATGTACGATCACAACAACAGACCTGCCCGTGTAACGGTTTCTTCCTTTTACATGGACCAGACAGAAGTAACGAACTTTCACTGGCTCGAATATCTGTACTGGTTGCGTCGTGCTTACGAAACCTATCCGATGGTTTATAACAACGCGCTTCCGGACACCCTTTGCTGGAGATCTCCACTTGGGTTCAATGAAAAATATGTGGATTATTACCTGCGCCACCCGGCGTACCGTGATTATCCTGTAGTAGGCGTATCCTGGTTGCAGGCATCCGATTACTGTAAATGGAGAACGGACCGTGTGAACGAATACATCCTGATCCGCGAAGGCATCCTGGATTTCAACGTGGACCAGGCAGATGAAAACACATTCAACACAGAATCATACCTCGCAGGTCAGTACGAAGAAGGCGTAGCCAAAAACGTACAGGATCTCAACCCAAGCAACGGTGACGGTAAAAAACTTGGACAACGTATCATCCGTATGGAAGATGGAATGCTGCTCCCAAGATACCGCCTCCCAACAGAAGCGGAGTGGGAATTTGCATCTTACGGACTGATCGGAAATCTCGAACCGGGATCCGAAGTAATTACAGACAGAAGAACATATCCATGGGATGGTCACTGGGTAAGACAGGATGACAAACAATTCCAGGGTGCTATCCGCGCCAACTTCGTAAGAGGTCGCGGGGATTACATGGGGGTTGCTGGTCAACTGAACGACGGTGCCGATGTAACTGCACCAGTTGAATCTTACTGGCCAAATGACTACGGTCTTTACAACATGGCAGGTAACGTTTCCGAATGGGTAATGGATGTTTACCGTCCAATGTCTTCTGAAGATTTTGATGAATTCAGACCTTTCCGTGGTAGCGTCTTTACGACAAAACAACTCAACAATGAAGGTTCTATAGATACGAAAAATGCACAGGTAATGTTCGACGTACACGGTATGAAAGAATACCTGAATGAATTCGAGCGTATCCGTTTCCAAAGGATTTCTGCTAACAAGCACAACCCTACGGATACTGTAATACCGGTTGGTATTGCGAGAAGAAACGAATCTGCCAACCCATCCAGAGCAGGTTATGCACCGGATCCTTTCTACACTTCCCACGGAAATGTGAAAGATTCTATCGAGTTGGACTTGTTGCGTAAAGTAAATGAGATCATTGACCGTGCGATCAAAGAAAAGAACGAAAAACACGATGTAGATGCATCCACGATTATCAAGGATGAGCTTTTCGACGGTCTTTTTGTAGATGCAGTAAGAACAAGTGCACAAGGTGAAGAGTACGATTTCGAGGCAGTAACCATGCTGCGTCAGGGATTCTCTAACTTCATCCTGAACTCTCCGGGTAAACTGAAATACAGAAATGTTACCGAAGAAGAAAACATCGGCAGATTGAACTACAGAAGAGATGATTACATCGACTACCTGGATGGTGATATCGAAAGCTCTATTTACTATGAGAATGACGACATCAAAAACAAGATCAACCAGGCGTCACGTGACCCAAACCTTGTGATGTACCAGAATGAATACGAAGAGTACGGTCTCGATGGTGTTCAGGTGAAACCAGGTGACAGAACTTCCTGGCCAACCACTTTGGTGTCTGACAAATCAAGAGTTTACAAAGGTGGTTCATGGAAAGACCGTGCTTACTGGCTCGTTGGTTCCAACAGAAGATACCTCGACGAAGACAAGTCAATGAGCACAATCGGTTTCCGATGCGCGATGGACAGAGTCGGAAGCCCGACAGGAATGGGATCCGAGAAAAAGAAGAAGAAAAAGAAATAACCAAATACAATCTTAAAACCCATCTTTACGGATGGGTTTTTTTATGCCTTATCACCATGGATTTCGAACTGTTTTACGAAACTTCAGGCGTGTGCACCGATACACGCAAGATCACACCCAACTGCCTTTTCATTTGTTTGAAGGGCGATAATTTCAATGGAAATACATTCGCCGCCCAGGCCATCGAAATGGGCGCGCGCTATGTCATTGTCGACGAAGCCGGATATGCCAATCAGACAAACATCTTCCAGGTAGCAGATGCCCTCTCCTACTTGCAGCAGCTGGCCAACCATCACCGCAGGAAATTCAGCATTCCTGTGATCGGTATTACCGGCAGCAATGGGAAAACCACTTCGAAGGAACTGATCTCGACCGTGCTTTCCGAAAAATACAATGTGCATTTCACGGCGGGAAATCTCAATAACCACATCGGCGTACCACTGACATTGCTCGGACTCAACAGCACACATGAGATCGCCGTTATTGAAATGGGCGCCAACAAATTTGGTGACATTGCGGAATTATGCGCCATTGCAGAACCAACGCATGGTATCATCACCAACATCGGCAAAGCGCACCTCGAAGGCTTCCTCAATTTTGAAGGCGTCCTGAAAACCAAGCGCGAACTCTACGAAAGCATTGCACAGCATCAGGGAACCATCTTCTTCAATGCCGATGACGAAATCCTCTGTGATGCGCTTCCTGCCGGTGTCAGCACCTTCAGTTATGCAACGACGTCCAATGCCGCTGTCACAGGACATTTACTCGCCCTCAATCCTTTTGTATCGATGACCTGGCAAACGGAAATCTATAGTTCGGAAACGATACAAACCCAAATGATCGGCAAGTACAATTTTTACAATTTTCTGGCGGCGATTGCAATCGGGACTTTCTTCGATGTGAGCCCGGAAGCGATTTCGAAAGCCATTGCAGATTATACACCTGTCAACAACCGTTCACAGGTGCGAAAAACAGACCGGAACACACTGATTATGGACGCTTACAACGCCAATCCAACCAGCATGAAATCGGCGCTCGAAAGCTTCGCATTCATTGAAAACGAAGCGAAACTCGCGATCTTGGGAGACATGTTCGAGCTGGGAACAGAATCAGAAGCTGAACATGCAAAGATCGTTGAATTGGTTGCAACGCTCGGCATTCAGGGCCTGTTTGTAGGTACACGATTCGGAGCCGTAATCTCTGACGCAGCTACGCTGCATTTTGCAGACAAAGAAGCCGCTGTAAAATACCTGACAGTAAATCCGCCGGTTGGTCAGCTGATCTTGTTGAAGGGATCACGTGGAATCGGCCTGGAAAGCCTCATTGATCTGTTGTAATAAAATTTTGAACCACAAAAAAAAAGGGAAATCGCTGTGATTTCCCTTTTTCAATGGTATAAAAAGGCTTAATCTGCCAGCAAATTTCTCGAGATAACAATCTTCTGGATCTCAGAAGTACCTTCATAGATCTGCGTAATTTTCGCATCGCGCATCAAACGCTCCACGTGGTATTCTTTCACGAAACCGTAACCACCGTGGATCTGAACTGCTTCTACAGTTTGTTCCATCGCTACTTTAGAAGCATACAATTTCGCCATTGCACCGGATTGATCGTAGTTGCGTCCTGCATCTTTATCAGCAGCAGCTTTCATGACCAGCATTCTGGCCGCTTCGATCTCAGTAGCCATATCCGCGAGTTTGAAAGCGATTGCCTGGTGTTGGTAAATTTCTTTACCAAACGCTTTGCGCTGCTTGGAATAAGCCAAAGCCAGTTCCATCGCGCCTGAAGCGATTCCGAGCGCCTGTGAAGCAATCCCGATGCGTCCACCGGACAAAGTTTTCATCGCGAATTTGAAACCGAATCCATCTTCACCGATCCTGTTCTCTTTCGGTACTTTGACATCGTTGAACAACAAAGTATGCGTATCGCTTCCGCGGATACCAAGCTTGTCTTCTTTAGCGCCAACGATAAATCCTTCCATGCCTCTTTCGACGATGAAAGCATTAATCCCGCGGTGACCAGCCTCTACATTCGTTTGAGCGATCACAAGGTAAGTAGATGCAGAAGATCCGTTCGTGATCCAGTTTTTTGTTCCGTTCAACAGGTAATAATCTCCCATGTCGATCGCCGTCGTTCTTTGCGAAGTTGCATCAGAACCAGCTTCCGGCTCAGAAAGGCAGAATGCGCCGATCTTTTCACCTGAAGCCAATGGAACCAGGTATTTCATTTTTTGCTCCTCGCTGGCGAATTTTTCCAATCCCCAGCAAACCAATGAATTGTTTACAGACATCACTACGGAAGCAGACGCGTCGATCTTGGAAATCTCCTCCATCGCCAGGGCGTATGAAACCGTGTCCATTCCGCCTCCACCGTATTTCGGATCAACCATCATTCCCATGAAGCCGAGTTCACCTAACTGTCTGATCTCATCAGCCGGAAACCGTTGTTCTCTGTCGCGTTCAATAACTCCCGCTTTCAGGACATTGTTTGCGAAATCCCTTGCCGCATCCCGAACAGCAATTTGTTCTTCTGTCAATTCAAAATTCATTTAATCTGTCGTTAGTTTTTAATTCAGTAATCGGTTGTAAATTTAAACTTTATATTTTACTTTTCCACTTTCTTAGATACTTATGGCTACATACAAAATACTTGGTTTAATGTCGGGAACATCGCTGGATGGACTTGACATCGCATACGTTGAGTTGGCAAATGATCCGGGAAAAGGTTGGGCATTCGAACTGCTGAATGCGCATACATACAGCTATTCTGCTGACATACAAGACAAATTAAGCCGCTCCACGGAGCTTTCCGCTTCCCAGCTTTTTCACCTCGACAAAGAGCTCGGGCGCGTGATGGCTGATTGCATACTTACCTTCCTGAAAGAAAACAAAATTCCGAAAGCGGACATTGACCTGATTGCTTCGCACGGCCATACTGTTTTTCACCAACCCGCCGGACCTGCGGGATTTACGTTGCAAATCGGCTGTGGAAGCTCCATTGCTTTACTGACCGGCATACGCGTGGTTAATGATTTCCGTACAAAAGATGTGATCCTTGGCGGACAAGGTGCTCCGCTGGTTCCTATCGGCGATTTTGCGCTTTTCGGTCAGGAGGCGGATGCCTTTCTGAACATCGGCGGCATCACCAATATATCTTTCAAAGACCAGGGGAAAATCAAGGCTTTCGACGGCTGTCCGGGGAATCTTCCGCTGAACAAGCTGGCGCAGAACAAAGGCTTGTCCTACGACAAAAACGGTGAGCTGGCCCGCTCGGGAGAAATCAACTTTTTCCTCCTGGATATGCTGAACGCCCTGCCCTACTACCGCGAAGAAGGCCCCAAATCGCTCGGTATCGAATGGCTCGAGCAGCATTTCTATCCCTTGATCAAATTCGACCGGGACATTGAAAATAACCTGCGTACGGTCATCGAGCACGAAGCTTCCCAAATCGGTTCAATTCTTAACAAATACAACCTGAAATCTGTGCTCATCAGCGGCGGTGGCGCGCTCAATACTTTCCTGATCGAACGCATCCAGCACTACTTCAACGGCGAGGTACGCTTGCCTTCCCGAGAGATCATCGAATTCAAGGAAGCCATTGTTTTTGCTTTCCTCGGCGCATTGTACCTCGAAAAACAACCGAATTGCCTGAGTTCCGTTACCGGCGCATCGCGCGATGTATGCGGAGGCGTGCTGCACCTTCCGGACTGATGTTTTAATAGTCGGCAACGGCGGCGTAAATTCCCGGCACTACTGCTCGCGAACTCAAAATAAGTTTGCTATTTTTGTACCACTATATAACATTACGAATACACGATAAAATGAGAGATCTACTCGAAAAATTCGAGAATAAGCGCCCGGAAATCGTTTTTGAATGGAAAGATTCAGAAACAGAGGCAGAAGGCTGGGTAGTCATCAATTCCCTAAGAGGTGGTGCAGCAGGGGGTGGAACGCGTATGCGTGCCGGTCTGGACAAAAGAGAGGTTGAATCCCTTGCGAAAACAATGGAAGTGAAATTCACCGTTGCAGGTCCTGCAATCGGCGGTGCAAAATCAGGTATCAACTTCGATCCGAAAGATCCGCGCAAAGAAGGTGTGCTGAGAAGATGGTATGCAGCTGTGACTCCTTTGCTGAAGCACTATTATGGTACAGGTGGCGACTTGAATGTAGATGAGATCCACGAAGTCATCCCGATGACCGAAGATTGCGGCGTCTGGCATCCGCAGGAAGGTGTTTTTAACGGACATTTCCAGCCACGCGAGGCACAGAAGATCAACCGCATCGGACAATTGCGCAACGGTGTATTGAAAGTCATCGAAAACACGAATTTCTCGCCGGATGTAGCCCGCAAATATGTGATCGCAGACATGATCACCGGTTATGGCGTTGCCCAGTCCATCAAACATTATTACAACATCTGGGGCGGATCCCTGAAAGGAAAGCGCGTCATCGTACAAGGTTGGGGCAATGTAGCTTCTGCCGGTGCGTATTACCTCGCCCAGGAAGGTGCACAAATTGTAGCGATCATCGACCGTGTAGGCGGACTGATCCATACCGATGGATTCTCTTTCGAAGAAATCAAGGATTTGTTCCTGCACAAAAACGGGAATGAGATCTCCCACCCTTCCCTGATGCCTTACGAGGAGATCAACGCGAAGATCTGGGATGTGCAGGCAGATGTCTTCATTCCTTGCGCAGGATCACGTATGATCACGCAGGACCAGCTGAACCGCATGATTGCCGCAGGCATTGAGCTGATCTCTTCCGGGGCGAATGTTCCGTTTGCAGATCCGGAGATTTTCTTCGGCCCGATTGCTGAGCATGCAGATGCACACATTTCCGTGATCCCGGATTTCATCTCCAACTGCGGAATGGCCCGCGTGTTTGCTTACCTGATGAGCTATGACCTGAAAAATATTTCCGACAACGGAATTTTCGAGGACACGAGCAACATCATCCGCGAAGCGCTTGAAAAAACGCATGCCATCAATCCTAAAAAGACGGAAATAGCGAAAACGGCTTTCGAAATCGCCCTGAAACAATTGGTATAATCCTTTCCGGAAAACCAAACACAATAACTCCCACGGGAAATTGCAAACCTTGCAGTTTCCCGCAGGGAAAATCAGAAGTGCCGCGCTGTAGATACGCCGCATCGAAAATTTTCTTTCTTTTCAGGTAAAAAAACTATCTTTAGCATGTCGTTTTGACAACTTTACTGTTTCAGTAAGGTTTTCAGTCCGACATTCAACGCATCATTCATCAACGAAAAAAACAATGAGCTTTCATTTTTTGCTGCAAATAGAAACCGTAGCCACGACGCAAACCGCTGTTAAGGAAATTTCGCTCGGCGAGATCATCAGCCAGTCCAATGCGGGCATCGGCTGGTTGATCAACATCCTGCTCCTGCTGATTTTCGGTTATGTGGCCTATATTTTTGTAGAACGTTTCATGATGTTGCGCAGGGCAGCCCGCGAAGAAGATGATTTTTTCCTGAAAGTCAAAGGTTACCTTTTGGAAGGCAGGCTTGAAGAAGCGAAAAAACATTGTGAACACTCTGAAAGTCCTGTTGCGCGCATGCTTGAAAAAGGGATTTCCCGCATCGGTAAACCGCTCGACAGTATTTCCAATTCGATTGAGAACATCGGTAAACTGGAGATCATGCGCATGGAACAACGTCTGAGCTTCCTGGCGACAGCTTCCGGAGCTGGTCCGATGCTCGGTTTCCTCGGAACAGCTGTAGGCATGGTGATCGTTTTCATCGACCTGCAATCTGCTGCTTCACTGGAGCTGAAGATCATTGCACCAGGCATCATGACAGCCATGGTAACGACTGTAGAAGGGCTGATTGTTGGCCTGTTGGCCTACCTCGGCTACAATTTCCTCGTGGACCGCATCAATAAGATCGTTTACCAGATGGAAACTGCCGCACTCGATTTCATGGACATCCTGAATCAACCGGGTAAATAATTCAGCCATGCATCTACAGTCCAGAAATAAGATCAAGATCGGCCCGGGCGCAACTGCGATGGCCAACCTCGTATTGCTCCTGTTGTTCTTTTTCATCATCATGAGCCTGATCTCCCCGAAAAATCAGCTTACCGTCACACTGCCAAAAGCAGAGACGGAACTTCCCGAAACGGCAGATTCTGCTGCTACGACAGTTGTGATCACAGAAAGCAATACTTTTTTCCTGTCCACCACAGAAGGTCCGGACAAAGCACGCTCATTTGCAGAGATCCAGGAGCAGATCATCCTCGAAGTCGGCAATTCCGGGCAGGCTAAACTGAAAATCGCCGGGCACAAAGACGCGAACTATGAGGCACTTTTTAACGTCCTCGGTCTCGCCCAATCCCACGGCTGGCAGCCCATCCTGCTCTACCAGAAATAACCTCCCCTTCTTTTAGCTGTTTGACGCCGCACATCCGGCAAATCCCTGTAGATTGTAACTTATACCGGTAACTCCCGTTCAAGGGAAAGGTGATAAGAAATCAGTTCAGCAGAACATCCTTCAGGCCACACAATAGCAGGTTTTTGCTCATTTCAGGCACAAAAATTGAATGGATCGCAGCAGGCTTTCAAACATAGCAAGGTTGATAAATCGGTCCTTTGGCCCCTTTCCAGCCTTCCCTTTTTGCGTATGTTTGAAGATTTATCGGTCGGGAACGTCTTTGTAAAACTGGATTTCCGATTGATTTTGAATTGAATTAGCACCCTAAAAAGAACACAAGATGGGAATCATGATTATCATTGCTGTTATCATTTCTGCGGTGTCGTTGTATGACTTTTACGACACCCACAACTGGCAGCAACTTACTTCTTCCAACCGGAACAGCGTTGTTTTCGAAAACCGGAACAAAAAATACGGCGCTTATTCTCTCCGCAAGGATTATAACGACATGTTTGCGATCATCATCGCTGCGGTTGCCGGTGGTTTATTCCTGATCATGATCTTATTCACAAGCACGCGTACAGTATATGTACCGATAGCTGCTTTGCCGGTCACCGATACGATACAGTTGGCCATTCCCGCTCCGCCCGTAGAAGACATTCTCGAGCCAACACCGATGAAAATCAAGGAAGGCGGCGGCGGTTCCGGAACGCCTTCGGATGCGGTTTACGACCCGACGCCCGATCCACAGATCAAAAAAGAAGACACGCAACCCAATCCCGATCACGCAATTAAATCCGGAAAAGGCAACAAAACAACCGGCGAAAACAAAGACAACAAAGCTTCCACGACAGTCAAAGCACCGAACCCATTTGGCTCCGGAGGCTCCGGTGGTGGCGATCAGGGTGGCCGCGGCAAAGGTTTTGGAAACGATGAAGGAAACGGCTCAGGCAATGGCTCCGGCGACGGAAGCGGTACGGCCAAAAGGGTGCGCTTAACGACTCCGAACACAGATGAAATTACAACAGATCAGTCTTGTACAGTTTTTATGAAATTGACTATCAACGCAGAAGGCGACGTGATCCGTTGTGACAATATCAGTTCAAAAACCACCACAACAGACCAACGTATCATCAATAAGGTCATCAGTATTGTCAAAAGCCAGGTGAAGTACAGTAAAAAACCAGGCGCTTCACCAGAATCAACTACTTTTAGTATCTCTTTAAAAGCTACATAAATGACTTATCCGGAAGCAATCGACTGGCTGTTTCAACAATTTCCGGCCTATCAGAAAATTGGCGCCAGCGCTTACAAGCCGGACCTGGACAACATCATCAGTCTTTGCGCTTACCTGGAGATCGACCATGCGCAGCTGAAATTCATCCACGTGGCCGGCACCAATGGCAAAGGATCGACTTCGAGCATGCTCGCATCGACCTTCATGGAGAAAGGATTTACGACCGGGCTATTTACCTCGCCGCACATCCTCGATTTCAGGGAACGAATCATAGTCAATGGCAACCAAATCCCGGAAGCGCGCGTGATCGCATTTTGCGAACAGATCCAAAGCGCCACTTTACCGGTCGAACCTTCTTTTTTTGAGATTACCTGGGCCCTTGCGCTCGCGTGGTTCATAGAGATGAACTGCGAAATGTGCGTCATCGAAACCGGATTGGGCGGCAGGCTCGATTCTACAAATATCATTTCACCGGTTTTATCCGTCATCACGAATATCAGTCTCGACCATACAGCGATTTTGGGCAACACGCTCCCGCAAATCGCTTTTGAGAAAGCCGGCATTATCAAACCAAACACGCCTGTCGTACTTGGAACTTATACTGCAGAAACCCTGCCCGTATTCCAGGAAGTAGCGAAAGGCAAACTGGCAGACTTGTATCTCGCAGAAAACTATGCCGGGACGAATGTATTTGTCAGCTTTCCGAATACGTATTCCTGGGAAAATGAACGGACCGTGCGCCGGGCATTTGAAGTCCTGGCGGAGATCGGTTACCCGTTTACCGCTACAGAAATCGAAGTCGGCATTCTGAATATTACACCCAACACCGGATTTAGAGGCCGTTTTCAGGTCATCGCACGCGAACCACTCACGATTGTAGATGTTGCGCACAACGAAGATGGCATCCGTCAAATGCTGAAAACCCTGTCCCATTTCCAGCAGGGAACGCTTCACATTGTCTATGGAACCAGCTCCGACAAAGATTTATCGCACATTTTGCAACTTTTTCCGCAAGATGCGCGCTACTTTATGACGGAGTTCAGCAGTGAGCGCAGCGCAAAAATCGACCAATTGGAACTGTACGCGACCCAAAATGGATTAAATGCAAAATATTTTTTAAAAGTTTCCGAAGCCGTAGAATCGGCACAACTTTCTGCAAACAAAGAAGATACAATTCTGATTACCGGTAGCTTCTTTTTGGTGAGTGATTTTTTTTAAAAATTTCTCGTGAAAACGCTTGCAGATCCAAAAAACAGGCGTATATTTGCACACGCAATAACGATAACACAACGGTGTTTGAAGCGACAAAAAAGAAAGGGAGATTAGCTCAGTTGGTTCAGAGCGCCTGCCTTACAAGCAGGATGTCGGGGGTTCGAATCCCTCATCTCCCACAAAGCCTTACAGAAATGTAAGGCTTTTTTTATGCCATAAACTCTTGCTTGCATACCTTTTTTCACCTACATACTTCATTCTCCATCAAAGGATAAATTCTATATCGGTGCATTCGAAAATCCGCAGCAACGGCTCAAAAAACACAATGCTAAAAACAAAGGTTTTACCAACCAGTCCAACGACTGGAAAATTGTATACCTGAAGGAATTTGAACTCAAAAGCGAAGCACTAATTCGTGAGAAAACGATCAAAAATTGGAAATCCAAGGAAATGCTATTGAAACTTATTGCTGACAGCTCAGTTGGTTCAGAGCGTCCCGACCAAAAAGTCGGGGATGTCGGGGGTTTTGCCGATAGTTATCGGCACTCA
>Ga0247806_10000660_pt1 | contig 20111 bp, 7 predicted proteins | sample UWRJL059202B1_FD_179935 | JGI IMG/M metagenome (GOLD analysis project Ga0247806, IMG submission 179935) | Plant litter microbial communities from Arlington Agricultural Research Station in Wisconsin, United States - UWRJ-L059-202B-1 | ecosystem: Environmental > Terrestrial > Plant litter >... | reverse complement strand
CAGCCGTAATTTACAGCGCCTGTTCCGTTCAATGTAACCGCCGTTCCTGCGCATACTTCCGTGGCAGAAGCCGTTGTTCCTAAAGTCGGCAACTGGTTCACGGTTACCGTCACCTGGGCCGTTGAAGTACATCCGCCGGCATTGGTTCCTGTAACTGTATAAGTTGTCGTAACAACGGGAGAAACTGTGATATCTGCGCCTAATCCACCGCCATTGTTCCAGCTGTAATCCGTTGCGCCGCTGACGTGCAGAGCAGCTGAACCGCCCGCACAAATCGACGTGTTTCCGGAAGTTGTCAGCGATGGTGCGTTAGATACTGTTACCAGTACCTGGTCTGTAGCCGTACAGCCTTGTAAGCTCGTACCTGTTACCGTGTAGATCGTTGAAGCAAGAGGTGCAACAGCTACTGAAGCGCCCGATCCTGCACCGTTGTTCCAGTTGTAAATCGCGGCACCTTCAGCTGTCAAGGTAACAGCGCTACCCGGACAGATCGTTGCATCTCCCGCAGCGATAACCGCCGGTGCTGCATGTACTGTAATTGTCACCTGTGCTGTGTTCGTACAGCCTGAAGCGGAAGTTCCCGTAACTGTATAGGTTTGCGTCGCAGTCGGCGTAAAAGCAACACCGTCCTGAACTCCGTGGCTCCAGCCGTAATTTACAGCGCCTGTTCCGTTCAATGTAACCGCCGTTCCTGCGCATACTTCCGTGGCAGAAGCCGTTGTTCCTAAAGTCGGCAACTGGTTCACGGTTACCGTCACCTGGGCCTTTGAAGTACATCCGCCGGCATTGGCTCCTGTGACTGTATAAGTTGTCGTAACAACGGGAGAAACTGTGATATCTGCGCTTGTTCCACCGCCATTATTCCAGCTGTAGTCCATTGCGCCGCTGACGTGCAGAGCAGCTGAACCGCCCGCACAAATCGATGTATTTCCAGAGGTTGTCAGCGATGGTGCGTTTGATACTGTTACCAAAACCTGGTCTGTAGCCGTACAGCCTTGCAAGCTCGTACCTGTTACCGTGTAGATCGTTGAAGCAACAGGTGAAACTGCTACTGAAGCGCCCGATCCTGCACCGTTGTTCCAGTTGTAAATCGCTGCACCGCTCGCAGAAAGCGTAACCGCAGCACCCGGGCAGATCGTTGCATCTCCCGCAGCGATAACCGCTGGTGCTGCATGTACTGTAATTGTCACCTGTGCTGTGTTCGTACAGCCTGAAGCGGAAGTTCCCGTAACAGTATAGGTTTGCGTCGCAGTCGGCGTAAAAGCAACACCGTCCTGAACTCCGTGGCTCCAGCCGTAATTTACAGCGCCTGTTCCGTTCAACGTAACCGGTGTTCCTGCGCATACTTCCGTGGCAGAAGCCGTAGTTCCGACGGAAGGCAAGGCATTCACGGTAATAGTTGTCTGATGCGTATCGGTGCAGCCGTTGAGATCCGTTCCGGTAACGGTGTAGATTTGGGTCGATGAAGGTGCAAAAGCAACTCCATTCGTTACGCCGTTGTTCCAGGCATATGTCGAAGCACCAGTACCGGAAAGCGTAACGTTCGCTCCCTGGCAAACAATGGCTGGAACGGCTGAAGTATTCACGACGGGAGCCGCGTTAACAATAATCGTTACCTGGTCGGTCGCCGTACAGCCATTCGCTGCTGTTCCGGTAACCGCATAAGTCGTTGTCTGTAAAGGTGTAAAAGAAACCCCGTCATTTACGCCGTTGTTCCAGGCGTAAGTCGAAGCACCACTACCGGAAAGCGATACCGCAGTCCCTGCACAAACCGTCTGATCGGCACCTGCGTAGACAATCGGCAATGCATGCACTGACACCGTCAACTGATCTGTAGCTGAACAGCCGTTCGCGTCCATTCCCGTGACTGTATACGTCGCCGTAGAAGCTGGTGCAAAAGCAACACCGTTCGCAATGCCGTTGTCCCAGGTATAAGTCGAAGCGCCGCTTCCCGTCAGGGTTACATTACCACTGCCGCACAGATTGGTAGTTGTTGCATGAGCCGCCACCACCGGATTGGCATGTACAGAAACTGTAACGAGGTCAGACGCCGTACAGCCGTTGATGTCCGTTCCGGTAACCGTGTAAGAAGCAGTCAATGCCGGCGTGAAAGCAACCCCGTTCGAAGCACCTGTCCAAACGTAGCTGGAAGCACCCGTTCCGAAAAGCGTAACCGACTGGCCCTGGCAAATGCCTGTATCCGTTGCGTTCGCTACTACCTGCGGAGCTGTATAAACACTCAGCGGGATACTTTGCGCGGCGCTCGTACTGCAGCCATTGCTGGCCATTACACTGATCACTCCACCCGTGGTTCCGGAGAGTAAATTGATTGTTCTGGTTGTGGAAGTTCCCGTCCAACCGGAAGGAAGTGTCCATTGGTAAGCCGTTGCCCCTGCGACCGCTGCGACAGAATAGGTCTGAACTGCTCCCGCACAAACCGCCGTATTCCCGGAAATCGCCGCAGGCTGGGCAGGCGCGCTGTTCACGGTCACCGGGATGCCGATGCTCGTCGCTGGTCCGCCAACCGAACAGGTATAATCGGAAGTCAGCGTTGCCGTAACAACAGCGCCGTCGGTAAGTGCATTTGTTGTGAATACGGCTGCGTTGCTGCCTGCCGGAACACCGTTCACCTTCCACAGGTAGGCCGGCGTCGATCCGCCGTTGACAGGCGTTGCCGTAAACGTAACCGGGGTACCTGCGCAGAAAGTTGTCGCCGAAGCCGCAATACTGACAGAAGGCGTCGTAGTCGCCGAAACAGTCATGGTGACTGCATTCGACGTAGCCGGGTTCCCGGTGATGCATTCCGCATTGGAAATCAGCACAACAGTCACTACCGCATTGTGAGCCAAAGTTGCCGACGCAAAGGTTGCAGAATTCGTACCTGCGTTGACGCCGTTGACTTTCCATTGATAAGCTGGCGCAGATCCGCCGTTCACAGGGGTCGCCGTAAAAGTAACGTTCGTTCCGCTGCAAATAGTCGTCGCAGAAGCCGCAATCGAAACGCTGACCGGTGAAGCACCTGTCGCATCCGTTGTGATCGTTACTTCGTCCTGCATCACACAGCTGCCGTTCGTGTACCTGACTGTATAAGTCGTCGTTGCAGCAGGAGTCGCCGTTGGATTGGCAATGTTCGGATTCGAAAGTCCTGTTGTGGGCGTCCACGTATAAGCAGCTGCGCCATTGGCCTGCAATTGCACCGGTGATCCCGGACAAATCGTCGTGTCGCGTGTCGCAACCGTGAGGTTTCCGGTTTGCAGGGAGAAAAGCGCATTGCTGAGGTCTTCGATGCCCGTGCCGGTCGCTTTCACTTTCACGAGTACCGTCGATGTATTGAGATTTGGCACGACCCAGTTGTAGGAGGGTGTAGCCGTTGCATAATTCGTCGCGATTGGAATCCAGGTCGTTCCGCTGTTCGTGGAATACGAGAGGTCATAATGACCATGTGAAGTGGATTCGGCCCAAGTAATCACTTTATTCGTGCAACCGGAAAGTAGTTCGCCACCATTCGGGGAAAGCACTGTCAGCGCAGGCGCAACATTGGAGATCGTGAAAGCGAGATCGCTCGTATCTTCCTTGCAATTGCTGATATTATCACGCACGCGGATGCGGCAGTTCGTCGAAGCGGCACTCGGCACCGTCCACGGATAGGTATTGGTTGACGTATTGTAACCAATCACGACCGGCGTCCAGGTCGTTCCGCCATTGCTGGAGAAGAAGATGTCGTACAGATTCGAAATACCTTCTGAATTCCAGCTGATGTTGTAAACAGATCCGACCTGCATGATCCCGCCGAAATTTGGCTGTACGATCTTCACCGGTCTGGTTACTGTGAAAGGTGCGTCGCTCTGGTCCGCGGCCGACGAAGTCCCATTCGGTGCAACCCGCACAAGTACATTCGCAGAAGACGTATTCGGGATCGACCAGTTGTAAGTCGCCGGGTTCGCAGTTTGTGTCCAGGCGAAGGCCTCCGCGATCCAGGTCGCTCCGCCGTTCAGGGAATAGGAAATGTCCCAGCTCGAATAAGCCGGCGTATGGTCGAAAGTGATAGAGGTGACTGTACAGCCGCCCCAGCTCGTAATACCGTCATCGCCATTCGGCGTCATGATACGCACGGCAGGCTTGATCGTGAATACGGCATTGGAAACGTCGTTTACAGTTAAATCCGCTGTATTGCTGACCTTGACCAGGCACTGCGTGGAGGGTGTGTTCGGCACAGTCCAGCTTTGCGACCCATCATTGGACGTATTGGTTACGATGTTCAGCCAGCTCGTTCCGTTGTCGATCGAATAATCGATGCGTACGTTCGAATAATAGGTTGCCGCATTCCAGGTAATGTTATAACTCGTAGCCGCATACACGCTTTGACCGCCGTTCGGCGCCGATAAGATCGGTGTGGCCGGCAGGATCGTAAATACGGCGTCGGACTGGTCCGTTTTACAGCTGTTTACGTAGTCGACCACGCGCACCAGCACCTGCGTAGACGGAATATTGGGAACTGTCCAGAAGTAAGAATTCCCGGTAATGTCCGAAGCGATCGAAGACCAGTTAGAACCACCATTCGTGGAATACCAGAGGCTGTATTGTCCGGAAGCCGTTGGCTGGTTCGTCCAGGTGATCAGCGCAGTCGTCAGGCCCGTAAGTACTTCCCCGCCGTTCGGCGAAGTCATTGTAATGTCGTTGGTTGCGGCAATATTGAAAACCGCATCGCTGACGTCCTGCACGATCGACTGACTGCTGCTTTGCACACGGATCAGCGCCTGGGAAGAGGTAATGCCGTTTGGAACGCTCCACGCATAGCTCTGGGTGTTGCCCGTACCTGAATTAGGCAAAAGAAGGCCCCCCGTCCAGTTGACACCATTGTCCAACGAGTACGTAAATATAAAAGTGGAAATACAATTGCTCGGCTTGGTCCAGGTAATGTTATAGGTAGAACAGCCGTACAAGGTTTCCCCACCGTTCGGCGCAGTGACTGTGATCGGGTTCCTGACCGTGAAAGGTGCCGCGGAAATGTCCGTCGTCAGTATGTCAGCAGTATTCGCGATCTTGACCAGGTAGTTCGTGCCATAAACAAGCGGCGGCGTCCAGGAATATGCACCATTGTTAGACGCAGCCGTCGTGATATTGGTCCAGGTTGTACCGCCATCAGCTGAATAATCGATGCGTACATTGGTATACAGTGTGGCTGTGTTCCAGCGGATTTCATAACTACAACCCGCATTCATCACATTGCCGCCGTTCGGGTAAAGCAATACCGGAGCTGTCGGAGTAATCGTGAACGTACTGTTCGATTCGTCGTATTTACAGCTGTTCACTGCATCCACCACCCGGAACAAACAGTTCGTTGTGGTAGCAATGTTCGGTACGCCCCAGCTGTAGGTATTGCCTGTAACAGCACTCGCAATCAAATTATAGGTTGAACCACCGTTCGTGGAATACCAGAGATCGTATTGTCCCGAAGCCGTTGGCTGGTTTGTCCAGGTCAGCGTTGTGTTTGTAAGCCCGGTAAGTACCTCACCCCCATTCGGCGAAGTGACTGTAATGTCATTGCTCGGCACAATGTTGAAAACCGCATCGCTGACGTCCTGCACGATCGACTGACTGCTGCTTTGCACACGGATCAGCGCCTGGGAAGAGGTAATCCCGTTCGGGACCGTCCAGCCATAGCTCTGCGTGTTAACCGTACCTACATTACTCAAAAGAAGGCCACCCGTCCAGTTGGCACCATTGTCGAGCGAGTACGAAAATATAAAAGTGGAAATACAATTGCTTGGCTTGGTCCAGGTAATGTTGTAGGTAGCACAACCGTACAAGGTTTCCCCACCGTTCGGCGCAGTAACTGTGATCGGGTTCCTGACCGTGAAAGGTGCCGCGGAAATGTCCGTAGTCAGTATGTCAGCAGTATTCGCGATCTTGACCAGGTAGTTCGTGCCATATACAAGCGGCGGCGTCCAGGAATATGCACCATTGTTAGACGCAGCCGTCGTGATATTGGTCCAGGTTGTGCCGCCATCAGCTGAATAATCGATGCGTACATTGGTATACAGTGTGGCTGGGTTCCAGCGGATTTCATAACTACAACCGGCATTCATCACGTTGCCGCCATTCGGGTAAAGCAGCACAGGAAGCGCCGCAGCAATCCTGAATACGTTGTCCGACACATCGAATTTACAGCTGTTCACCGCGTCGGATACCCGGATCAAACAGTTCGTAGCAGGAAGATTAGGTACACTCCAGTTGTAAGCATTGCCTGTAATATCCGTCGCAATCAAACTATAGGTTGAACCACCGTTCGTGGAATACCAGAGATCGTATTGTCCCGAAGCGCTCGGCAGGTTCGTCCACGTAAGCAAAGTGGTCGTGAGCCCCGTCAGGACTTCTCCTCCGTTCGGTGAAGTGACTGTAACGTCATTGCTCGGCACAATGTTGAAAACCGCATCGCTGACGTCCTGTGTGGTCGACTGACTGCTGCTTTGCAAACGGATCAGCGCCTGGGAGGAGGTAATCCCGTTTGGAACGCTCCACGCATAGCTCTGGGTGTTGCCCGTACCTGAATTAGGCAAAAGAAGGCCACCCGTCCAGTTGGCACCATTGTCCAACGAGTACGTAAATATAAAAGTGGAAATACAATTGCCCGGCTTAGTCCAGGTAATGTTGTAGGTAGAGCAGCCGTAGAGTGTCTCGCCGCCGTTTGGAGAAGTCACCGTGATCGGTTCCACGATAGAGAACGTAGCATCGCTGACATCGTTGCTCGCAGGCGCGCCGACATTACTCGCACGCACAAGGCAACTTGTGGAAACCTGGTTTGGAACCGTCCAGGACTCTGAACCGTCATTCTGGGTATTCGCTACAATTGTTGTCCAGCTGCTGCCGTTGTTGGTACTGTATTCCAGCATCACATTCGTGTAAAAAGTCGCAGGCATCCAGGAAATGTTGTAGCTGCAGCCTTTGAAATAAGATCCGCCACCGTTCGGGCTGATCAATATCGGATCATCCGCGATGATCGTAAAGGGCGCATTGCTCTGGTCCTGCATGCAGGAAGTCACGTAATCGACAACGCGCACAAGCACATTCGTCGAGGGAATGTTCGGCACAAGCCAGTTATAGGTCCCTGAAACCGTGGAAAAGTTCGTCGCAATGGTCGACCAGGTCGAACCGCCGTTGATCGAATAATACAGGTTGAAAGTATTCGAGGTTCCCTGCGCATTCCAGGTGATCACATGCGTATTGCCGCCCTGTACCGTTTCACCGCCATTCGGGGAAAGCAAAGTAACCGGGATATTGATCGCAAAAACGGCATTGCTCTGGTCGGAGATGACCGTATTCTGCGCGTCCCTGACCCGGATCAGGCAGGTCGAAGACTGCACATTTGGAACTGTCCAGACATACTGACCGTTCGTACTCAGGTAATTCGAAGTCACCGAAGCCCAGATCGTCCCGCCATCCAGCGAGTACGCAATATCATAATAATTCGAGAGGGTTCCGGTTGTGTTCCACTTGATCGTATACGTATTGCACGGATAGAGGATCTCTGCGCCATTGGGGTTGACGACTGTAATGGTTTGGGCGTAGCTATGCGTGAACGCGAGTGTAGCAATAAAGGCCAGGAAGAAGTGTTTCATGTACAAATAACAATTTTAAAACGCATGGCCGGATTAGCTAACGGCCACAATCGGGTAGTAAAAATAAGCAATATAATTACAATGGCGAAGAAATTTGCCCTGCGTGAACGAATGATTGCTGTGAAATTATGTTTTTTGTACTTTCGTGAATTAAAGAAAATGTACCGATGAAAATAACCGCGCTGATGCCTGTAAGGATCAACTCTACCCGCTTGGAAAATAAGAATTTCCTGGACTTTTGCGGACGTCCTCTCTACAGGGTGATGCTGGACAAACTTCAGGAAATAGATGCCATAGAGCAGATCATCATTAACACAGATTCTGCCACGTTGACAGCAGATTGCCGGGAACGTTACTCCAAAGTTGTCGTTGTGGAACGCCCGGAATTCCTGAGAGCAGATGAGATTACGATGAACAGCCTGATCGCGCATGACATCACCTTAACGGAAGGTGAGCATTTTCTACAGACTCACTGCACCAATCCCCTACTCACGAAAGAAACGATCACAGAGGCAATAGCTGCTTATTTTGATAACCTGCCGGAGTACGATTCGTTGCTAAGCGTCGAAAGAATCAGGAAGCGTGGCTATTGGGGCAATGGTACGCCGATCAACCACCTCAATCAGCAACTGCTCCAAACGCAGGACCTGGATCCGATCTTTATTGAAAATTCCAATCTATTCCTGTTTAGCAGAACTTCCTTCATCCAGGCCGAAAACAGCCGTGTAGGAAAAAATCCGCAGCTTTTTCCGATGAGTTACCTCGAGGGAATCGATATCGATTATGCGGAAGATTTCCACCTCGCAGCATTGCTTTTTGAAAATCAGGCCGTTTTCTCCTGAAGTGTACCCAGGATCGTGGATGCGATCGCTTCATGGTCGCCGGCATTTTGCCGCACATAATCGTGAATGCGCTGACGATTATCACTGGTGGTTCCTGATCGCTGGATCTGCTTGGCAATCAGCTCAAGCAATTCTTCGCTGCCGGAAAAGACAAAACCTGCTTCCATAGCCATGAGATCGAGCGCCTCCTGGTAATTCCGGTGATTAGGGCCGAACAATGTCACTAATCCATATATGGCAGGTTCGATGACGTTATGGATACCGATCCTGTTGAATCCGCCTCCGACAATGGCCAAATCAGCGTACTTGTAAAGGTATTTCAGCGAGCCTACATGGTCAATCACCAGGATGCAGTGATTACTGTTCAGGTTTTGTATATCAGAATAAGTAATTGCCAATTCGGGAAAAGCACTTGTCAATTGACTGATTTCCGACGTTCCGATCTCATGTGGCACAAGTACGATTCTACAATCCATTTCCAGCAACAGCGGGATTACATGGCGAATGATTTTCAGGTCGCGCGGCAGGTAGCTTCCCGCAATGACCGTAAAATGGCCTGTTGCAAAATTGGCAATTTCCGGATATTCACGGGATACGTAAAATGCGCTGAATATCCTGTTATATCTCGTATTACCAGTTAAAGAAGTTGCATGTATCCCCAACCGTACGTTTAGCAAGGCGACAGTCTTCGCATCCTGACAGAAAATATGTGTGAAACAAGCAAAAGCTTTTCGATAGAGTAAAGCTGCCGGCCATTTCAGAAAACCACTTTTTTCATCCATTTTTAATGAAATGAGGAATAATGGAATATGGCGTTTGTGAATTCCAGAAAGGTAGTTGATCCAAAGCTCAGACCTGGCAAACAACACCAACGAAGGCTGTAAAATATCCAGAAAAGCATTTACTTTCGATCGACGGTCGACGGGCAGATAACCGATATGGTCAAAATCCGGCGAATTTTTCAATGCTTCATAACCGGACGGGGAAGAGAACGTCAGCAGTACGCGTGTCCCTGGCATTTTTTGCGTCAAATCTCGAAACACCTCAAAGCAATCTTCATATTCGCCCAAAGACGCACAATGAAACCAAATCCATTTTTCCTGCGGCTTGCGCTTTTCCCTGAATTCCAGCAAGGTCGCTTTGCGCCTTCCAACAACCCACTTCCGGGCTTTGGCGTTGAATGGACTTGCGATGCGGATCAAACCTGCATACGTAAGAACAGCAAAGCTATATAAAAGAAGCATGTGGAGATTCTTAATTTAAAGGTTTCTATTGGCCCGGTTAAAGGAATAATGTGCTTTCGCTAATGTCAGAAGTATGATGTTTAGTGAGGTTGGAAAGCGTGAGAAGTCCGCCAACTGTCAATATAGCGCCACCTATAAAAGAAAATCCTGCTCCCACAAGGTCTGCCATGTTGGAGGAAAATAAAAATGGCAGGGAGAAAAGCATGCCGAAAATTCCTGCAAAAATTGAAATCAATGCGCTATACTTTAGGAAGAATTTCAACGTAAAAGTAGGTCGCATTTGATAGTTGTTTTCAGTCAATTCTTGTCTTAAATGCAATGTTTCGAAATCTGCAAATGCTTCAATGGTCCAGGCAGAAATGGGTTTAGATTTTCGTCCTCGTTGAAAGTCTTGGTATAAAGTAATCCATTCATCAGGCAAAAGTAAAACTCCAAAAGTCAAGATGAAAAAGCAGGGAAGTGTATAATTTCCATTTCCCAACATAAACGCCTGCATACGGATTTCGGCGACAGGTGTCATTGGATAATCAAGCAAAACGTGCTTGAGGTCATGGCTTTCATAATTTGGAACAAGCAGCAGTTGATTTTCATCAAGGCACTTGGCTATGTCGTATCCGAGTGTCCCAACAGGATATTCCCTCAATTTGGCAACCTGATCAGCAGTAGCATGCATGTCGTGAAATTGTTCGATTGTCCACACCGAAAATCTAAACGATTTCTGAATAATTTGCCTGGCTATTTTTTGTAAAATATTCATCTGTATTTTTTTATGGGCCGTCCAATATACTTGTAAAATAAAGGATTCAGTTTGCTATAAGTTGAAAATAATTAAGTTTAGAAGGCCTGTCTTATTTTTGAAACAAAGATAAGAATGTATCTCATTAGGACAGTAATATTCAAATCAACACATCTATAACACTACCAAGGCAGTCACACCATTTACATGTCATAAACAAGTCCCTTGAAAACCCAATACGAAATCCTGGATACCATGTGATAATTTGACACACGCGCCTATTTTGTACTCCATAGATCAATCCTAACGAACGATCTATCCGACAGGTAAAGTAACAGGCATAAAAAAACGCGCCTTTGCAGACGCGTTTTTAGGTTTTCAACAAATAAACATCAGAAAATAAACAACTTAAGGCAACATGTGATAATTTGATACACTACCCGGAACTCGATTTTAATCGAAAACTAAAAATTCGAAGCGCAAATGGGCATTAGCAACTGTGCTTTGCGCAGGCGCACCGGAGTCCGCTAAAAATGGAGGAAGCCGAAGGATCACCGACATTTTCGGGCTATGGAAGCATGAAAAGCTAAAAGTTGCGTAGCCCCTAAGGCCGTTTTTGGTTACTTTTTTCGGCCTGCAAGAAAGTGACAGACATGTATTCAAGTCAAGAAATCGGTATTCTCGAAAAGTACCCCTCCCCTATTTGGATGATTCAACTCCAAAACCCGTCATCTGTGGGATACATTACCTAAAAATAGTTTTCTCCGGACAACACTGTATACGAAAACCCCAAATAGTGCCGGTTTAAGGCCTAACCCGCTCACTCATTCGTTTTCACAAGCTGATGACTTTTCCCGATTGCCCTCCCCTGAGCGTCGCGGACAACCAGGAAATAAATACCGCTACCCAATGGAGTGAAATCTAGCACACCACCTGATGCATTCACCAGCAATTCCCGCACAACCTCCCTGCCATACAAATCTGTCACAACAAGCGTAGCTTCCTGCAACGCATTTCCGAAATCAACAGTAATACTGCCACTGGTCGGATTCGGAAAAATACGAATTGGGGCCGTCACCGCTTCGTCCATACCCAACGGAGAACAATGGTAAGTATCCAGGTCACCATCGGCAAAAATGTGGTTTGAGACCGCATTCGTTACAATCGCCGGATTAAAATCGAAATAGATCTCCGCCTGGTTGGAGATCGCTGTCCCATGTTGCAGCGACAGACCTGTATGACCTGCCTCAAAAATGACATAACCATGGCTTCCTGCCTCGTCACTCGTACTGTCAGGCAGATGAATGTTGTCGAAATGGAATTTCAGGACATGACCGGGAAGCACCTCTGTCCACAGCGCATGACTTTTTCCAAGCACACGGACAGTCTCGAGATCGAGGTCGCTGTCCAGCGAGTCAACAACCGAAATATGGATCGCTTCGGAATTTCCCGTATTCTGGAACTGTACCGTATAGGTCAGCACCTGGTCCTGGCTGATAAATCCGGGTGCACATTTTCCGACCGGGTACACCGATTTAATATTCGGATCGTAGCCGTTAACGACCGGAAATACATAGCTGCGGACATTGTTGCTGCTATCCGCATCACCGTCAACCAGCGTCACCGTCAACCCGAAATGGACAGAATCGCCAATGACTGCCGCCGTATCCGTTACAAAGAACAACTGAGGCATGAAGTGGGCTGAATCAGATGAAAGTTCACCGAGGTCCCAGACCAGCGTATCGCCACTCACCAAAGAGGGGGCCGGAGAAGCCGCTGTCAGCGTCACCAACGTATCGTGAACAAGCCGGAGCTGACCTGCAACCGGAACACAACCTGCATTGTAAGCATCGAGCAATACCGTCGAGCCAAATCCCGGACGGAACGGTGCCTCCACGAGGTGCGCACGCAGGTCAGAATTACCGGGCCATTGCGGAGCGCTCACAAGAAGTGTGACGGCGTCCGAATACCCCAACGCATCCGTTACCGTACAGGTGTACATACCCGGTGTTGTAAAGACCACAGCGGAATCATACACCGGTGGGTCCGTATTCCAGGCATAAGTATAGGGAGCGAGTCCCGAATACCCGGTCACCGCAGCGCTCCCCGGCGCCGTACAGGTAATCTCCGGATGCAAAGCTGTAAATGCGATGTTGACCGGCCCCACGCCAGGCACATCGCTGTTGAAACGAACAATACAATTGGCATAGCCCCATTCAGAATGGCCCAAAAAGCTTCCGCCGGCAACAACCTGCCCGTCTGTCTGGACGAGCAGACTTTTCACAAGGATAGCACCAGTAGCAGGCACAGAGAAAGACGAATCGAGCGTCCCGTCGGCATGGAAGCGCAAAACCGGTGTAGGTGAACCAAAACTACTGACCATGATCTGGCCGTTCGGAAGCATGACCATATCCTGGACGTCCAAAGGCGTCGTGGAAACAAAATGCGTATCAATGCTGTAATCGGCATTCAGCATCAAGAGCCCTGCTGAGGTATAATATAACGAACTGTTGTAAAAAAAAATGTCGTCAAAATCCCCTCCCAGTAAAACCCGCCCGTCGCTCAACGGCAATATTTTGTGAATAGTACCCCCGCAAATATTCAGGAAACCAACCCCATCCGGCGTATAGCCGACCAATGAGCTACAATTATTCGCACTCGAGAATTCACCCCCGACAAAAATATTCCCGTTATCAGCCACAGCAACAGCATACATATTACCGAAAAGCTGGATCGGATCGAGCACAAAGCCCGGCTCGATATTCCCCGCCGCATCCAGTCGGATGACACAGGAACCATTGTTGAGGTTCATACTGGGAAAAGTCCCCGTAAGCAAAAACCTGCCGTCAGGTTGTAAAGTAATGTCTCCCGCCTGGTCACCGGGAGGAAGGTGGAGTGCAAAGGAGGGATCGATCGTCCAGTCACTCAGCAAACGAACGATCTTCCGCTGGTACTCCCCGTCAAAAGTCCCGTAAACAGTCGCTAGATAGTTGCCGTCAGGCAGCTGGACCAGTCGTTCGAAGATAGAGATACTGTCTTGTACCTGCATAGTCGTGTCCGGAGTTCCATCCGCATTTACAAGTACAAGTCCCCTCGCGGCAAAGTCATTGTAGCTCTGAAAGCCACCCGCAACCAGCATGCGGTTACCGGGGAGCTGTATCAGCTGATTGACATCCCAGTATGCACCCGGGACCGGCAAAAAGGAACGGTCGACCGCGCCATTGGACAAAAAACGGGTGATCGATGGCCTATCTACTTCCTGGATACGGGAGTAAGCGCCACCAGTAATGAACTGACCATCCGGCAAAAGCACAAAAGCACGCACCGGATCGGTGGCACCGTTTCCAAAAGGGAGCGTCGCAGAAAGTGCTCCTGTACTGTCCACGCAGCGGATACGTCCCATGGTGTAATTGTTTATGTCCGTAGTGAAAAAGGCACCGCCGATCAACAGCTCGCCATTGGGAAGCGGTTGAATGGCATATACGTCGCCGTTGAAGTCGTTCACCGCAAAAGAGCCGTCCAGCGAACCGTCCGCATGGATCAGTGCAATTTTGGACCTGGCCGCACTGTCATACGCATCAAACGAGCCGGCTACGACGAGCTTTCCGTTCAGAAGTGTGTCTATGCAATTGACATGTTCATTCCCTGATATCCCGGAATGAAAGGTTGTATCAACATCACCGGCGGCAGTCAGCCGCAAAAGCGCCCGGGAATTGAACCCGTTGTAACTGTTAAACGCACCACCCGCCAGTAGGCTGCCATCCGCTTGCACGAACAGGCAATTCACCGCTCCGTCAAATCCGGTGCCGGTATTGAAGGTGTTATCAACGCTCCCTGTATTACTCAGGCGTACAATCCCGCTGTGCGATGTTCCATTGAAAGTCGTGAAATTTCCGGCGACAAGGACCTGGCCGTCCGGTTGCAGGACAAGCGATGTTACCCATCCTGAATTGCCGTCATTCACACCAGTCCCGATATCAAAGGTCGGATCTATGGAGCCATCCGGGTTCAACCTCAAAAGTGCCTTGTGGTCTTCGTTGAAATAATGCGTAAAAAAACCGCCAAGGAGGATCTTGCCGTCCGGCTGCACCACGATCGCTACCACATCAATACTGGGATGGCCCAACTGAAAAGTTGGATCGATAGATCCGTCTGCGTTCAACCGGATCAGACCTCCGGTATACACTGAATTAAACTCCTGGAAGTCACCCGCAACAAGCAATTTGCCATCCGGCTGCCGGACAATCGTACCAACACCGGTGTAGGAATTGTAATCAGTTATTCCCAACCCGCTTTGAAAACGGGCATAAAGCGCGTGATTGAATGTCGTATCAATACTGCCTGGCTGCGCAAATGCAGCAAATCCGGCTGCAAGCAGTAAAATGGTCAGAATGTGTTTCATTGTAAAAAATAGTTGTCTCGAACCAAAGATAAATACAAAATATCAGAAACGGGTCTCACTTCTAAGCAATAAAATTTCGGCCATCTGAAACCGGGAAGCACTGCGCAATAAATGAAGCTTGGAATCCCAACCTTTTCCAAAACAAAATCGGCCCATACCTTTTATAATATATTAAATCTGCAATCCGGATACAACATCCGCAGTGGATACAAATCGAAAACGGACCGGCATGAATTCAAAAACAAGCATATCAGCTTCCTGTGATCAATTTAAGCACCTGAAATACTTTGGTGACCAGAACAAGGTCACAACCATTTTACCTGTTTTAAATCGGCTTATTTTTAAGTGGCTTGAGCAACTGCCTGGATCCCGCAGGCAATTCCGGAGCAATCCCTTAGGAACGTCGTAGGAGTCTTAGGGGAATCTTATGAAAACGAGTCCCTTGGATCTCCACGGCTTTCTTCAAATATTTTCCGCTCTAAAATTTAAATCACAAAATGATGCAATCCCGAAACATTCCGGGATACTTCATGGAAACTTTTCGGCTACAATCGCGCGATATCAATTTTAATTATCCACATATAGAAATTTACTGTTGAAACTAACGGATAAACACACTACTTTTAGGAATACAAACACAGTATCAATTAGTTAACACAACCTAATTTTGTAGCACATGGAAAAAGGATCAGATGACATCAGCAAGTGCCCGTTCCACAACGGAACCCTGAAACACAATGTAGCGGGCAGCGGAACACAGAACCAGCAATGGTGGCCCAACAAATTAAAAGTGCACCTGCTGCGGCAGCAATCGCCGCTTTCGAATCCGATGGGCGAAGATTTCAACTATGCCGATGCATTCAACAGCCTTGATCTCGAAGGCCTGAAACAGGATTTAAGGGCGCTGATGACAGATTCGCAGGATTGGTGGCCGGCGGATTTCGGGCACTACGGACCTTTGTTCATCCGCATGGCGTGGCACAGTGCCGGAACCTACCGCGTGGGTGACGGACGCGGCGGTGCGGGAGCCGGCATGCAACGCTTCGCTCCTTTGAACAGCTGGCCGGACAATGTGAGCCTCGACAAAGCGCGACGCCTGCTTTGGCCAATCAAACAGAAATATGGGAACAAAATCTCCTGGGCCGACCTCATGATCCTCACCGGGAACATCGCGCTCGAAACAATGGGATTCAAAACTTTCGGCTTTGCCGGAGGACGCGCAGATGTCTGGGAACCGGATGAATCCGTTTACTGGGGTGCTGAAAAAGAATGGCTCGGCGGCGATGTCCGTTATACACACGGTTCAGAAGGCGCAGGAAAACACGATGTATTGGTGACAGATGACAATGCCGATGGCAATATCCATTCGCGCGATCTCGAAAAGCCGCTCGCAGCCGTACAAATGGGATTGATCTACGTAAACCCGGAAGGCCCGGACGGGAATCCCGATCCGATCGCAGCAGCGAGAGATATCCGCGATACATTTGGCCGCATGGCGATGAACGACGAAGAAACGGTCGCGCTGATTGCCGGCGGACACAGCTTCGGAAAAACACACGGCGCTGCACCTGCTGAAAATGTCGGCAAAGAACCGGAAGCCGGCAGCATCGAACAACAGGGATTCGGCTGGCACAATGCCTACAAATCAGGAAAAGGCCCGGACACGATCACAAGCGGACTCGAAGTAACCTGGACCAAAACCCCCACCCAATGGAGCAATAATTTCTTCGAGAACCTGTTTGCCTTCGAATGGGAATTGACCAAAAGTCCGGCCGGCGCGCACCAATGGGTCGCGAAAAATGCAGATGCTACGATCCCGGATGCATACGAACCCGGTAAAAAACACCTGCCAACGATGCTGACCACCGATCTTTCCCTGCGTTTTGATCCGGCTTACGAGCAGATCTCACGCCGTTTCCTCGAAAACCCGGATGCTTTCGCAGATGCCTTTGCACGTGCCTGGTTCAAGCTGACACACCGCGACATGGGACCACGCTCCCGCTACCTCGGTCCGGACGTCCCACAGGAAGAGCTGCTCTGGCAGGATCCTTTGCCCACCGCTGACCATGCTTTGCTTTCAGAAAGTGACATCGCTGCATTGAAATCCACGGTACTTGGTTCCGGATTGAGCATTTCCGAGCTCGTTTCCACAGCCTGGGCTTCCGCGTCGACGTTCCGCGGATCAGACAAGCGCGGCGGGGCCAATGGCGCACGTATCCGCCTGGTACCGCAAAGGGACTGGAAAGTCAACAACCCGTTCCAGCTCGGGAAAATACTGAGCGCACTGGAAAAGATCCAACAGGACTTCAACAACCAGGCCAATGGCCAAAAAGTTTCCATCGCCGACCTCATCGTGCTCGCAGGTTGTGCAGGTGTTGAAAAAGCAGCACAAGATGCCGGATATAACATCACCGTTCCATTTTCACCGGGACGTACCGATGCGACACAGGAACAAACAGATGTTGAATCCTTCAGCTACCTCGAGCCGGTCGCAGACGGATTCCGCAATTACCGCCAGGAAGTATCGCCCGTTTCTACAGAAGAATACCTCATCGACCGGGCACAATTACTGACCCTGACAGCGCCTGAGCTGACTGTGTTGGTTGGCGGTTTACGCGTGCTCAATACGAATTTCGACGGTTCGACCCACGGCGTACTGACACACAATCCAGGCCAGTTGACCAATGACTTTTTTGTGAATCTGCTCGATATGCGCAGCGAATGGAAAGGTGTTCCCGGCAACCCTGAATTATTCGAAGCCAGGGATCGCAGCAACGGCCAGGTCAAATGGACCGGCACACGCGCCGACCTTGTTTTTGGCTCCAACTCTGAACTGAGGGCTGTTGCGGAAGTATATGCCAGTGCCGATGCAAAACACAAGTTCATAACCGACTTCGTAGCCGCCTGGAACAAAGTCATGAACCTCGACCGGTTTGACCTGAAAGCATAAAACAAAAATCCCGGCAGGTACAACCTTCCGGGGAATCCATCCAAAACAAAAAGCGTGAGATACCCATGTATCTCACGCTTTTTCAGTTTTTGAAGCCTTTTCCCGGTATATTAACCATGATTCGGGACAAAACCGAACCCCAGTTGAAAGGTTTTTTATATTTTTAAAACATGCTATTCAGATCCGCAGAACTTTCCGATATACCACAGATCCAGGTCGTAAGACATTTGGTGAAGGAAAACACGCTCAGCGACCCGGCGCTTGTACCGGACCAGGACGTTGCTTATTACCTTACTGAAAAAGGACACGGCTGGGTGTGCGAGACAGCCGGAAAAATTGTTGCTTTCTCGATTATCGACCTCCGCGACAAAAGCGTCTGGGCCTTGTTTGTAGATCCTGATTTTGCAGAAAAGGGTATCGGAAAGGAACTCCACAGGCGCATGCTCGACTGGTATTTTGAGCGAACAACAGACGCTGTCGTGTTGGGAACCGCACCCAATACGCGCGCAGAGAACTTCTACCGCTTACAAGGCTGGACCTGTGTCGGCAACTATCCCAACGGAGAAGTCAAATTTGAAATGAGCCACCGCGACTGGACAAAAAGAACGTTTCCAGCATAGCCGCAACCTTCAATATCCGCATTCCGCGCAATAAATCGCCTTGATCTCCGGATCGTCGAGAATCTGGAAGTTGAGCGCCGGGCTATTGAAATAAGTGCAGAATTCCGCACCTGAATAGGTCCGGATACGCTTGAAGTAACGAATATATTCGCTCCGGGATACTTTCACGTCCGTCAGGTAAAGCAACTTCAGGAAAAAAATCAGGTCTTCCGGGTTTTCTGTATTGTCAATCTTGTAACGCGTGAGCTGATAGGCAAACTGGTTCATATTGAAATAGGCATAATAGCTCGCCAGCTCAAAGGTTTTATCGACATCCAGCTTCGCCTTCGGAATGTACTTTTTTACGCGCCGGCAATAGCGCGGCTTGTCAAGTTCCCAATCTGTACGGGACGCAAAATTCAGCAGCATGCGGGATTTCTGGACAGGATCGATGTGTTTCTTTTTCCGGAGTATTTTATAGTATTGTTTCGGACGCAAGCCGGATGCGCCCCTGGCGTAATTGTAATATTCGAGGATCGCCAGAGAAGTCCGGATCCGCACTTTATTGCTGTCCAGCGGATAGATTTGCTGCAGCTCCGCTTCGAGGCGCCGGTAGCGGTCCGGGTTCAGGGAATCGATCTCGAAGCGCAGCACGGCCAAATGGTGCAAAGGCAGCAAAAAGCGCTTTTCAACAGGTATATCCACTTCATCCAGGTCAGCCAGTTGCATGGCCCCGTCGCGGATCAACTGGTATTGTATCTGCTGCATTTCAATGCATTTCCGCACGTTCCGCCGGGCGATGTAATTGCTGAGCATCTGGTTGACCAACGCGCCTGTGTACCTGAACTCCTGCATTTCCTGCGTCAGCACCTGTATCTCCACGTAGCGGTGCTGTCGGAGTATCGGTTCGAGCTCCAGCAACAAAACCGGATCCCCGAGCCTTTCCTTCAGTGCCGCATCGCTCAACTCTCCGAGTTTTTCATAAGGCGTGCCGATGATATCACTGCGGAAATCCGCAAAGTTCTCTGTGGCTTCAGCGTGGATTTTGGCCGAATCTATGCCGCGTGCAACCAGGTAATCCGAAAGGTAATTGGCGCGCTCCGCATACAGGCGGGCATTGCCTGCAAGACTTCCTTCAATGCTGGAAAAGCCAATCAGCGCAATGCGTTCGATCTGCACAGCCTGGGTCAGCAATAAATCAGAGATCCATTGCAGTCCCAGCGTATCAACAGGTGTAACCTGCGCCTTGTCAAAATAAAGTCTTTGGACCAGCGTGTCGCGCGAAACCTGCCGAACGGTGGCATCCTTGGGCTCAAATCCAAAGCTCAGCGGGATGGCCACCTGGAAACCCGCCGGGATCACATGGAACATCATATTGGAGCAGGTGCGCTTGTTCTTGATGACCGTCAGGTTCACCTCAAACTCCTCATCGATGTATGCCGGGACTTTCCCGAGGTAAATGGTGGTATTGAACACGCCGATCAGACCGAAATCTTTCTTGTATACAGGCGGCAGCGGAATGCCCCGCACGCCAGCACGGCCGTTGAAGTAAGAGCTGCTGTCGCAGGTGTACTGGGATTTTAAGACAATGTCCGCCGCCAGTCCGTCGTTCCAGGGATTAAACAAACGCATGCGCGACCCACGGTAGGTCGGCCTGCGCAATTTGGTATTGAACACAAAATAGATACTGCTGTCCGCAGTCACAGAGACCGTTCCGAG
>Ga0247806_10000658_pt1 | contig 20248 bp, 29 predicted proteins | sample UWRJL059202B1_FD_179935 | JGI IMG/M metagenome (GOLD analysis project Ga0247806, IMG submission 179935) | Plant litter microbial communities from Arlington Agricultural Research Station in Wisconsin, United States - UWRJ-L059-202B-1 | ecosystem: Environmental > Terrestrial > Plant litter >... | reverse complement strand
ACACGAAGCAGGCTGGAACAGGAGCAGGATGATGAACGAAGCGAACACGACATGTGCAGTTGCCGCGGCGAAGTTCTTCGCGGCCGCGATCGAGCACATGCAGGAGGGCTACGACTGGGATGGCGCCGATCTTGGGGAGACGTGCAAGAAGCTGGGTCTCACCAGAGAGCGGCTGTACGACCCGGATACCGACAGCGGGATGGATGCCAGCGACGGTGACATCATCTGGGTACCGACCGAAGAGGGGCAGGCGCTTCTCGACTTGGCGCGCGCGTCATGATCCCCTCCCCCGGCCTTCCCGGGTGGTTGCTTGATACGAAGGCGAGCATTGAGTTGCTGACGCAAGCGCTTTATCCGGAGCAGGAGTCTAGTAGGTCATGACCGATACGAACCCATATGTCCGAAAGTGGCGCGCCAAGGGGTGGCTGCCTTCGCTCCCTTTCGACTGCTTAGATTGCAACGCCGGGGAGCCGGGACAGTGCATGAAGGCGACCTTTTGCCAGCATCGTGACGGACCACAATGCGAGGTCCTGAATGAGGATTGGCTGGCCGAGGTGATTGCAGACAGTCTCGACATGGATTGGACGCCACATGACGGGGCGCGAGCGATCATCAAGGCGCTGACTAAGCTGCCCTCCTGCGAGGTGCAGTCATGAGCGAGGATGATCTTCGCGACATTGTGCATCATGCCACTGACGAGACATTGCCGCCAGCCGCGTTCATCCACGGTGGGGATTACGAGAGAGCGCGGATACAGGCGGAGATCGCTGACACAGTGATCGGCGCTATTCGCGCGCTGGAGCATGGCGCGGATTCGTTTGGTGGCTTGGTCTTCCGCCAGCATTGCCCCTCCCTGACCACCCCTTGCGACCCCACCGCGGATGATAGAGGATAGGATATGAGTGAAGAATCAAAACAATCGGCCAAGCAGAACCACATTACTCCAGAGATTGATGCTGCGCTACGGCATGCCCTGCTAGCTTCAACAACCGAAGTTGAATTATTGGACAGCCCGCTCGGCCATACGACAGCGGCGTCGTTTCTGGCAGCGATCCACCAGCGCACCCCAACTGGGCAATGGATTGCAGTGCAACATCATCCCAACGGGGATTGGTCGGTCGCGCATCACCCGCTGCCGTGGTTGCCGGGTGATAGGAGATAAGATGATGGACAGCTACCATGCAAATGTGATCACCGCCTACGCCTGCGTGCCTATGGCGTGCATTTCGCTTCTACTCGGCATAATGTGTGCGAGCGATGCGATTGGCGGTTTCTTCTTCTTCCTCGCGGGGGTAAGCGCTGTGACTGCGATTGGCGCCTTCATTGTGGCATCTTACCTCGCGGCGCCCCGGTGAATGCCACCCCCGCATCCCTGTCAGATGCCGACCTGATCAAGGCTTACCAGGAATCAGGAGGGGAGGCGGGTTAGACCCCCAACCGCTTCCCAGCCTGCCGCGCCACCTCATCACCCGCAGCGCTAATCAAGGCACCCTTGGCCGCATCGAGCGTCAGGGGTGCTTTCGGGTTTGCGGCGATCTTGGCGACCGCGGGGATGAGGACCTTGCGGGCTACCGTGGAGAGGATCTTTCCGAATAGGCTCATGGCGTTGTTCCTTCAACGGTGGTGGAGGTAACGGTGTCGGGGGTTGGTGCGGATGCCCCGAGCTGCTGGCCCATGCGATCGACGCTACGCTGGGTCCAGCGCTCCTTGATGGCGCCGACGATCAACGTCAGGACCACTAGGTACGCGGACGGGTCGAATGTGTGATCCGCGGTCGCGTTCCAGATGCCGACGCCGCACAGGACCATCACGCCAGCCGCGACGATCGCGAGTAGGCCGATTTCGCTACCGTGGTCGGTCAGCTTGGGGAGGGGTATCATGATGCGTACATCTCCGCTTCAGCAGCCCGCCGCCGGGTGAGTCCCGCCATAACCTTGCCAGCAGCCTTATTCCATCGCACGAACTCCGCAGCAGCGCCTGCGTAGTCGCCGGCAGCGTGCTTTTTAATCAGCGTAGACGACTCAAGGTTGCCTAGGCCTATGTTGTAGGCCAGCGATACCAGCGCGCCCTTCTGGTGAGGCTTGGTAGCCGCTCCAGCGAGCAGCTTGTCAACGCCGCGCGCGAACTCCGCAACGTGGCTGGCAAGGCGCTGGTCGGCTTGTGGCTGCGTCCACTTCGTGCCGGGCGCGATCGGGTTGCCCTGACCATCCGTCGTGGACCCCCAACCAATCGTGAAGGGCTTTCCGCCAGTCCCAGGATCTGGGTACGCAGTCAGCTTGCAGCCCTCGAACTGCTTAATCAACGACAGCGCGAACGGAAGCCAGTCATTGCCGCCTTCGACCCGCGGCACCCCCAGCTTATCAAGCATAGTGTCGATTGCCGCCACCTCGTCCATGTCGAATGTCTTGTCGGTGCGTGCTGCCCGGATGCTTTCAAAAATAGCTGTTCTCATATCTTACCTCTCGCCTTCAAATAATGCGCGGCTTCTCGCGCAGCTACTTGATTGACCGTATCATGCCGGCTCTTACGCCGCAGCATTCCAACCAGAAAAAGTGCCACACCAAAGGTAAAGAGCATTGGGATCCAGCCATAGAACGGGCTTCGCTCCTGCTCCCAAATCACGTCAATGGTCAGCAGTCCGCAGCCACCAGCCATGCTAAGCCCTATCCGTTCCATTCGGTTGAACATGTGCCGATATTTCGTGATCGCGACTATGCTCAACATCATGACGCAGATTCGCAACAAGGAATGGAATGTTTCGATCATGCCTCTTCCTCCTTTTTGAGGCCAAGAGACTTTTTTGCTTTTGCTTGGATGTAGGGGACCATAAACAACCCGAGTGCTGCCCCGAAAAATCGCACTCCGCTTTGCAATTCTGGGCTGTTGAAGCTTACTCCGAATTGGTTCTGAATCGCCAAAGCGAACGCAGGTGCGCCGTATATACCAAAAGCGACGGAAGCGGCGAACGCGAAAAGGCGCTCGGGAATGGTCATTTTCTGCCAAGGCATGGCCCACACGGCGACAAGAGAGCCGCCGATCGAAGCAAGTAGCATTTGGAAGAAAAAACGCTCATCATCCCTCATCTCGGCGCTTCCATGCATTTAGCCATGGATGACCGCCCCATAGAACGAAAGCTATAGCGGCACCAGAAATGAGACAAACGATCGGCACAGCCGCCACCTCCTACCACGAACAACGTCGCGAGCTGGACAAGCAGAGCAGCGTCCAGAACATCCTTGTATGCTACATATTCTAAATCGTTCGCCCACGCCACAGCATGCATTGATAATGTCACAAGGTATGGCGACCAGAGCACAGGTGCCCACCAAGTGTATCGACACACCAGAATGACTATAATCATCGAAACAAGATCCATAACGGACCATGTATCCGCATGCGAAACTCTAAGCCCGGCTGCAACCATCAGGTGCGCGGGCGAGGCAGGATTGTAAATCCACGGCATCGCGAACAGAAGCCAGTTTACGCAAACAACCGACGCCGCCAAAACAAGACAGCGCCGGTCCTGATACGAGCATGCCGCGACCAATAAGGCCGCGGCACACAGAGCGCCAAAGATTACCAACGGCGCCAAGGGTCAATCTTCGCCGGTCTCAGGCGGCGGAGGATTGGTGTGGCCACCACCACCGCTGTCGCTCTGGGTCGAAACCCCGCCGTCATGCTCCTTGCAGAAGCGCACGTAATCGGCATGCGACATAAACCCGGCATCGCAGAACGCGCGCGCCGATTCCCGATCCATTCTTACCTTCTTCATGTTCGTCTCCTGTTGGGCTTGTGCCAGCGCCTGTTGTAGCTGACCCGCCGCCGCATGCAACTTCGTGATCATCTGCGCCTGTACGATAATCGTCGATTCAATTTCGTTGAACATATCTCGCCTCACTTCCAAGCCGGCACCCAAAAAGGAACGCCCGTCGAATCAAGAAAACGCACCCAGCTATTTTGGGCAGCAGTCGTCGGACCCGCACCGCCGGTAGATGCGAGCGTTACGGGGGTAGTCGTGCCGCTGGTAACCAAAGGTTTGCGGATTTGGATTTCAGCAGCGCCGCCGACGCCTCCGATCGCCAGAACTCCGTTCAACCCGTTGTCGACGGTGGGGGTAACGACGCCGCCAGAACCTACGCGAGCGATCGGTGTATCAAGGCCCCCAACACCGACCGTTAACGTATTCGCCGTCATTGCCCCGGAGATAACGTTCTCGGTGGTAAAAACTCCGGTCGCAGTCAGTTGCGTGATCACCGCTGTGTTGGTCGAGTTCACGAGCTGCAGAATGTTGCCCGTAGGCGCCGTGTCGGTGAAGCGCTGGAAGTGCAAACCAACGGTGCCGTTCGCAAACTGCCGGATACCCACGCCGGCGCGCTGGCCTTCAGGTGCGTTGCCAATACGAAGGCCATACCCCGTGAAAATATAGCTGCTGAGGTCGATGCCGTTCAGGCACTGCGCTACACCCTGCGTCCGCATCAACGAGCTGTCCGCCCCCATGGGGGATTGCCCGTTAGCCTCGGAGAACAGAATGCCGTCTTTGAACGACACACCGCCAGCCTGCCGCGACAGCGAGATCATCGCGTCGTAGTCAGTCCCACGCACGGTGTCGGTAGCAAAACCTGTGAGCTGGATCAGCGACTTGTAATGAACCGATGCGCCCTCAACAACCTCGGTGTTGAACTCCGCGCCGGTGACGTTGTGATAAAAAGTGGCATTTGCACCAAGGCGTCCCACACCATTGATGCCAAACATGCCGCCGCGCGAGGCTTCTGCCGTGCCGTTATCGTGGCTCTGCGCAAAGCCAGTGAACGCGCCGCCGACGTAGTTCTGGTCCGGGTTGGACAAGGGCGTCGGCGCAATCTGCACGCAGAACGTCTCGATCGCGTGACGACCGCCTTTGGTTAAAGAGCCCCCAAAGCTGTGAACAATCTGCAAAGCATCCGATTTACCAGCGCCACCCGCCGTGGCATCTCGATTATCCTCAAAGACCATCAGGCGGGAGCTGAACCCCTGACCGCCGTTGCCGCCTGGGACATTCGTCTGGATCGTAGTCCCAATACCCTCGCCGGGAAGTCCTTGGGGGCCCCGGCCGAATGCGCTGGCAGACTTGACCCATCGTCCGGCCTGCAGCGTCGTAACGCCGTCTGGTTTTAGAACTGTTGTGCCATCGTCAGCAGCAAAGGAACCGGAGTCGTATTTAAACATTCCTTCCAATGCCACCACAAGGGCCAAAACACTGGAGTTAAGAACGCCGACTGGTACCCGCCGCAACTCCGGCGCAGTATCGACCTGCGCCAGGTTGCCGGGAAATTCGATGTTGACGATGCTCATTTGCTTCCCCTCAGGTATCCTGATACCATAACCACAATGCGGTCTTTCATCAAATGGGCAGTTGGCCTGTTCTTCATGTACTGGCTACTGCCGGCGTTTTTGTTTCTTATCTTCCGCCGCAGCACGGGTTGGTAGCGTCTCCTGCAACGCGCGCTGGATCGGAAGAATGTCGTTTGCGATAGCCGGTTCACGCGCGGCAATGCCAGATAGGCGACGTGCAGCCGTGGCAAGGCCTTCAGGCCCAGCAGCAGGTCGTGCCAGCCACCGAGCGAAACGCGGCGATGCAAGCAGGCGACCGGTGATCATCTGCCCTACAGCGCCCGCAATGGCAGCCTGTGGAGACAACGAACCGATACCGATAAGCGCACCGACGTTGGTTGCAGCGGCGCCCGCGGTGTTTGATCGGTTGGCGTAGCCTGCAGCCTGCTTGGTGCCCTCGGTGATGCGCGCGAGGTCGTTCAGCGCGTCGCGAGCCTCACCTCGGAACAGCACGTCCTTCGCTCGTGGCGTCATCTGATTCCACTGCGTCAGGAACGCTGCCGGAGAGAATGCCGTGCCCTCTGCGTTCTGTGCGCCGTTGGTTGCTCGCCCGAGCTGGCTGATAACGGTTGCGCGGACGCTGGCCTGGTCTTCTGCCGGCAAGGTGTCCATGAAACGACGTAGCCGCGCGGAGTCGCTACGGCTTGCGTTTTGCAGATTCTGATAGACGCGCTCTGGTGCAAAGGCCTTTTCGTTGCGACCGCCGATGATCGGCTTGATCACCTCGTCGATCGTTTCAACGCGTTCACGGTGCGCGCGGTCAGCTGCAAGGAAGCGAGCGCGGGCTTCCGGCTGTAACCCGGCGGCGATGTCTTCCGAGATGGCATCAAGAACTTGCCCTGCGCGCCGCTGGAAATCAGTGCCACGAAGCTGGTCGGTTTGTGCGATCCCACGAACGTTGGTGCGAAGGCGGCGCAATGCGTCGATCGACAGCCCGCCAGGCGCCTGTAGATCCTCGCCAAGGCTTTGCAAGGCGGCTGTTACAGGAGCGCTGGTGTTCGGCGTCTCTGCCAATTCCCGCAGGTTAGTTTGCACGGCGGCAATGGCGCGCTCGGGAACGGGACGCGCATCGCCCGCCGCCGAACGCGCGGCATCGTATAGCCCGCCAACCTGTTCGCGCGACTGGCGGATATACGTGCCAGCCCCACGCTGCGCCGTCTCCCCGGCCGCAACCGGCTGCTCGAACGCGCCGACGCCTGCCGCCACACGGTCACGGGCCGCGCCGATCTGGTCGGACACACGCTGCCCGCCGCGGATGATCGGCCCCGACGACAAAGGCGCCTGTGCTGCGCCAGCCGTAAACCGACGCGTCATAGGGCCGCCTACGTCAGCGGGGAGCGGATCCACACCCTGGCGACCTGCAGCCTCCATAAGCTGCTGCCCCGGCCCCGGAGGCGGCGGAGTTCCGCCACCACGCGCCCCGAGCCATTCCGCAGCGCGTCCCCCGGCGTAACCAAGGGCACCTCCTGCTATAGCGCTAGCACCTGCCGAAGCAAGGCGAGAAGTGGTATCACCATAGCTATCGTTATAGCCGTAAAGCGCGCCGATACCGGCGCCGTTGCGGGCAAGGTTGGCGGCGCTGGTTCCGCCGATAAGCGGCACGGCGAGACCACCGAGAACCTGTCCCCCAAGCCGAGCAGCAGCGTTGTTTTCCTGGTCATATAGGTCATAGCCCCTGCGGCGGTTGAGGTTTTCGTTATAGGTGCCATCTCCGCCGATCGTGTCGACTGCAGCACCGATACGGTTGACGAGGCCCAGCGAGCCCGCATTGGCGGCGCCGCGAACGATCGCGCCGGCCGCACCGTCGCCGGGGTCCACCGGCTTTGCCTCGATGCCGCTATAGTCCACGCCATAACCGGTACCCCCGGCAGCGTAATACTCAGCCAGCTTGGTCGCGTTCTCCTGCGATAGCTCGCCCGCGCCGTAGAGCGAATACCGCTGGCGGATTGCTTCGGGCGTAGGCCGCGTCAGCAGGAACGCCTTGTAGTCGGCGTCCTGTGCGGGATTCAGGCGATTTACACCGGCCTGCGTGGGGGCGAGCTGGTCGTTGAACGTTAGGGTGCCGCGATCAGGTGATGGCTGCGCGCTACGGAGCGCGTCAACCTGATCAGCACCACGTCCAGCGCCAATTCCGAAGCTTTCGATAATACGCTGGCGGGCTCGGCGCTTCTGTTCAATAACTTCCGGCCCCTCATTGGGCTGCGGAAAAAACGTCTTTTCCTGCTTGTCGAACTCCGCAGGCGAGATAGCCGCACCCGATTCATAGCGAAGGCTGGCAGCGATGAAATCACGCTTTGCCTGCTCGGCTTTCTGACGCTCGGGGCTGGTGAAGGCGTTGGTCACGCCCTCAGGAAGAATATCCGCCGCCACCTGTCCCAATAGACCACGGGGTTGGGTCGCAACGCCACTGGCCTCAAAGTCACGATTTGCACCAAGCGCGCGGTTATAGAAGGCTGTCGTCTTGCCTTCATTCTCGGTTAGCCGCGTTTCATTGGTCAGCTTACGCGCATCCAACGCAGCCTGTCGTTCGGCAGCCGCAGCCGCTCGATCGTTGGCTTCAGCAGCACGCGCCGCCGCATCAGCCGCGCGCGAGTCCGAATTGACCGAAAGCTGAAACCGAGCCTGCTCCATCGGGTCCACAGGCTTGGGGCCACCGTAGATGCGAGCCGGCGCCTGCTGTTGCACAGGCTGCTGTGCCTGAGGCGGGATCAAGTCTGCGAAAGGATTGTCTTGCGGCGTCATTTACTGCCCCTGCGTCCGTAATATGGCACCTTGCCGTAGCCAGGTAGCGTAACGTGTACGTGATCACCCTCGTCCAGATATCGCGCCCTGTCGCCGAAATATCCCCGTAGAGCCGCAACCGAAGTGCCAGCATAGTCGACACCATCGCCGCTAAGGTGATGCGAAGTGGGTACGCCACCGACCGCACGATTGCCGGCAACGGTGCGACGACCGCTTGTCAAAGTGCCCGGAGCCCGCAGCGGATCACGGAAACGTCGCGCCCCCTTGCGAGGGCGCCCCTCCCTGCATCTGCTGCAGTCGCGCCATCACAGCCGCGGGATCCGCACCAGCCGCGATAGCTGCCTGCGCCTTGGCCATTAGGTCGCTCGACGCAGCGCCTCCCTGCTGTGGCGCCCTCTGCTCGACAGGCGGGGTGGTCTGCGCGCCACCAAGTGGAATGCCGCGGGAGTCGAACCCCTGAAGATAGCCGCCAGGCGGGATCACCTTGTAGTCTACCCGCTGCTGGTCGAGATATTCCTTGGCCTTGCCCGCCTGCGCAATGATCGCAGCGCGCGCTTCGGGCGAATAGCGCCCAATGAACTGTGCCGCCTCGGGATGGCCTTGCTGTACATATTGCGTGGCGTAGGCGTCCCACTTCTCAGGCGTGTCGGCAAGAAGAGCTAGTTGACCTAACTCGTCGATCTGCTTTAGCGCCTGTTCCTGCCCGACTTTAGCCGCTGCTGCTGCAAAACGAGCACCGTTGAAGTCGCCTACAGACGCATAAGTCTGCGCCGCGCCTTGTGTATCCCCAGCGCCCAACTGCTGTGCAGCCTGCTGACGAGCCGTGATCTGCGCCTGCTGCGCTTGTAGCTGCTGCTGACGCTGCTGTTCGCCTTGCTGCTGCTGTCGAACCTGCCCGAAAGACTGCAGCGCTTCAAGAGCGTTGAAACCACGGCCTTGCAGCGACCAATCAACGGCCATTTACCGGCCCACCCCGTAACGGTTGAGAAAATCGGTTGAGTTGAATCCGTACGTTCCAGCTGAACCCGTCGACCATGATGGATTATTCTGCATCACGGGCTGAGCATAACTCGACTGCATCCCGCTACCAGCAACCGCACCGCCAATGTTAGCCAGGTTCTGCAGCGCTCCCGTCCATGCGGCGCCACCGGCAAGGGACGCATTCGACGCCGCATCCGCAGCTTGCCCGGTCGACTGGTTGATATTGTTCACGGTGTTCGTTGCCGCACCCGCAACCTGCCCGATGGCGTTCTGCCCTTGGTTGGACAGGCCCTGAAGCCCGTTCATCCACGTACCGGACGACTGGTCTGCAATCGCCATGCCCTTCGCCTGCAGCGCCTTCAGGGTCGCCCCCGAAGCCCCCAGCCCCCGAGCGTAGGCGTTTGAGTTAACCGCGCCCAACCCGGTGTTGAGCAGATCCTGATAGCCCGTCGAACCGCGATAGGTCTGTAGTGCCTGTTGCGCTGCATCACCTCCGGACAGGCCAAGGAAGTTCCCCTGCAGCGAACCAGCCAGATTGCCGCGGTCGATCGCCGGCTGGTTAAGCCCGGTGATGTATTCCTGGTTGGCCTGCAACCTTGCCTGTTCGGACTGCGCCTGTGCCGCCTGCTTCTTCGCGGCATTCTTCGCAGCGCTCGACTGGATGGCTGCGCCCCCGATCGCGGCTGCGCCGGCAACGCCTGCTGCAATAACTACGGGAGGCATCTACAGCTCCACTTCATAATAAACCACATCGCCCACGATAGGGTGATGACCGGTACCCTGATACCTTAGACCCATCAATTTGACAAACGAAACCGCAGCTGGGTTATAGACAGAAGGCTGCCCCCATACTCGTTTGGCACCGCGCTTCTTCATCTCCGCCAACATCTCGCGACTGGAGCGTATCATCTGTCGCCCGCGCGCTGCTTTCGTCGCCATTACATGGCATTCGTACACGCCCGGCGATGTCCACTGGAATATAGCGGCAAACCCGCCGTCGATGAACGATGTAACGAGCGGGCTATCCAGCGTATCCTCATAGTCCATAGCGCATTGCGGGTGGATCGCACCCAGCAACAGCATGTCATAGACGTCGGGATGGTTCGCGATGGCGTTCACCTCTTCGGCGGTTGCTTCACGAATCATACCTCTGGTTCCACCGCAAACTTGTTGATGACGTAGCCGGGTGGTCGAGGCCCGCCACCACCTTCGGCCGTGCCTGTCGGCGGAATAAGGATCGCCTCTATCACATGCCTGTCGCCGGTTTGAATCGGCTGCGTGGTCGAGACCTGGAACGTAACAGAACCGCCCGCCCTCGTGGGGTCATCGTAGTAGATGTAATCCACGTCATCTGGCGCGGTTGCCGCAATCGTTCCGCCGGAAACCGCAACAGACGTGCCATCCGAATATCTGCGCGTGTGCGCGGCTATCGTGATGGTGTCCGGCGTGGCTGTCAGAACGCTGTTTGGATCGATGTAGCTGCTCTGCAGGGCGGCTTCACGGGCATTAGCCGCTGCGTTGCTGGCGGCGCCTGCTGCGGCGGTATTAGCGGCCTCAGCGGCAGCAGATGCAGCATCGGCAGCAGCCTGTGCCGCCGCGGTCGCATCGCCCAAATCCTCAATCGCCTGCTGGATGATCGGCAGGATAAGGATCTGGTTGAGCGCGTACCCGATCTGGCCGAGCACACCGTTCATCGTCCGCAGGAACTCGTTGGTTGCCTTACGCTCGGTGTCCACGATCGGCTGTGCTTGCGTCAGCGTCGGAATGCGGATTGGTGCTATCGCCATGCCTGGTTCGCTCCCGCGCCAGCAAGGCGTATGCGCTCAGGCGCAACGCATGAGATTTCCACGGACCGATAAGGCTGCTCAGGGCGCCCCAATCGATACAGAGAAGCCACGTCGAAAGGCGCGCGAACGTCAAGCACGTCGTAATAGTCGGGATAGCCGACCTGCCCATCTGCCCAGCGGATGCGGATTTGCGTGTCACCGGATGCGCCAACGCCGACCGAGATGTTGTCGTTGCGCTGGGGCTTGCCGAACAATGCGACAGTGCCGGTAATGACCCGCTCTATCAGCAAGCCGTCATCATCGCCACGAGCTGGCGTAAGCGTCCACGTCTTGCCAGACTGTGAATCACCACAAACAATGGTGCCGTGTCGGTCATACCCGACGCGAGCGGCCCATGTGTCGCGACCGAACGTAGCGAACTCGGACCATGCTTGGGTCGATGCGTCGTAGGCAAAAGACCCCTGACCCGGGATGTTGAGGATGTAGAACTCGTGACCGTCGAGACCGAATACCCAGGCGGATAGATCACCCCCTCTCAACCGTATGCGTTCAGCGATACCGTTGTCGCTGACGACTTGCGGAACTGCCCCACCGCGGCAGACCTGACCATCATCAGATACCCACATGACGGAATTGTCAAACCGAATTACGCTATCCCGTGCCAGGCATCCGCGTTCGTAGATGCGTCCGGTGACGCGCTGGAACGGTGCATCGACATCGCCAGTCGACTGCCACGGTTCGATACCGTCTTCCGAGAAGATCCAGAACTCGTCACCGACACGACAAACAGCTACAGCCTTGTCGGGCGAGGATTCTGCCGTTGCAAAGTTGAGCGGATCTACAGTGGTTTCGCCGGGCACCATCCAGTAGAACTTGCCGGTGCGGGTGAGCAGCAGCACATACTGGTTGATCTGCTCGATGTCGATCACCTCGCCGGCATCGTCGGGAAGCGCTAGAACCGTAGTCTCATCCGATGTGTAGAGGTAGACCGTGCCGCCCCCCAGAATGGCATAGACGAACGTCGTACCGACCATCGGAGTGATTCCGGTGCCGGCGATAGTTGCCTTTGAGGTCAGACCCGAGAACAGTTCCGTACCCGAAACGGTTAGCTCTTCGTCGGTCGAAACAGCATAATCCATGCCTCGGATGGGGCCAGTGCCAAGAGTCCGCAACGGCGCCATGCCCGGCCGCTGGATCCGCAACGTGATGTCCGGGGATATGCCGCTTTCGTCCTTCTCGACGTAAAAATTACGTAGCTGCACCTCAGGCACAAAACCGTCAGCGCGCTGGTAACTCTTAAGCCCTAAAGGTACGATCGGCATTATCAGGAAACCTCATATACGCCGGACAGGTTCAATAGCGCCCCGGTGTTGCCCGGGTAGCTGTTGTCGTAGTTGCCGATCACACAGGTGGTTGACGAGCTGTTGATAGACCCCTGCAGCATCTTACCGGCAAGTGCGCCCTCGCGTCCAGCTAAAACCCACTGAGCAAACGACACCGCAGCGGACGTAAACGGAAGCGTTACATCAACCGAACCAGCCGCCGTACCGTTCGCCCCAATCTGCACGGTAATCTGTATAAATACAGTCTTGCCGATCTGCTTGTAACGGCCGAACGCTGTGACAGTCGTAAACGTGCCAGACGCCGCCGTCACAGTCGGCGTGTAAGTTGTCCACGCAGTAGTACTTATACCATCGAGCTTGGTCTTATCGGCCGCCGACATCGAACCCGCTGCGCTCGTGGTCGCTGCGTTGATAGTGAGCGTTCGATTGCTAGTGAGCGTTCCGCCGCCCGCCAGAGGGGCCGTCGTGGAGACCGCTCGCGTTTCTGGCACACGAGCCGTAGAGTCTACGGCGTTGACGGTGATATTGGATGTACCGTTGAACGATACGCCGTTGATCGTGCGCGCCGTCTGCAGCGCCGTTGCCGTGCCACTGTTGCCGGTGATGTCGGTCTGGTCGCCGGTATTGGTCCCGCTGGACGTACCGGAGAACGTACCCGACTGCGTTGCGAGCGTGCCCAGCCCCAGGTTAGTCCGCGCCGTGGCAGCGTTCGCCAGATCGGACAGATTGGCAGCCTTAGCCGCCTTGCCGCTTAGCGCAGTGTTCAGGTCCGTCTGATCAGAAAGGGCACCAGTGATGGCGCCCCATACGTCAACCCCCGCCGGCCCTTGTGGGCCTTGAGGGCCCTGTGGACCAGTTTCACCGGTCCCGACAACCAGTCCCGCGTCGACAGTCGTGCCGTCCGTGTAGACGATTATGAGATGCCCAGCCTCGTTGACCTGCGCGGTATCGATGCCACGGCTGTCCACCTCGACAGTGATGTTAGCACCACCGCGGGTGATTTGCGTCGTCACGGTTCGAGCGCAATCATGTGAAGTGTCGCGGCGACAGGCGTCGGGTTGATCGACAGCGCGCCAGTCAGCAACGCCAGCAAACCAGCTGAGACACGGTTGATCTGGAACACGCAGCCGGTGTTCGTCGGCGCACCCATCACCTGCACGTTGAACAGATCGGTATTGCCGTTAGCAACCTGCACGATGCAGCTTACGACAGGTGTAACTCCGCTCGGGAAAGGCAGCGCATTGCCATCCTTGTCCGAGAACGTCCATGCATAGGTGGACGCTGCAGAACCCATCGTGATGATGCGCTTACGAACACGGCTGGCGTGGGTATGGTTGGCCAAGGCGTACTTAGCGTCTGTCCCAAGCGCACCCGAATCGTTGACACCCGGTGGCTGCGTGGTGGCAGGCTGCGGCATAGCGGCGGCAACCGCATCCAACTGCGCCTGCGTCGTGCCGGGGTTGTAGAGACCGTCAGGCATCAGGAATACCGATTCACGGTGTAAGGCTGCGTTGCCGCGGTCGACAGCAACGTCAGCGTGCCAGCCGTGCGATCGGTCGCAAACGCGCCACCGGGAGCGATGGGGAACGATCCGGCCCCGTTGACAGCAGGAGTGCCCCACGATGCCCACAGGGTCGCCGTAGACGAGTTCAGGACCTCTTGGCGCGCGGTGTTGACGAACGGGATGGCTGCAGTGCCACCGCTTGTTGCGATGGTACCAGATAGAGCGCTGGAAACTGCATTCGCCGGCGCCACACCCAAGGTGACGGGGTTTAGATCATCATCAGCCAGCCAGACTGGCATGGCGCTGGAAGAACGAACACGCGAACCCGGCATTACATGTACACTCCATAGGACTCTTCACGCCGCATACCGAAGCGCGACGTCAGCGCGATCTTGTAGCGCGATGCAGCGGCAACGGTCTGGGCTGCAACATCGGAACCAAACTGGTCAGAAACCTCGATTGCCAGACACGCAGCAAGGCCCTGCTGGTCTGCTACAGACCGCGGCGCCTCGTCATCCATCTGCAACAGCTCTACGCACTGCCAGCGCTTGATATGGCCGTCGTATAGCCATGTGACCGTCTGCCCGCCTTCAATGTCAGTGATCACCACTGCGGAACCATCCCGCGGCGGGATCGCGTAACCGACAGGCTGTGACGGTTCGACCGTGATGTTGGTCTGGTTGTCGACCGTGGAGACGATTACGTTCGTGCCGTAGTATCGAACCGGCTCGTTACCGTAATCATCGTGCCAGGCGTGCGACACCATCTCGGGAAGGGTTACTGTCAGCGTTCCGGCGGACTCCCGCAGGATCCGCTCGTTGCCCGCTGTCATGTACGTCGTGCCAGTCGGCACTACATCTCGCAAACGCCCGAACGCTCCGGATGACACCCATGCGGTGTACATCGACCGGAGCGCATCGAGCGTGTCGTTGATATCGGCTGGCCGCGCGTCCCGCCCACCACCAAGCACACCAAGCTTGCGGAGGGCGAGATTGCAGACGGAACGCGCGGTTGCCATTACTTCGTCGCGTCCGCGAGCTTGCCGCGAAGCGTTTCGAGCGACGGATTGCCCTGGACCGAGATGCCCAGCGCCCGCAGACGATCCTTGATGGCGCCCTTTTCGGTGCCTTCCTCTACATCCACAGGTGCCGGCTCGACAGCGTCAACCGGCTTGGCGTCCTTCTCGGACGAGAACATGGGGTTTTTGGACAGGCGCTCGAAAACGTCCTTATCCTTGACCGCCACAGCCTCGCCCTTGACGAACGTCATGCCATGCGTGGTGACGTCGGTTGCGGTGGGGTCGCTATCCCCCAGCCAGGTGAGGGTGCCACCCATTATGCCGGCTCCTCGATGTAGCCCTCAAGCACGACGATGATACGCCCCGTCGTGCCCGAAGCAGCACCACCCCAGGTCATGTTGACCGTGGTGTACTGGCCCTTGCCGCCCGGCGTGTTCGGCGACGAGATGAAGTCACGCCCCGTTTCCGCCAGCGTCTGGTTGGTACCAGCTGCCGCGGCCGATGCCGATGCGAAGAACCGCGCCGGATCCGCTGCAGCGCCGCCAACACCAGCGTCACCGATCGTATACGTCGACGATGCAGCTGCTGCCGTCTCCACCTTAACGAAACCGCGCATCACGCGGAACTTGGGGTGCAGCTTGAACAGCTGGATCACGTCGCCGATTGCGACCGACTGCGCGTTGCCGCCGTTGAGGACCGAGAAGTCCACGACGGCGCGCTCGACCTTAACCGAGCGCCCGCCGATACCCGGCCCCGAAACGGGGAACCGGGGAACTGCCATCTGAAGGCTCTGATACGTTGCCATCTGCTATACTCCCTTACGAGCCGATCGGGGTGGACGCGGTGAACACCTCGACCATGCCGTAGTTGGTGCCCAGGAACGAGGTCTTCTTCTGACCACGAAGTTCCTCGATTGCGACACCCGGGCGGAACCCATAGTCACGATCGCGGTCCGTCTTAGGCGTGGGATCCTGGCCCCATGCAATAGCCAGCGCACCCGCGCCGCACAGGAACGAGCGGCTGACGTTGGCGCCCGCTGCGCCGACACCGACCAGCGGGTTCAGCTCGGGGATCTCGCGCAGGATGACACCGTTGTAGATGCGGTCGCCGCCCTGGAACACCGGGTTGCTGTCCACACCACGCTCGCGCGCGTCACGGTCTGCCTGTGCGATGATCGGATCACGGCTTGCCTGCGAGAATGCAAACGAGTCCATGAACATGACGAACCACTCGCGGCCGGCCGTTGCGTCCGACTGGTACGGGTTGATCGCCATGCCGGCAGCGTTGTTGGTCGTGCGCTTGGCCAGCGACTTGGCGATGTCGATAACCTGAGCCGACATCTTGTCAGCCGTGGTGTCGACGTTGCCGAGCGACGTTGCCCAGTTGTTCGAGACGCCGTTGGCCAGATCGCTGCCGAACAGCATGCGATCGGCGTTGTTGGTGAGGTAGGTGTTGCGCTGTGCAGCCGTCGAGGTGCCGTACAGGACAGCCGTATCGCCAAGCGGCGAGCCGTCTGCGTCCACGACGCCCGGGATGATAACCGACTGGAACGCGTTGATGATGCTGTCGCGCATCTTGACCTTCGACCACGTAACCAGACGCTCGCGCGCCGCGTTCAGCAGGTCGATTTCGGTGCGGAAACTGGTCGACTTCGGCACGACGACACCGTTACGGAGCCAGTTGATACGCACCTGGTCGCCGTAGTTCTCCATTTCCTCTTCGTTGCCTTCGAGGATTTCGGAGCCTTCGACACCACGCCCGCGCAGTTCGAGGATAAGAGGAATGTTGATCACCGAGCCGGCGCTGGTCTGCAGCTCCGAACGAATGCGGATGATCGACGACGCCGAACGGCCCATGTAGGGCGCGTAACCGGATGCACGAGTGTACGACTTCAGGTAGTCAGTGACCCAAACCGCCTTCTCGCTGATGCTTGCAAGTTGAACTTCTGCCATGTGGCCCTCTTAGTTGAAGAGAGCGTCGACCCCTGAGAGTGCGCCGGTAGCAGTGTGGCGAAGGTCGCTAGGTGCGGACCCCTGAGACGCCAGACTCCGCGGCACCTTCACAGGCGGGGACGCCTGCTGTGGAATGACCGCTTGCGCGGCCGGTGCGGGAGCGCTCTGGCTTCGTTTCGCAATTTCCCGTTCGATCAACTCGTCAAGCGAAGTGACATCCGTGGGCAACTGCGAGATAAGGCCATCGCGCTTGTGCTGCTGGACGACCCATTCGAACGGCATTGCCTGCATGGGCATCTCAGCTTCGAGCTTGGCGCGGAAACCTGGATCGGTCTGCGCCTTTTCGAGTGCCCAAGTACGAGCCGCTTCGACATTATCCTTACCGTGTTTGTCCACGGCCCAGTAATGACTTAGCTCCATCTTCTGCTTTTGAAGAGCTTCGGATAGCTGGCCCTGCAGATACGCGGTATTGCCTTCGGGGTCATCGTAGGGGTCTGGGATGGACTGCGGCTGACGGGACCGTTCAAGTTCGGCAAGGCGCTCTTCTGCGGCGATCCGCTTAGCGCGCTCTTCCTTCTTCTGGTCTCGCTCGTCCATCATCGCTGCGATCGGGACGAACCCGTTACGCGGCTCTTCCGGCGCCGTCTGGACCTCGGGTGTAACCGGCTCGGGCGTTACTGCCTCTGCTACGGGTTCCGGTACTGGATCGGCTGCGGTGTCCGGTACAGGCTCTTGAGCCTCTAATGGAACCGCGAAGATGTCGTCCAGTTCGTCCGCCATTCTGACTCCTACTCGGTCGTCTCGTGACCGACATACGCAGCGCCCGTTCCACCTCGGCGGCAGGTATGGTTTTGGCGGGACCACTACCCGAACGCCCGAGAAAGCGGCGGCCTTATGCGGTCAATCTATACGGTATCATAGTACCCGTCAACATCCTTACATCCCCGGCATCATCTGCGGCTGCTCGGGCTGCATCATCTGCTGTGGCGGCGCCTGCATCCCCTGCATCGGCTCGTTATCCGCCAACGCCAGCAGCGGGTTCAGCCCAACAGACGCGAACAGTTCGACCTGCGCGTTGTCGGCATCCACAGCCGTCTTGTGAGCCGACGCCAGCAGCCCGGCAGTCTTAGCCGACTGCTCTTCAAGGTCAGCCTTTTTCTGCGCCTGCTCAGCCTGTGCGGTAGCCTGCTGAGCCGACGACACCTCCTGCTTGATCGCCTAGATACGCTCCAGCAACCGCGTTTTGTCGGGCAGCGGTGCCAGCTCCAGCATGATCTGGAAAACAGGGGAGAACGGATCCACGCCCGAACGCACCAGCTCCATGACGGACTCGTACACCTCCTGCTCCAGCGCCACCGTGTCGGGCGTTGCGGAGATGATGATGTCCATGTCCATCGTGGCGATGCGCTTCTCGACGTCGACCTGTCCCATTGCCTGGACCTGCTGCATAATCGGCTGGCCTGTCATCGGATCAACTGCCGGCTGTCCCGTCGCAGGATCAACCACGGGCTGCTCCTGCATCACCATGCCCATAACCGGCTCGTTGATCTGCAGGAACTCAGGCGCACGCGGGTTATCGGTGACGCGGATGAACATCGGAGCAGTCCAGAACTGCTGCGCGCAGAACCACATCTGCTGATAGATGCGCTCTTCGAAGTCCTCAAACCGCCCGAACCCGCGTCCGAACTGCGTCAAACCGGCCTGCTGCGCCACCTGACGCGCGCGCCCGGATGCCGCGGTACCTTCGCTTAGATCCTGTGCCAGCGCCACCGGCACCATGCGCCCAAGGCTGTCCTTGGCCTCCTGCAGCATCGCCAGGTTGCCAGACGCCATGTCGTTGGTCGGCACCTTCTGCCAACCGCCGGGGATCACGCCATCAGCCCGTGCAGCTTCCTTGCGCGCAATGTCCGCATCGACAGGCGGCGCCATCGGGTCGGTCTTCTGGATCTGCATGTTGTTGACGAGGTGCAGGCCACGCGAACGACGCGCATTAACCTCGTCCTGCATCGACCGCATGTTACGGATTGGACCGTAGCGGTTGTTTTCGCGATCGACCTTGAACGACTGCGCCTCGATCGGGCAGCGCGTCTCGCCAGTGATCATGTTCTTGTAAGGCGATGCGCCGTACTCCAGCCAGCCGGCCGCGCAGAACACACAGCGCATCCAGCCTACCTTGGCGTGGCGGTAGTAAATCTCCACCACCATCGCGCGGTTGCGACGCCGGTCTACCCAGCGCAGCGAGTCGTTCGGGCGATCGTCCCAGGTGTTGTCGACTGCCGTGCCTTCAGCAACCGACGTGATGTCGCCGCCCAGCGCCTGATAGCGATCGCCATACAAAAGCTGCACCTCGTCGGCGTACATCCACTTGGCAATGCCCAGGAACTTCGCGTCCGAGAAGTCCGCCTTGCGCGACTTAGGATCGTAGAAAAACGTCTCCCACCGGATCTGTTCGAGCTTGATGTCGCGCCCGTCGAACTCGACTATGGCAGCCGCGATACCCTGCTTCAGATAATCCTCAGCACAGTCCATCTTCTTGACGGACCATTTGGTGGTGTCGGCGATGTACCGCAGCGTCTTTGTCGCAACTTCGGACGACTTCTGGTCCTCGGGGTTGCGCGGGAAGGCACGGGGATCGGTCTTGCCCGCCTCCAGAACACCTAGGATGCCGTCGATCGCGGGCGCAATGCGGTTATCGATCACCAGCGGCTGGCCTCTAGCCTTCAGAGTGGCGCGCACCTCCGGGCTAGCCTGCCCGGGACCGTCGTAATAGTCGCAGTCCTTCTGCTGCTCGGTACGCGCGGGGTCGGTGTTGTCGCGGGACTCGTCGAACATGCGACGAAGCTGCTCGACGTTCGGCGGCGGCAGATCTTCGTCGGTGATGTCGCCCGGCGGCACTACGGCGTGCCCATCGTCTCCCGGCATCTGTCCGTGCGGGACCACGGCATGGGGCAACCGCATCGGTGCTTCAGCGCCGGTCATCATTGATCAATCATCCCCACGGCGATACACCTTCCGGTTGCTTGGCGCGTGTATACCGGTCTTTGGGGTTGTTGGCTACACTTACCGTCTTGACAATCGCGGGGTGGGCCATGTCGATCGCGCGGCCTATATTCGCGGCAGCGTCGATCTCGTCATCCCACTTGCCGGCGGGGAACTTGCGGTACTGGTCCAGCACCTCTTCGCCCATCGGGCCGATAGGAATATGCACCTCGCCCATCGACGCTTTTGCCTGGAACGCCTGAGCCTTGGTCGCCTTGTCGCCGCCTGCAGTCGACAGCGGCTCGATACGACACAGCACGCGGTGCATCCGCATAGCCGCGGTCACGAACGACGCGACTGACCGCCAGTTGTTGTCTGCTTCAGGAAACCAACACAGCGGCTTCCATTTCTTGATGAGTGCCAGCGCGCCTGTGTCTGCCAACGTCTGCTGACCGGTGATCGGGTCGAGCTTCACCCCCATAGCCACGTCGATCGTGGCCTGTGCGCGGTGCCCGTCGAGCAGCCAGATATGTTGATGCTGGTCGATGCCCCACACGCGGAACACGTTGAAG
>Ga0247806_10000655_pt1 | contig 20345 bp, 14 predicted proteins | sample UWRJL059202B1_FD_179935 | JGI IMG/M metagenome (GOLD analysis project Ga0247806, IMG submission 179935) | Plant litter microbial communities from Arlington Agricultural Research Station in Wisconsin, United States - UWRJ-L059-202B-1 | ecosystem: Environmental > Terrestrial > Plant litter >... | reverse complement strand
AAATTATCATAATGGGAAGAAAGCATTTAAAAACGCCTTCCCGGCTTACCGGCAGTAATAATTTCGCGAAGCGAAAACTTTCTTGCTTATGTTTTCTTTATATAACTTTCCACCTACACGCCTTCCCGGTTAAAAAAAAGTTGGTCGAAGACCAACCATCAGGAGCTTTATTTACCGGTGATCCTGTTATTTCACCCGATTTATTGACATTATATGAAATAAAACCTTTTACTTTGCGTTTCAAAGTACTTTTACATTTCGGCATGCAAAACAGGATCACCGCTTTACTCAACATACAATATCCCATCATACAGGCCGGTATGATCTGGGCCAGCGGCTGGAAACTCGCCAGCGCCGTAAGCAATGCCGGCGGACTGGGCATGATCGGCAGCGGCAGTATGTACCCCGGCGTATTGCGGGAACACATACAAAAATGCAAAGCGGCAACGCAACAACCTTTCGCAGTGAACGTACCGTTGCTGTATCCCGACATCGACCGGCACATCGCCATCATCATCGAAGAAAAAGTGCCCATCGTTTTCACTTCGGCGGGCAATCCCAAAACCTGGACGGATACATTAAAAAAAGAAGGCATTAAAGTAGTACACGTAGTCAGCAGTTCCGCATTTGCCCTGAAAGCGCAAAACGCGGGTTGCGATGCGGTAGTAGCGGAAGGATTTGAAGCCGGCGGTCACAACGGCCGCGAGGAAACCACCAGCATGGTATTGATACCAGCCGTGGCCAGCGCCATCCACATTCCCCTCATCGCTGCCGGTGGCATTGCAACGGGCCGCCAAATGCTGGCCGCCATGGTATTGGGCGCCGATGGGGTGCAGGTGGGCAGCCGTTTCGTGGCCAGCGAAGAAGCTTCTGCGCATATCAATTTTAAAAACAAAGTGATCGGCGCCCGGGAAGGCGATACGCAGTTGTCGCTGAAGCAACTTACACCCGTACGCCTGCTGAAGAACAAATTCTGGGAAGCCGTAAAGGCCGCGGAAGAACAGGGCGCGCCTTCATCGGAACTCATTGAATTGCTGGGCCGGGGCCGCGCAAAGAAAGGAATGTTCGAGGGCGACCTGGAAGAAGGGGAACTGGAGATCGGGCAGGTAAGCGCTTTGATCGACAGGATACAGCCCGCCGCCGCTATCGTTAAGGAAATATGGGACGGGTTTGCAGCCCTTGCAGCCCATCCTGTAAACTAAACCGCTATATTTGCGCATTATTAAATTATCACCAATGTTATTAAGCTGAGGCAGGGATTTTCTCTTTATAAAAAGATACTGGTTTTGCTGGTCATGGTACTTTTCTTTAACCACCTTAAAGCCCAACCTCCCGTAAAAGATCCCGGCAGTGTTGATTTGCCCACACCACCGGCAGTTAATTACAATCCCTCCCAGTTTTACGAAACTTTAAAAGACAAGAACGCAGATAAAGCCACCGGCTCCGACAGGAACAAATCCCTCAAAGACAGGATCGAAAAAGACAGTCTGATAAAAGAAACGACGCCCCAATCACAAAATACTACCGAGAGCACTTACGGCATGAACCTCTTCAGCGGTGGTGCGGTAGCCAGCATGACCGAACTGTCGACCCCGCCGCTCGATTATCCCATCGGCGTATACGACCAGATCATCGTTTCGCTTTGGAACGGCGCAGAAGCTACGCTGGAATACACCGTGGCCAGGGATGGCTCCATTTTCCCGGCCAGTCTCGGTAAAATATACCTGCAGGGCCTCACTTTTGAAAACGTGCGAGCACTGCTCATCCGGCGTTTCCGGTCGTACGTGCCGCCTTCCACCAACATCACCGTTTCGCTGGGGCAACCACGCACCGTTTCTGTGAACGTAGCCGGCGAAGTAAGAAAGCAGGGCCCGGTAACCGTGTCCGCTTTTACCAACGCATTCAACGTGATCGCACTGGCCGGCGGCCCCACCGAACTGGCCAACCTGCGCGACATACAGATCAAACGCAATGGCCGGGTGATCGATGTGCTGGACGTTTACAAGTACCTCACCACCGGCGACTTCGGCAAACATATTTACCTGGAGAACAACGATTTCGTGATCATGCAAACGGTAGAAAAAAGGGTGAAGGCAGAAGGCCGTTTCCGCCGCCCCATGTATTACCAGTTGAAAAGAGACGAAGGCATGAGGGCCTTGCTGAAATATTCCGGCGGGCTGGAAAGGGACGCGTTCTCGAGCGGTGTAAAAGTATACCGTACCGAACTGGAGAAACAGGTGATCAAGGATGTGAACAGTACGGCGATCATCAACCCAACCAACGATCCGCGCTTTCGCAGCGAGGATTTTGAACTGATGGATGGCGACATTGTAAAAGTGATCGCGGTAAACCCGGGACTGGTGAACAAAGTGGAAATGAAAGGCGAAATATCTTATCCCGGCGCTTACGAGATCAGGAAAGGCGACAGGCTGTTCGACCTCATCAACCGCGCAGGCGGCATCACGCGCAACACGTATTTACCGAGGGCATATATTTTCAGGGGCGGCGGCGACAGTACCAACATCAAGGCAAATAAACTGGAGATCAACCTCACCGATATCACCAGCAACGACACGGGTAGCTTGAACAACGTGCAGTTGTTTGCCAACGACCAGGTATTGCTGTTCAATGCCAACCAGTTTGGCGACCGCCAATACGTTGAAATATTCGGCGAAGTGCGCAAGGAAGGCAGGATGAATAAATACGGCGGCATGACGCTGCAGGACCTGATCTATTTATCCGGGGGGTTGAAACAATCTGCCGAATATGGCAGGATCGAAATTTCGAGCGTGATCGACATCGATTCGGCCAAGAAAATGGCACAACCCACGCGCACCATTGTGCGTACTTTGCGGGTATCGCCCGACCTGGAGCTGGACAGCGTTTCGGCCGGCATTGTACTGAAACCTTATGACCAGATTTATGTAAGGAAGAATCCGACCTTCGAACTACAGCAACTGGTACAGATCAACGGCCTCGTGCAGTATTCCGGTCCGTACCCCAGGCTGAGTAAATACGAAAGGCTTTCTTCCTACATACAACGCGCGGGCGGCATCAAGGAAAATGCAGACCTCAGCGGCGCGATCCTGTACAGGAAAAAAACACAATATTTCCGCGACAACGTAACCAAGAACGTAGCGAACCTGACCGATTCGATGGGCGGGCTTAAACTTGATTCTGTTAAAACAGACATTGCAGAAGTAAGCCAGGAACCTGTTAGCATCGACCTTTACCGCGCTTTGAAATACAAGAATTCCAAGTACGATATTATTTTACAGGAAGGCGACGTGGTTTTCATTCCCGAGATCAATCCTTTCGTAAGCGTGAAGGGTACGGTACAATCGCCTTTGAAATTAACCTTCGATAAGGAACATACCAACGTAGGTTATTACATCGACAAGGCGGGCGGGTTCGACAAACGCCCGTGGCGCAACAGGATATACGTTACTTATGCGGATGGAAAAAGCAGGCGCACCCGTAACTTCTTCTTCATACATTTTTACCCGCGCGTAAAAGAAGGTTCCGTGGTAACGGTGCCGTACAGGCCTGAAGGCAAGGAAGTTTCCGACATACTCGTACAGGTAGTGATTGCCGCGATCCCGATTGCCGCCGCTGCCGTTATCGCAAACCTTATCAAGTAATATTTCAGATAACCGCATGAACAATATTGAACTGGTAAAACAACTGCTCAGGCGCCTGAAGAAATTCAGCTGGCTCATTGTGCTTATTGCCATTGCTTTTGGAGGTTTGTTTTATTATATGGCCAAACAAAGCATCGTATTGTATACTTCTACGGCTACGGTTTTCCCTTTGAACAGCAGTGGCGATAACAACGTTACCAGTTCGGCCATCAGCAGCATCCTCGGCATCTCCGATGCTCCCAAATCCTTTACCGCCGACGCTTCCATCAACATCGTGGAACTGGCTACCAGCCGCCGTACCCGCGAAGCCGTGGCCATGGCAAGGATACCTTCCATGAAAAATAAAATGGTTTCCGAACTGCTGGTGGAAGAGTACAACAGCCACACCGGTTTTTTACAGAACGAACCCATCAAAGGGCCGCTGGATAGCCTGGCGCTCGTCAATTTTGCGAGCAGCTTTTTGCGCGGCGGCTTTACTGCCAAGGTAGGCAAGAACGGTATCCTGGAACTGCATTACACTAACAGCAGTCCCACGCTTGTGCGCGAGATCAGCTATATCTACATCGAAAAACTCGCCAGCTTTTATATCGACCTGAAAAAGAAAAAAGCGCAGATAGATTTTGAATTTGCCGTAAAGAAAGTGGATTCCCTGGCCAACGTACTCAACAAGCTCGACCAGCGCGCCATTCAACTGGATGAAACCACCTTCTTTACCAATGATGAACTGAAACGCTACAGCATTCCCAAGAACAACCTGCAACAGGATAAAGCTACCGTGCAGTCGCAATATTATTACGCGGTGAACAACCGTGAATCTGCCGCCTACCGGCTGCAAAAGGAAACGCCCATCATCGAGCCGCTGGACAGGCCCGAACCCCCGTACGACCGGCAACAAAAGTCGAAGTCGATGTACCTGATGATTGGCCTTGTGCTCGGTACCCTCATCGGCATTCTGCTGGTAAGTCTAAAGATCATCAATAAATTCCTCGGCGCCGAACTCAACAAGGCACTGGAAAAAGCCGCCGCCAAAGGAAAGGAAGGATTGCAGGAGCAAACAGAACCCATTAAGTAATTAGAAATCAGGAATTAGACATTAGAAATGGAACGGCTTATATGAAAGCATCGCTTATCATGTTATGCGCTTTCGCCGCCGTCTGGTCTTTGACCAACGGCTTCAGGAAATGTATACAGGGTTGAACATTGTTAAATATCGTTGAAGAAGATATCTTATTGGTAGATGATTATATAACAGCAAAACGCCACACTAATAAGTATGGCGTTTTTTATTTTATATACTTCCTGAAATTACCTGCTTTTCATTTTCATATTTTCACATCATCACATTTTCAAATTTCAGCAAGATGTATCCATCCAAAAAGAGCCTCATCTTAGGTAGCTGACCTGGCATTTCTAATTCCTAATTTCTAATTATTTCCTGAACGCCCACTTAATCATCTCCTTCCAACTCGGTTTCTTACCATACATTAATATACCTGTGCGGTAGATCTTGCCGGCGAACCAGGTGGTAAATATGAAGCCGGCTACCAGCAATGCCATCGACAGGCCGAGTTGCCAGAACGGAACGGTATTGGGTACGCCGAACGGTATCCTTGCCATCATCACAATAGGGGAGCTGAACGGTATGATGCTCGCCCACACTGCAACCGGACTTGAAGGATTCTGTATCGTTGGTCCCAGCAGGAAAATAGAAAAAATGATCAGCATCGTGATCGGGAAACTGAGCGATTGCGCCTCCCGCATGTCTTCATTGATGGCGCTGCCGATGGCTGCATATAAAGAAGAGTAGAAGAAAAAGCCCGCCAGCAAATAAAACATAAAGCAACCTGCCACGATGTAAATATTCACACTGCTGAATACCTGTTGAATTTTACCCAGCGTATCCGCCATCATACCTTCGCTGTTGCCCGTCACCCGTCCGATGTTGTAAATAATAAAAATGCAGGCGATCCAGATCAGGAACTGCGTGAGCGCTACCATGCCGATGCCTACGATCTTGCCGAGCATCAACTGGAAGGGCTTCACCGACGAAACCATTACTTCGGCAATGCGGTTCGTTTTTTCTTCCGTTACGCCCATCATCACCTGGCTGCCGTACAACAATAAAATCAGGTACATTAAAAAACCACACACATAACCGATTACGGTGGCGATGCCCGAATCTGCATCCTTGTTTTTTTCATTACTTAGCTTTAGCTTCAGCCGGCTGCTGCGCATGATCTGCTGCTTGGCCATATCGATGCCCAGGCTGTCGTTCTTCACTTCATCCCAGATGTTGTTGAGCTTACTGGTGATGGGCGCAGTTACACCCATGCCGTAGGTTTTATTCGTTTTGAGCGACAGGGTTTCCAGTTTGCCTTTCCAGTTGATGTTTTGCGGGATTACGATGTAACCGTTGTAACCCAGTGAATCGTATACTTTGCTGAATTCGCTTTCGGTACTGTTAATGAGCACGAGCTTATTCGCCGTATCCGCAACGTTGGCCTGTGCTACCAGGGTTTGGGTAAAGTAACCCGACTGGTCGATAAGTCCTACCTTAAGGTCCTGCTTTGTTTTGTTGCTGATGTAACCCGTGCCGAAGATCATGGCGATGTACAACACCGGCAACAGAATGGTACCGATGATGAATGTTTTTTTGCGGATGCGCGTCAGGTATTCGCGCTGTATGATCAATATCGTTTTCTTCATGTTACTGTTATGTAAGGTTGAGGGGAAATGTCGTTATACGTTTTGGAACTGGCGCGCCGTTGGTGTGGTTTCTACCAGCTTGATGAATATTTCGTTGAGCGATGGCAGCTTTTCGCGGAAGCCATGTACCATCACCTGTTTGTTGATGAAGTATTGCAATACGTCGTTGCTGCTTGTGCCTTCGGTAAGACGGATGAGCAGTTGATCGGGCCGGTGTTCCACCACTTCAAAAAGATGCGTGGCCAGGTGTTCGGCCACCGTTTGCGCCTGTATTAAAAATACATTTTCCTTGAAATCGTTCTTCACCTGGCTTACGGTGCCGTCGAGTATTTTGTTGCCTTTGTTCACCAGTACAATGTGGTCGCAGATCTCTTCCACCTGCTCCATCCGGTGCGTACTGAAGATGATGGTGCTGCCGTTTTTCGCCAGCCGGAATATTTCATCCTTGATGAGGTTGGCATTTACGGGATCGAGCCCGCTGAACGGTTCATCGAGTATGATCAGTTTGGGTTCATGCAATACCGTGGTTACGAATTGCAGCTTCTGGCTCATCCCCTTGCTCAGGTCTTCCACTTTTTTATTCCACCAGCTATCCATTTCCAGTCGCGTGAACCAGGCTTTTATTTTGGCCGTGGCGTCTGATTTGGAAAGGCCTTTCAGTTGCGCGAGGTACAAGGCCTGTTCGCCGATCTTCATTTTTTTATACAGCCCGCGTTCTTCCGGCATGTAGCCGATCTGGGCCACGTCTTGTTCGGGTTCGAATTTGCGGCCATTGAAAATGATATCGCCGCTGTCCTGGTAAAAAATACCGGTGATCATCCGCAGCAACGTGGTTTTACCGGCGCCGTTCGGGCCGAGCAAACCGAAGATGCTGCCCTGTTCGATGCTCATGCTGATGCCATCGACAGCTTTTTGCGTGGCGAAATATTTTCTCAGGTCCCTGACTTCTAAAATATTCATGTAAGGTTGTTTTAAAATTGACGCGCCAAATTATCATTTTCCTGACGAATACACAGCTATTTATTTGTTAAGCGGCAAAGGAAAAGGAATTCCGCATTTGTTTTTACCTGACTTTTGCAAAAAAAAGATATGAAACAAGGGTTAAGGCTGGGCATACTGTTGGTATTGATCGTAAGCTGCTGTAGCTGGGGTTTCCTCGTGCACCGCACTATCAATCAACTGGCGGTATATGAATTACCGGGAGAGATGCAACCTTATTTTTACCGTAATATGGAATACCTGGTAAAGAATGCACCGCGGCCCGACGAACGCCGCAACCAGGACAGCACGGAAGCCACCAAACATTTTGTGGACCTCGAAATGTTTGAACATGCAGGCGACGCACCGATGCCCATGCGTTGGGAAGATGCGGTAGCGCGGTACGGGAAAGACAGCCTGCTGGAATATGGTTATGTGCCTTATCACATTATGAGCACCAAAGAAAAATTGACGCAGGCCTTCAGATCGCTCAACAGCGACAGCATTCTTTTTTACGCGGCCGACCTGGGACATTACATCGGAGATGCGCATGTGCCGCTGCACACCACCGCTAATTATGATGGACAACTCACCAATCAAAAAGGCATGCATTCCCTATGGGAATCCATGATCCCCGAAATGGAACTGGAGCAATACAAACTGAAAAGCAAACACAAGGCAAAATATTTGAAAGATCCCGCAGCCGCCATTTGGAAAGGCGTGCGCCAGGCAGCGGCCTTACTGCCAGAAATGTTTGCACAGGAAACAGCAGTGTCGAAACAATTTACCGACAGCACCAAATACCGCGTTCAAATAAGAAGGGGCAAGGAAGTGAAGAGTTACAGCAGTGGTTTTGCAAAAGCTTATTCCGCGGCTTTAAAGAAAACCATTAATGAACAGTTGCTGCGCTCTGCAGATATGATCGCCGACTTTTGGTACACCGCCTGGGTAGATGCCGGCAAGCCTGACCTGTCATCCATTACCAAACCCGCGTTTTCGGAAACCGATAAAACAAAGCTGGATGAGGAAAAGAAAGCATTTAAGAAAAATGAATTGATAGAAAAGAAGATGCTGATTTCGAGGAAGCAGAAGGAAAACTAAATGTGAAAATTTGAAAATGGCTCAATGCAGGTTGTTAAAACTTCTCAGGATTATTATACTCCACCTGTGTTATATTAAATTTAGCATAGCTAAAATCTTTGTTACCCAACTGCCATAAAACTTCAAAAGCAATTGGGATAATCACATCATTCAGCTTCTTGTAATTGGTCATTTTTATAACCCAGGGTTTTACATCTTTTTTGTTCATGTACCTCTTTGTTTCCATCCGGGTTATCTCGCCAGTTTCATTAATAGTAACAATAAAGAATAAAGAAAGTCCATTGTAATTAAATGTTAGTTTCGCTGCCTGGGGATTAATTGAAAACCATTGTAGTCTTTCGCCCGGTAAAAAATTTGTCGGGTACAAAATACTTTCTCCCAACCACCTGAGCAGCTCACCCTGGTTGTATTGCCCGCCCTTTGCATCAACAACAGGAAACAACGATAGAAGCAAAACAACCAACCTTCCTTTGCCGGCAATATACATGTCACGGGCTGTAAACATCTTGGTTGTTCCTTTCCAGATAAATCCCGGTGTTCCGGTGGTGGCATATTGTTCGCCTTGTATGTTTATCCAATCTTTATCAATGCCTGTTTTAAATTGTCCATCGTGTTTTATTCTTGCACAACTAATGTAGGGTTGGCCTTCTTTTAAAACATGGTTAAAATATCGTTGTACAGGTCCTGGTAAATTCACCAGTTGGCTTTTATGAAATGTCTGTGCAGATATATTTTTTGATTCGGCAAAGAGTTTCTTTACTTGTTTTTTGAATTGAAACGACGAATTTATTGTGGCAATAAGCAGGATAAGTACAAGTAGCCCGAAAATTAAAAACAGGATCATCATAGCTTTATTTTTTGTAAATGACCCGCACTTGTGGAAGCAGTGCAACTAAAAGAATGGGTATGGCATATAACAGGTAAAAAGTTTGCAGCCAGCCAACACTTCGTACAAATATTGTTTCTACCTGTATCCAGATAATGAGTGCAAAAGCCACATAAATACTAAACGACCATGCCCAGTGCATATCCTTAAAAAAATTAAAATATTCGGCAAACCTGTTTGCGGGTTTCTTTATTAATGCAAGGCATACAAGGCATGGACAAATCCCTAAAACGAGAAACAGGATAATACCCGGAACAAGAAAATCCGGAAAAGGGGAGTGCTCTAAAATAGACAAAGGCAAGCCGCCAATTATTTTACCGGAGGGTGAAATGATTAATAGCAAACCGCCGCCAATGGCGCTTATGCCAAGAAACAGTAATAATGCTATGAGTATATTTTTTGCTGTTTTCGGTTTCATAATGGCCGGGTTAAAGTGTATCGGCACCCTATTTATATCTTTCGGCTACTGGAACACAAAAATCTTTTTTTGCCTGGATGCCCGGTTATGATAAGTATTTTTTCATTTTACTTTTGTGTTCAGAAAGATGAGAACAGCCTGTAACTGAAAAGAGCCTAGCTTGTCAATATTACTTTTAAAGCCTTTTCATTTGCAGCATTTTCAAAGGTTTTATACGCTTCCATTATTTGGTCTAATTTAAAATGATGTGTTATCAGTTTTTTTGCAGCCAGCTTTTGTGATTGTACATTTTTTAAAAGCATGGGCGTACTCGATGTATCTACAAGGCCGGTAGTAATGGTTATGTTTTTGTCCCATAAAGATTCTAAATGAAGCGTCACGGGTTTGCCGTGTACACCAATATTGGCTATGCGGCCACCGGGAGCTATGATTGCTTCGCACAATTCAAATGTTGCGGGTATACCAACAGCTTCTATAGCGGCATCAACGCCCTTGCTGCCTGTAATTTTCATTACACGTTCCGTCACATTTTCAGTACTGCTGTTGATGGTATGTGTTGCCCCGAATGTTTTCGAAACATTCAAACGATTATCGTCCTGGTCTATCATTAAGATTTCGGCGGGGGAAAAAAGTTGCGCTGTTAGTAACGTTGCCAGGCCTATTGGCCCGGCTCCTACGATCGCAACGGTATCGCCTGGTTTTATTTGCCCGTTCAAAACGCCACATTCAAAACCGGTGGGTAAAATATCGCTTAACATCACTAATGCTTCTTCATCAGCATCCGCAGGAATTGGATATAAACTGGTGTCGGCATATGGTATTCGTACATATTCTGCCTGCGTACCATCAATGGTATTACCCAATATCCATCCTCCTGTTTCGCAATGCGAATACATTTGTTTCCGGCAATTGGCGCATTTGCCGCAAGCTGTAATGCAGGAAATCAAAACATGATCGTCTTTTTTAAAATTGCTCACGGCATTACCAACTTCTTCTATTATGCCTACACCTTCGTGTCCTAAAGTTCTCCCATTGGTTACAGTAGGAACATCGCCTTTCAGTATATGCAGATCTGTTCCGCAAATGGTTGTTTTTAAAATCTTAACTATCGCATCGGTAGGATTGAGGATTCCAGGTTTTTCTTTTTCTTCCCAGTTTTTGTCACCCGGGCCATGATATACTAATGCTTTCATAATTATACTTTTTAAAATGAAGTAATATTGATGGCCGTTTCCGGCGCACCAGGGAGTGAATACCATAAGGTAACCTTATTAACCGGGATGGCCGTTTATATTAATTATGGTAACAGTCCAGCTTAAGATCAGCGCCTTTGCGAAAGAATAAATGTGAAGATGTGAAAATTTAAAATAACTCATTGAAGAACACGGGCCTTAACTCTCAGGTTTTGCCTTTTTTCTTTTGATTTTTCTAATTGCGAACTTTGCCCCCTTTGCGTGAAAGAATAAATGTGAAGATGTGAAAATTCGAAAATGGCTCAATGAAGAACACGGCACTTTTGCCTTTTGAATTTTTACACTGCCTACCGGCAGGCAGGTTTTGAATTGATATCATAGCAATCTTATAATCATTCAAAATCACAGTTCAGACAATTTCATCGTAATCGCCGCCGCCACCCGTTCCCCGTCCATGCAGGCACTTACAATGCCGCCTGCATAACCGGCGCCTTCGCCGCAGGGATAAAAATTATCCAGCTGCGGATGCGCCAGTGAAACGGTATCCCGTGGGATCCGTACCGGTGAGGAAGTGCGACTTTCTGTAGCCACCACCACCGCGTCGTTGGTATAATAACCTTTCAGCTTTTTTCTAAAGCCTATGAAACCCTTCGCCAGCGCGTTGTATACGAAAGATGGCAATATGTTGTTTAAGGGAACGGAATGCAGTCCCGGCAGGTAAGAACAGTCCGGCAGGGAAGAGGATGTTTTTTTATTGCTGAAATCGGCCATCCGCTGTGCCGGCGCCACCAGTTTGCCGCCGCCGGCATCAAAGCAGGAGCGTTCCACCTGTTGCTGAAAATGCATGAGTAACAAAGGATCATCCGCAACCGGGTCCAGGTGTTTGCTTTTCATCCATTGGTACGCATCTTCCAGTTCTACCTGTACCACCATGCCGCTGTTGGCAAAAGGGTTGTTTCGTTTCGACGGGCTCCAGCCGTTTACCACCAGTTCGCCGGGCGAAGTAGCTGCGGGTGCAATGATGCCCCCCGGGCACATGCAAAAGGAAAATACGCCGTGGTCTTCTACCTGTTGTACCAAACTGTACGAGGCGGGTGGCAATGATTGTTCCCGCACCGGGTTGTGGTATTGTATGCTGTCGATCAGTGATTGGGGGTGTTCGATCCTTACGCCCAGGGCAAAAGGTTTTGCTTCGATGCTGATCTTTTTGCGGTGCAGCAGTTCGAAAATGTCGCGGGCACTGTGGCCCGTAGCCAGGATGTAGGCATTGGCGCTGAACATATCGCCATCACTGGTGGTTACGGAAGTCACTTCGTCTGCACCAACAATTATATCCGTTACCTTTTTCTCAAAAATAAATTCGCCGCCGCAATCCAAAATGCGTTTACGCATCTCCGTTATGATCTGCGGCAGTTTGTTGGTGCCAATGTGCGGGTGCGCTTCGTAAATGATCTTTTCTTCTGCGCCAAAATGAACGAAGAGTTGCAGGATGCGGTCGATGTCGCCGCGCTTGTTGCTGCGGGTATATAATTTACCGTCGCTGTAGGTGCCCGCGCCGCCTTCGCCGAAGCAGTAATTGCTTTCGGGATTCACCACGCCTTCTTTATTCAATGCGGCCAGGTCGCGCCGCCTTGCCCGTACTTCTTTGCCCCGTTCCAGCAGGATGGGTTTAATGCCTTGTTCTATTAAATACAAAGCAGCAAACAAACCAGCCGGACCAGCGCCGATGATGACCACCGATTTGCTGGCATTTGCTACGGAACGGAAATTAAAAGAAGTGGCTTCACGCCCGTGGAAAGGTTCGTTGATGAAAGCGGTAACAGTTAAATTGATCCAGACTGTTCTGCCCCGCGCGTCGATGGATCGTTTATTGATGATGTAACCGGTAATGCCGGCTGCTTTCCCTCCCGTAGTTTGGGCGATGGAATTTTTAATGGCAGCATCGTCGTTCGCATCGGCGGGCGAGAGCCGCAGGGAGATTTTTTTTTGCATAATAGTGTCGGGCAGTTAACCCAAAAACTTTTATTGAAATAATAAGGCATTTTTTCTTTTGCTTGACCAAAAGAAAAAAAGTCAAGGCCTGCGGAAAAATAAGCTAAAGATTGCCGGCCTGGGCCGGAATGAAAAAGTTCCGTCAAATTGCAAAGCCAGGCATTTGTGCGACTTACCAGCTAAAAATTTATCCAGGCAATTGATCATTCCTTTCATTCCCCTTCTTTGAAGTTAGCCTGGAATGTTAAGCTGCTTTCTTCGTAAGCCACTTTAGGCCCAACCCATCAATCTTCTTAACGCATATTTTTCCGAGGGCCGGACTTCAGATGCTCTTGCTGAAAAACGATGAGCGGGCTTCGTATGCTATTCATGCGAAGAAATACAGAATATCTCCAGGCAAAAAAGAACAAGCATTAATAAAAGAACTTGTATTAAACAGCATCAATGCCTGATCTGATCAAAACCTAATTCTTAAAAAGGAAGGTCATCAACCGCATCCGGTGCATTCGATGAAAAAGTATCCAATGGCTCCATATATTCACTGTCTGTACCGCTGCCGCTGTTGCTTTGCAATAACTGCTCGATGCGCCACGCGTCCAGGTTGGTGATGTAATTGGTTTTACCATCCTTTTCCCACTTGCTGCCTTTGATGTTGAAATACACTTTTATATCATCGCCGATGTTCACGCGGTCCACGATGGCCGTTTTGTCCTGAACGCATTGAAATTTTACGTAATTCGTAATGGTGCGGCCGTTGATCTCGTCGGTTTTCTCTACGGCAAACTCCCTGGTTTTGAAGGTTTCGGTACGTTGTACGATGTCGTATTTGGCAACCAGTTTGCCGGTCAGTTCATAACTCATAATGATAATTTAATGCATCAAAAGTAATCCTATTTAGTGATAAATTTTTGTTCCCTGTTTTTAGGAAGGTATTGATAAAAATAGCTACCTTTCTTTCCACAACCATCCTTTACTATGCGCAAGCAACGCTTTCATTTCCTGGCCGGGATCTTCGGGCTGGCCTTTATCTTTTCCTGTACAACCAGCTACCAGCCTCAATCCCTTCAATACCAGGATTACCGCATCAATAAAAGCATAGCGCCCGACAGCAGCCTGAACGTGTTGCTGCGCCCGTATGCCGACAGTGTGAACCGGAGCATGAGCGTGGTGGTGGCCGTAGCGGCAACAGAACTGGTAAAGAAACAACCGGAAGGTACGCTGGGCAACGTGATGGCCGATGCGATGTTTGTAATGGCAACGCGGCGGTACAAGACGAAAGTAGATGCGGCCTTTATTAATTATGGCGGCATCAGGCTGACTTCCATCCCTGCCGGCGACATTTCGCGCGGGAAGGTATTTGAGCTGGCACCCTTCGATAACATTACGGTTTTGCAAAAATTAAAAGGCAACGTGTTCCAGCAATTCCTCGACCACATTGCGGCGAGAGGGGGTTGGCCCTGCGCGGGCATCAGCTGGCAGATCAAAAACAATAAAGCGGTGAACGTACTGGTCGGCGGCGCACCCATCGACATGAATAAAGAATACATCGTTGCCAATAACGATTACGTGGCCAATGGCGGCGATGATTGTGCCATGCTGCGCAACATCCCCCAGGTAAACGACGGCTATGTGTACCGCGATGCCGTGCTGGATTATTTCAGGGAAATGACCCGCGAAGGAAAAAAAATATCTGCTCAAATTGAAAACAGGGTTTCCCATGTCAACTAGGAGAAAATTTATTGGCCAGTCGGTATTGGCCGCAGGCGCTTTGCTGGGTTCCAAAACGGTTTTTTCGGTCCCGAACGAAAACAGCGACATCCGCAAACTCACTATCCTGCACACCAACGATGTGCACAGCCGGCTGGAACCTTTCCCGATGGACGGTGGCAGGAACCAGGGACTGGGCGGGGTAGCGGCGCGGGCGCAACTCATTCAAAAAATACGCAGTGAAGAAGACCAGGTATTGCTGCTGGATGCGGGCGATATTTTCCAGGGAACGCCCTTCTTTAATTTATACAAGGGTGAACCGGAAATGAAGGCCATGGCGGCGATGAACTACGACGCCGTTACGATGGGCAACCATGATTTTGATGCGGGGCTCGACAACTTCGCTACGCAGTTACAGCATACCAGGTTTCCGGTTCTGCTCTGCAATTACGGTTTTGCCAATACGCCCATGGAATATAAATACAATCCCTATAAAATATTCCGCAAGGGAAAATTGAAGATCGGCGTTACCGGTGTAGGGATAGAATTAAAAGGTTTGGTGCCCGACAATTTGTATGGAAACACGCAATATTTCGATCCCGTAACAAAGGCAAATGAAACGGCATATAAACTTAAAAAAGAGGAAGGCTGTGATATGGTAGTTTGCCTGAGTCATTTAGGTTATAAATACAAAGAAACGCCCGACCGGATCTGCGATGTTATCCTTGCAAAAGAGAGCGAAAACATCGACCTCATCATCGGCGGTCATACGCATACTTTTATGGACGCACCGGAAGTGTATAAAAACAAATCCGGGAGCGACGTAATCGTGAACCAGGTAGGCTGGGCGGGCATTTTGCTGGGCAGGCTGGATTTCGAATTTGGGGGTGTGAAAAAGAAAGCTTTGGCAAAATCACATACTGTGGTTGTTGGGAAAAAAACAAATGAATAAAAAATTTTTTTTTCAACAATTTATTCGATATTCGCTGTCCTGCTAAAGTTTTTTTCAACACGGTGTGAAAAGAATTTTTTTCGGTCATTCGGAGAAACAATTCTTAAATCAAGGTATAAATTGCTTAGGAAATAATGGATAAGGCTTTTGAAAAAGTTTGGTCAAATTGTTTAGAGATAATCAAAGACATCGTGGAGTGGCAGCATTTCAAAACCTGGTTCGAACCCATCAAACCCGTAGCGTTGAAAGAAAAAATTTTAACGATACAGGTTCCAAGCCAGTTCTTTTATGAGTACCTTGAAGAACATTATGTATCGCTCCTTGCAAAAACACTGAAACGCGAATTGGGACCTGCAGCAAGGTTGGAATACAGGATCATGGTAGACAGTGGCAACAGCAAGAACAAGGCGATCACCATGGATGTTCCCGGGCAAGGCTACAAATCTTACGCAAATAACGAAATGGACTTTCCGCTGGTTATAAACAATCCTGTTAAGAACCCCTTCGTCATACCGGGACTTAAAAAGATGCAGATCGATCCGCAGCTTAACCACGCCTATACGTTCGATTCATTTGTAGAAGGAGACTGCAACCGGGTAGCCCGCCGCGCCGGTAAAACGGTGGCCGAAAAGCCGGGCGCTACCTCTTTCAATCCATTGGTTATTTACGGCGGCGTTGGTTTGGGTAAAACCCATCTGGCGCAGGCCATCGGCAACGAAGTAAAAAAACTGCACGCCAATAAAGTAGTGCTGTACGTAAGCTCCGAAAAATTCATCAACCAGTTCATCGATCATGGCCGCAACGGTGCGATCAATGATTTTATACATTTTTACCAGTTGATCGACGTGCTCATCATCGACGATGTGCAGTTCTTCAACCGCGCTGAAAAATCACAGGACGCTTTCTTTTCCATTTTTAATCACCTGCACCAGAGTGGCAAGCAACTGATCTTAACGAGCGACAAGCCGCCGAAAGACCTGGAAGGTGTACAGGAAAGGTTGTTGAGCCGCTTCCGCTGGGGATTGAGCGCCGATTTACAGGCACCGGATTACGATACCAAGATTGAGATACTGGAGAAGAAAATGAAGAACGACGGGCTGGAAATGCCGCGTGAAGTAGTGAAGTACATCGCCTATAATATCAACAGCAATGTGCGCGAACTGGAAGGCGCATTGATCTCATTATTGGCACAATCTTCGCTGAATAAGAGGGAAATAGACCTTGAATTGGCTAAAAAAGTATTACGCAATTTCGTGAAATCTTCCAGCAAGGAGATCACCATCGATACCATCCAGAAGATGGTTTGTGAATACTTTGATGTTCCTTACGACAAGTTGCTGCAGAAGACAAGAAAAAGGGAGATCGTACAGGCCAGGCAGATCACGATGTTCCTGGCAAAAGCCTTTACTAAAAACTCATTAAAAACGATCGGAGAACATTTCGGTGGCCGCGATCATACCACGGTGATCCACAGTTGCCAAACAGTGAAAGACCTGATGGATACCGACAGCCTGTTCAAGGAAAGCGTGCTGGAACTGCAGCAGAAAGTGCAGTTGGCCGCCATGTAAAAACAGCCAGTCGCTAAAAAAATATTTGCCGGGTACTTTTAAAAGTCCCGGTTTTTTGTGCCGGTAACCGCGGGCTGGCGGCCTTAAAAAAAACATTGCATTTTTCTCATTTAGTTTTGGGTAGTAACGCATGGAATTGTATTTTTGCCACCCCTTAACAATTGAGGGGCCGGGCCACTGGACTCGTGGAACCGGTGAGGTGCCTGAGAGGCCGAAAGGAACGGTTTGCTAAATCGTCGTACGGGTCAAACTGTACCGTGGGTTCGAATCCCACCCTCACCGCAAAAGTTCTTATCAATGTTTTTGAGTTGGATGCTCCCAATAAATCCGGCTTTATATTTTTTGCTCGGGATGTAGCGTAGCCCGGTTATCGCGCCTGGTTTGGGACCAGGAGGTCGCAAGTTCGAATCTTGCCATCCCGACACCAATAAATCAACCTCTTCTTTTTGAAGGGGTTTTTTTATGCCTTGTTAAAAGTGTTTCGATATAAACCGTGAAGGTGGCTAGTTCGCCCGACACAAATATATTAACGGCTTTAGTTTTAAGGAAGGTCGTTCCGCTGCAAAGTTGGGATAATTGCGATATAATAAACTAACTTTCCAACTTGATTTTTTTATTTGAAGAGGTTATCCCGAAGGGGCTGTTTAAAATATTTTTGTTGATGCCACATCAATCTTCCGGAATATGCTCCACCGTTTGCAACGCTTCATTCCATTCAAACTGGTGAATGTCCCAATCCTGGCTGCCCCTTCGCCGCTCCAGTTTTTGCGCCATGATCGCTTTGTTGCCATCGGTTCTTAAATTGATCATGCCGTAAACGGTAACCACTCTTTCTTTTCCCTTGGCCGTTCGCAGGTCTTTTATATTGATGAACTCTTTACTGGATCGCATTAATTCCGTGCTGAAAATAAACGATCGGTTGCCCCTGCTGAATTTTCCAATGGTGCCTAACGTATCTGGTCTTGGGTGACAATGCGGTTCATCGTCGCCACTCGATATAACGGTCACCAACGGGTTCACGGCCTGCAAAAACTCGCTGGTGAAATCGGCGCTGCCGTGGTGACAGGATTTGGCAAAGTCTACCTGGAAAAAAGGCCTGGCCTTAGCGATCACCTCCTCTATTTTTTTCTGCGCTTTATTTTTCTTTGTTGCTGTATCGGCAGCTTCCAATGCATCCCGGAAGGCTTTTATGTCGGCTTCCGTGTATTTTTCAAACAGGTAATCTTCTGCAGGTGGATTAAGATCCCCGCCCAGCAGGATCCTCATATTGCCCATTTGAACTTTGAGCACAACAGAATGCCCGTTCTTCGTTCTGCCCACATCATCCGTATTACCTTTTTTTGCCTTGAAATATCGCAACGCCTTCTTATTACTTTTCTTTTCCACGAAAGGAGCCAATACTTCTATGGAAAAATTTTCTGACTGGTGCAGGTATTTTGGTGCACCTGCCTGCTCCCGGTAAAGGGCTTCAAATTTCACATCCGGTTGATTGTCCTTCGCTTTTTTCATCACCCGCTCGTACAACGATCCATTCGTAACAGTATCGAGATGAGCCCGCAACTGGTCGTCTTTGATCAACAGGTCGGTTATGTAGTTGATCCCTTCAGAGCCGGTGGTCTTTCCCAATTTGTCACCCGTTCCGCGTTCTACAATACCGCTGTGATAAATAGTTGAAAAAGTAAATTGCTGGTTGTTCCCGTCCTGTTTTGTAAAAAGATGGGAAAATCCCTGGTAATGGTCGCTGTCGGGATGGGAGATGACAGCCTTGAACGGCGGCGGCGCCAGTTTTCCTTTTTTTGTATTGAAACGCCATTTAAGAAAACGGTACATATTGTCGCTCATGCCCGCATCGATGATGTAATGTTCATCGTCAGGCGTTACGAGGTGACAGCCATCGCCCTGGCCAATGTCAACAAAATTTACTTCCAGTATCCTGTTCTCCTGGATGTCTTTTGGCAGGATGTAACCATTGGCATTCCTGCTCCTTACCTGTATCCATTTTTTTCCACCCTGCACCCGTTCAACCAATGCGCCATCCTTAATAACAACTTTAATGTAATCGCCGAACAGGAGGTTTTTTAAAGTGCCCCATTTTAATTCGCCCGTTTTTTTATCGGGTTTATCGGCATACAATTTTACAGAAGGGTACACCGCAAATCCATAGCCTTTCTCAATAATTTTATCAATGCTCATAACAAATAGTTTAAGGTTAAAATCACATTGTATATCCTTAAATGTAAAAATTTAACCGGCTAAATGCAACAGGTGGAATCACGGTATTTTTAAAATAATGGTTTATAACCTCCTCGGTGGCCTGTTTCATTTGCCAACCATCTCCGCAAATGAAAATAAATAATACTTTTACCGAAATTACGCTTATGATAAAAACCTGCCTGGTTCCCGCATTGCTTTTATGTTCTTTGTGTACATGGGCGCAACAAGACAGTACCGGTAATGTGTTGCTGGAAAACATTACTATTTCTGCTACCCGTTTTGCTGAAAAAACCACGCGTATAGCGCAACAAGTGTACCTTATTTCCGTGAAGAAAATAACGGATGCCAACCAGTCTACCACGGCTGACTTGCTGATCAACAGCGGGGCCGTATTTGTACAGAAAAGCCAGTTTGGCGGCGGAAGCCCCGTCATCAGGGGATTTGAAGCTAATAAGATACTGATGGTCATAGACGGGATAAGGATGAACAATGCCATTTACCGCGGCGGGCACCTGCAGAATATCATCACCATCGACAATAGTATGTTGAAGAAGGCAGAGGTCCTCTTTGGCCCTTCCTCTGTGATGTATGGCAGCGATGCATTAGGCGGGGTCATCAGCTTTTATACAAAAGACCCCGTGTTTTCCGGTTCGAAAAAATTGTTGGTTAGCGGCAATGCCTTCGTTCGTTATACTTCTGCTGCCAATGAAAAAACAGTTCATGCCGACCTGAATATCGGGGCCCCGAAACTGGCAAGTCTTACTTCGATCACCTTCAGCGATTTCGATGACCTGCGGCAGGGGCGCAACTACTACGATGATTATCCTCAATGGGGGAGAAGGGATTTTTACGTGGAGCGGATCAATAATACAGACAGCATGGTAAAGAACGATCACCCGCAAAAACAAAAGTTTACCGGGTATCATCAATACGACCTGCTTCAAAAATTAGCCTTTGCAACGGGGCAACTCAACCATGTTGTAAACCTG
>Ga0247806_10000654_pt1 | contig 20362 bp, 17 predicted proteins | sample UWRJL059202B1_FD_179935 | JGI IMG/M metagenome (GOLD analysis project Ga0247806, IMG submission 179935) | Plant litter microbial communities from Arlington Agricultural Research Station in Wisconsin, United States - UWRJ-L059-202B-1 | ecosystem: Environmental > Terrestrial > Plant litter >... | reverse complement strand
GAATCGCTTACCAAAGCGGTTGATTATACAGAGCAGTTGCTACAGTATACATCTACCACAAATTATACCGATGTGTTAACATCGCAACAAAGCCTCCTTTCTGCACAAATAAGCGGTATTAACGACCAGCTTCAGCAATTACAGGCGGTGGTAGAGTTGTACCGCGCCCTGGGCGGAGGCTGGCAATAGCATGATTAAAGGGGTTACCTCTTTAATTATTTTTAGATTAATTGTTTGTTTTATGTAGGCCACCCGTTGCAGGTAACTGTAGTGGGTGGTTTTTTTGTGAATTTATGCGGTCGCTGTTGCCTGAATTTAATAATATATGGCTTTGCGTCTCTGCGTCTTTGTGTGACAAATTATTACCCCAAATTATCAAATTCATGACTTTTACACGTTTTGTAATATCATTTTGGTTAAAAAAGTGCCAAATATTATAATAATATAACACATTGCGTAAAATGTTATAACCTATAGTTTTTTGTTTACGGTAGCTTTGCTAAATTACCCGAATACCCCCCTGTAATTATGAATAAAAACGGCACCATACTACTACTCGATAATAACACGGCGGCCAGTGATGATATATGTAACGGCCTTAAAAAGCTGGGCCATAGAAACGACGTGATTTGCTTTGATGACTCTGAAGCGGTGAGCACTTACCTTGCCGAAAATCAGTCGGATGTTTTTATGGTACTGCAAAACAGTGCATCCGCCGGTGTGCAGGTGCCCGATACCCGCAACATGATATTTATGCACGAGTCGTTTAAAACAGATGATATACCTTACACCTTTTTAGTACTTACCAAGCAACGGCTGCTTACCGGCAGGCTGCATACTTTTGTACACTGCTATTATAAATCTGCTGCCGTAAGCCATGTCATAGAAACACTTGCCGGTGTAATAGATTTCTGGAAAGGCCATGTTTTTCCGCCACGGGTAGAGCAGCATAATTAGATTAGAATTATACTATATACTCATGATGTAAAATATTAGATATGCCCTTTAATAGTTGGCTCAATTTTAATTTACCACAAGGTTCACCAGGATTTCACGAAGATCACAAAGTTTACGCTTCGCTTTAAGAACACAGGGCTGTGCCCTTCACGATTATAGTTCCAGCCTTGCGTCCCGCCGCCTGAAGGCGGTTTTAATAAAATATTATATAGCCTTGTGTCCTTTGTGAAATCCTGGTGAACCTTGTGGTTAAATGCGGATCAATATAATAGCTGCACATAGTGCGGCTTTTTTATTATATTTAATTCGCATTTTGGTAGTTTTGCCTTTGCTGGCAAATGCTGGTACTACCACATTTAAACATAAACAATGAAATCATATTTTATAATAATTACCCTTTTAAGCTGCCTGATGTTAGCCAATTGCGGTAAAGAGAAACCATTGGAAAAAACAGAAATTGAATCAGTACCCCAAAGGCCATTAGCATCAGAACTGGATACTTTTTACCTGGGAGGCAAACTTGTACGCGTTGAAAAGATTGAGAAATCTGATTTTGATGAGGTTGATGCTGCGCCTGCCATAGATACATCTGAAGTTAAGAACATACAAAATGACATTGACAAAGTGCAGCGCATGGGCGATACACTGCAAATAAAAACCGCTGCTAAGAATGTGTTTATTGTAAACAATGACAGCGATACCGATGAGTATGCGCAGTACACCTACCTGGGTTATAATAAAGATGTAGACCAGTATATGGTTTTTGGCGGTTTTTACGAATGGCACAATTACCTGCTGATAGATGGTAAAACAGGCAGCCAAACGGTGCTTTGGGGTAAACCTGTGGTATCGCCAAACGGTAAATATATAGTGAGCGGCAATACCGACCTTGTAGCGCAGTTTACAGATAATGGCATCCAGTTATTTGAAAGCGGTAATGCACCAAAAGTAATAGGCGAGAAAACATTACAGCTTTGGGGTCCCGAAGAAATACGATGGAGTGATGACACTACTCTATTTGTAAAAGCTAACGTAGCCGATGATAAATCGCCCGACCTGGAGGTAACGCGATATTTTAAGCTGAAGCTGGGTTTGTAATTATATAATAACTCTTTGCCATGAACTGCTATATAAAATTCAGGATGCCTGATGATGCCCATTTTCAGGATTTAAAATCAGTCTTTGAAGTAATTAAGGATAAAAAGGATTTCCCACAAAGCGATGAGTTTTGGCTTAATGTGTTTCCTGACTATGCATTGCAACAATTTTCTTTTTTGGAGCACGATGTAAAGCCAGCTTTTAAAACAGCTGATTATGACAGCCCTTTTACATGGCACTTTTATGCGCTTACCGAACTCTTATCTGTAAATTATGAAATTGAGTATGCTGATTGTTTTAAACTTTCTGAAAACGAAGGTCAGTTAGAATATAATCCTTATTCTTATCCCTACGGAGGTATTACCGGATTAATTATTTTTATAAAAGCCTTTAATTGCATACCCACATATATAGATGATGGCACGAGCCTCTATGCCATTGATTTTTTAGAGAATGGCGATTTCAGCATTACCGACCTTAACGATCCTGCAAAACAAAATAGTGCCAACAAGTTATTTAATGCTACAAAACTGCTTTGGCAATTTGCAACAAGGAATTACAAAAAATAAGAGTTGTATTACAATTCATCTGTTGATAATATTTTCATATAAAAGCAATATTATTTTCTTCTATTTAGTACATTGCACCTATCTAAAAAGGAGCAGTTATGAAGGTGGAGAAGATAAAAGGGCAGGGTGCGGTTACAAATATCCACAATCATTTTGAAAAGTTTCGCTACGAAAAATCCATCTATGATGATGATTTTGAAGAAAAGGTAGCGAAGACTGAGATACTTGAGGTTTTTCCAAAAACCATTGTGAACCCGGTTAAAAGCCCCGATCTTCACATGGCATACAGCATGAACCCTTATCAGGGGTGCGAGCATGGTTGTGCCTACTGTTTTGCCCGCCCCACGCATGAATACTGGGGCTTTAGTGCCGGTGTTGACTTTGAGCGTAAAATAATGGTAAAGAAAAATGCCCCGCAATTGCTGGAGCAGTTCTTTAAGAAGCGCGGTTATAAACCCGAATCTATTTTACTATCGGGCAATACAGACTGTTACCAGCCCATAGAACGCAAAATGCAGATTACCCGTAAGATACTTCAGGTGTTTTTAGAGTACCGCCACCCGGTAGATATCCTTACAAAGAACGCCCTCGTGCTTCGCGACATCGACATCCTGAAACAACTGGCCGAAAAAAATCTTGTATCGGTATCATTAAGCATCCCCACCATTAACGAAGATTTACGCCGCAAGCTGGAACCCCGCACATCATCCGTCAGCAATAAGTTACAGGCTATTGAAACATTGTCGCAAAATGGCATACCGGTGCATATTATGGTCGCGCCAATAATTCCGGGGTTAAACAGCGACGAAATTCTGCCTATAGTGAAAGAAATTGCTGCCCGCGGCGCCACCAGTTTTGGGTATACGTTGGTACGGCTAAACGATACGGTAGAACCCATATTCATCGACTGGCTGGAGGAGCATTACCCCGACCGTAAAGACAAGGTGCTGAACCATATTGCAAGTATGCACGGCGGCAAGCTGGGCGAAAAGAACGTAGCCAAACGCAAACGGGGCGAGGGCAATATAGCCGATATGATACACAGCACGTTTCGCATTGGGCGGCAAAAGTTTTTTACCAACCAGGGTATAATGCCGCTTGCAACCCATCTTTTTGATGGTACAAAAGGGGAGCAGCTGAGTTTGTTTTAATTAGTATGGGACATAGAAAGTCCACGTTTAATGACATACGGTTGTGTCATTCTGACGAAGGAAGAATCTCTATTAGATATCCGGGATTCTTCGGCTACGTTGCACTGCGCTCAGAATGACAGCGACGAAAACAGTATGTGAGCCCCGGCGGGGCGGTATGTTTATAGCAATCAGGTATCCGTATACATTGAGCTCCGGAGGAGCGGCATGTTATGTATGCCACCCCTCCGGAGCTCAGGATTCTCTGCTTTCAAATTTCTATAAATGTAGCTCCTCCCGGAGCTAAAAAAAAACGGGCACTTCTCAGCGCCCGTTCTATATCTTAAATCTAAAAGACTATTTTTCAAGGGCAAAACGCCTTGTAACCTCTTCCCAGTTAACAATACTAAAGAACGCCTCAATATAATCAGGCCTTCTGTTTTGGTAGTTTAGGTAATAAGCATGTTCCCAAACATCAAGGCCAAGAATAGGAGTGCCTTCGCCGCCTATTTCCGGCATTAGCGGGTTATCCTGGTTAGGAGTACCCACAACTTCCAGCTTGCCGCCTTTTTGTACGGTAAGCCATGCCCATCCCGATCCAAATTGTGTAGCAGCAGCTTTGGCAAATTTAGCTTTAAACTCTGCAAAAGAGCCAAACGCTTTGTCTATAGCTTCTTCAAGTTCGCCTGTAGGCTCGCCTCCGCCTTTTGGCGAAAGTATCGTCCAGAACAGGTTGTGGTTGTAAAAACCGCCACCGTTGTTCCTTACGGCTGCATTAGTAGTATCAAGGTTTAAAAGTATATTTTCTATAGTTTTACCTTCAAGATCGGTGCCTGCAATAGCTGCATTCAGGTTAGTGGTATAAGCATTATGGTGCTTTGTATGGTGAATCTCCATAGTTTTAGCATCTATGTAAGGCTCAAGGGCATCGTATGCATAAGGTAATTTTGGTAATTCAAAAGCCATAGTTATCCTGATTTAAAAGATTAGTATTAAAATTTTAAACCAAATTTACAGATTTAATGCTTTATAAAAAATAAGAATTTGTTATTATTTGCCCTATATTATGATAATGTACTGCATTTTAATTATTTGTATGTTGATGCAGTGGTTTTTGGATTGGATAAGTAATAGTAATCTTTGTTAACGGCAATGGTTATTATCCTGCTAATGCAACTCCTTTTTTTTATATTTGTTTATGCAAAAAACAGCCTTTTCCATTTACAATGCCTCGGCAGGTTCCGGTAAAACCTATACCCTTGTTAAAGAATACCTGCGCATACTGTTGCAGGCCGGTACAGATGATGCCTACCGTCGCATCCTTGCCATAACCTTTACCAATAAGGCCGTGCAGGAAATGAAAAGCCGCATCATACTTAACCTTTCTGAATTTGCTAAGGATGAGCCGGGCGATAAGGCGGAGTCGCTCATGAAAGTGCTTTCGGTAGAAACCGGTCTGTCACTCGCTACTATAAAAGACAAGTCGCGCGCCATCATCAAGAATATCATACATAACTATGCTTCGTTTGATATCAGTACCATCGACAGGTTTACACATAAAGTAATTCGAGCATTTGCACACGACCTTAACCTGTCCGTCACATTCGACGTATCGCTGGAAACCGACAGCCTGTTGCAGGAAGCGGTAGATGCCATTGTTGCCAAAGCGGGCGATGATGAGGTGCTTACATCGTTGCTGGTAGATTTTTCGTTAGATAAAACTGACAACGATAAAAGCTGGGACGTTACCCGCGAACTTTTTGATACCGGCAGATTATTAGTAGACGAAAACAACCGTAACGAGTTGTTGCAGTTTAAAGACAAAAGCATTGAGGAATTTTTATTTATTCGCGAAAAGCTTAAAGAAACTGTAGCAAGCCTGGAAGAAGAATGTTCGCAGCTGGGCCACGAAATGGAAGCGTTGCTGGATGGCAGCGGGGTTGACCCAAAATCATTTTCGGCGGGGCATTTTCCTAATCACATTGGCTACATAAAAAGTGGCAAGCTAACCTCGTCACATAAAAAATATTATGAGCCGGAAGATATAAAGATCAATAAAACCGCGAAAGACAGGCTTGTTATAGAGGGCTTGCTGCAGCCGCTGTTAGTACTCCTGGCTAAAGTGTACAAAAACTATGAGAAGCGTAATTTTTACACCGCTTTCCTAAAAAACATAACGCCGTTATCGCTCCTTAATTCCATAGGGCAGGAGCTGGAGCGCATACAAAAAGAACAAAATGTACTATCGATATCCGAGTTTAACGCGATTATTCACCGCGAGATACAAAACCAGCCTGCACCTTTTATATACGAAAGGCTGGGCGAGCGTTACCGCCACTTTTTTATAGACGAGTTTCAGGATACATCGCAAATGCAGTGGCACAACCTTATCCCGCTTATAGATAATGCCCTTGCGGGCGAAGACCCCCTTGCCGGCCCCGGCTCGCTTATGCTGGTGGGCGACCCTAAGCAGTCTATTTACCGCTGGCGCGGGGGTAAGGCAGAGCAGTTTATAGAGCTGGGTAAAGAGGGGTTTAACCCGTTCTCTAACCCTGATAAAGCTACCATGCAGCTCGCTACAAACTACCGTAGCTTTAGCGAGGTAATAGGCTTTAACAACGGTTTCTTTTCGGGTATTGCCGATGAATTTGCCAATGTAGATTATAAGCAAATGTATACCGAAAGCGTGCAGGAGCTTAACCCTAAAGAGGGTGGTTATGTAAATATATCGTTCCTGCCGGAAATTCAGCAGGACCCCGAAGCAGAGGAGGTTGACAAAAACGAACTGTACCTTGAGGCTACGTTAAGGGCTATAGAAAAAGCAAAGATCCACGCCTTTCAGAATAAAGATATTGTGCTGCTTTCGCGAAGGAGGCAGCCCGGAATTTTACTTGCCAATTACCTTACCGAGAACGGCATCCCGATACTATCATCGGAAACTTTGCTGATAGAAAATGCTACCGAGGTAAAGCTTATCATTAACCTGCTACGCTACCTTAAGAGCAACGAGAACAAAGAGGCTAAGGCGCACTTTTTATATTTTGCGGCTACACAAACCAGCTTTGGCATTCACGATTTTATTGCCGAAGGGATGGAGCAGCCCACCGAAGATGCCCTCGAAATATTCCTCGCCAAACACGGCATACAGATATCGTTTAAAAACTGCCGTAAAAAATCATTATACGAAGCGGTAGAAACTATTGTGGAGGCTTTTATAAAAGCTAAAAGCAATCAGAGTTATGTACAGTATTTTCTCGACCTTGTTTTAGAAAGAGATATCCGTACGCAAAGTGGCATATCCGACTTTTTGGAGTATTGGGATACTAACGGGTCAAGATTTAGCATTCCCTCGCCGGAAGGTAATGATGCCGTGAGGATAATGACCATCCATAAAAGTAAGGGACTGGAATTCCCGGTAGTGATCTTTCCGTTTGCCGAAGAAGATTATGCCCGTGCCCGCCGCGACAAGATGTGGCTGGAACTGGATGACGATACGTTCGAATTCCAAAAAGCATTAATTGATACCAACAAAGCCGTTGCCGAATATGGCGAAAAGGCTGCCGAACTGTACTTTATAAAAAGCCAGGAAGAGCTGCTGGATAATATCAACATTCTTTACGTGGCGCTTACCCGTGCCGAAGAGCAGCTGTACATTATAAGCAACCGCAATTTTACATCTAAAGGGGAACTGACCAATAATATGTCGTCTTACTTTATAAAGTATCTTTTAAACAAAGGGGTGTTTAATAATAGTGTGGCAAACTATGAGTTTGGCGACCCGCAGCGCATTTCGGCAGTAGAAAAGCATGTAAAAGACCAGCATACTATTAAGGTGGTTAAAGAACATTTCGACCCGCGTAAGGTAAAGATCGCCCAACGCGAAAGCCTTATGTGGGGCAGCAATCAGGCACAGGCTATAGAGTTTGGTAACGTTACCCACGAAATTCTCTCCTATATTAAGACAGAGAACGATATCCCTATCGCCATCATGAAAGCCATAGAGAACGGGCTTATAGTTCATGCCCAAAAAGAGGCGGTAGAGCAAACGCTTAAAGATGTTATTTTTCATCCGGAGCTTACTGTCTTTTTTGCCGAGGGCAATACCATCTTTAACGAGCAAAACATTATAAGCTTTGATACCCAAACCGTAAAACCCGACCGTGTGGCTATTCGCGACAATAAAGCCTACCTGCTGGATTATAAAACCGGACAGCACCTTGATAAATATGCCAAGCAGTTGCAGGGGTATGAGTTTTCGTTACGGCAAATGGGGCTTGTGGTAGAGCGAAAAACTATTGTATATATCGGGGAGACCATAGATGTTGTAAATCTTGATTAAAATATTTCACAAAAACCATTTACAATATATAAAGATTCACAGTGAATGGTTACCATTATTTTTGGCTTTGTGTAACTTTGTGCCTTCTTTGTGCGACTTCGTGTAACTTGTGCGGCACACAATAAAAATAAATTTCACAAAGAACCACAAAGAAGGCACAAAGATTCGCAAAGAAAATAGCTTTGTATACATTTGCATAACATTATACATAATATAAGGTAAAAGTTGCTTCGTGTAACTTTGTGCCTTCTTTGCGAATCTTTGTGTAATAGCAAACAACAACAAACTAATATAAACCATGCAGAGAATGGTGGCTGCTACTGAAAACTTTAGGGTTTCCCGGAAACTGACCACTGCGACTGCGACTGATAACTTTTTTTATGTACGGAAAAATCCAACAACACCTTGCAGCCGAGTTAGAAACTATTAAAGACAACGGGCTGTATAAAAAAGAACGCATTATAGCATCGCCACAGGATGCAGAGATAACGCTGGAGAGCGGACAAAAGGTATTAAACTTTTGTGCCAATAACTATTTAGGTTTGTCGTCGCACCCGGAAGTGGTTCAGGCAGCTAAAGATGCACTGGACAGCCACGGGTTTGGTATGTCATCGGTACGCTTTATATGCGGTACGCAGGATATACATAAAGAACTGGAAAAAGCGGTTGCTAAATTTTATGGTACCGAAGACACTATATTATATGCGGCAGCCTTTGATGCTAACGGTGGCGTTTTTGAACCATTGTTAGGCGAGGAAGACGCAATAATATCTGACAGTCTTAATCACGCTTCTATTATAGATGGTGTGCGCCTGTGTAAAGCAGCACGCTACCGTTATGAAAACAGCAATATGGACGACCTGGAGCAACAGCTTATAAAAGCTAACGAGGCAGGCCACAGGTTTAAGATAATTGTAACCGATGGTGTTTTCTCTATGGATGGTGTAGTTGCCCCGCTTGATAAAATATGCGACCTGGCAGATAAGTATGATGCCCTTGTAATGGTAGATGAGTGCCACGCTGCCGGATTTATAGGCGCAACGGGCAAAGGAACGCTGGAGGCTAAAGGCGTTATGGGCCGTGTAGATATTATTACAGGAACCTTTGGCAAGGCATTAGGCGGCGCTATGGGAGGTTATACAACGGCTAAAAAAGAAATTATAGAGCTGTTAAGGCAGCGCTCAAGGCCATATTTGTTCTCTAACTCGCTGGCACCGTCTATAGTAGGGGCTTCGCTTAAGGTTTTTGAGCTTTTAGAGAAAGATACAAGCCTGCGCGATAAGCTGGAGTGGAATACTAATTACTTTAAAGCAGGCATGAAAGCGGCAGGGTTTGATATTGTAGAGGGAGACTCAGCAATTGTGCCGGTAATGCTGTATGACGCGCAGCTTTCGCAAACCATGGCCGACGAACTTTTAAAGAAAGGCATCTATGTTATAGGATTTTTCTTTCCTGTGGTTCCTAAAGGAAAAGCAAGAATAAGAGTACAGCTTTCTGCGGCTCATTCGCAGGCACATTTAGATGCTGCAATAGCCTCATTTACAGAAGTTGGCAAAGCATTAAGTGTAATTTAACTATATTTTAGGTAGTTTCGTAAGACATTTTGTATTAAAACGTTTTGCTGTTCTGTTTTAACACACTAATTTTGTCCTATATAACCTATATGTAATTTAAACAAAAAAGTATGAAACATCTTAACAAATTATTCGTTGCTGCCTTACTGGTAGCTGGGCTTAACGTCCAGGCGCAGGACGAAGACAATCCGTGGGCTATTGGCTTCGGTGTTAATGCAGTAAGCACAAGATTTGGTGCTGCTTCAAAAGTTGAAGACCAGTTTGGTCAATATTTTAATGCAAAAGATCAGTGGAACATCCTTCCATCAGTATCTTACTTAACAGTTTCAAGAGCTATTGGTAACAATCTATCAGTTGGTATTACAGGTACTGTAAACAAAATTGATAAAGTTGTAAGCCGTACTCCTGGTACTAACGATTATGTTATTACAGATCCGGGAGATGTAACTTACTACTCTGCAGATGCGATCGTTAAATACGGTTTCCTTCCTAAAAGCTGGTTTAACCCTTACGTTCACGTTGGTGGAGGTTACACATGGTTAGACGAGAAAGGTAACGGTACACTTAATGGCGGTATTGGTATCAACTTCTGGTTTACAGAAAATGTAGGCCTTACAGTACAGTCTACTTACAAACATACATTTGAAGATCAGGCAGAAGCTAACGTGCCAAAGCATATTCAGCACTTTGCAGGTCTTACATTTAAATTTGGTGGAAAAGATACAGACGGCGACGGTATTTATGATAAAGACGACGCTTGTCCTGAAACTCCAGGTTTAAAACAATTCCAGGGTTGTCCTGATACAGACGGAGACGGTATTCCTGACAAAGATGATGCTTGTCCTGAAGTTGCTGGTCTTGCAGAATTTAAAGGTTGTCCTGATACAGACGGCGACGGTATAACAGATGCAGAAGATGCTTGTCCTACAGAAGCTGGTCTTAAAGAACTTGCTGGTTGCCCAGACGGTGACAAAGATGGTGTAGCTGATAAAGATGACAAATGTCCTACAGTTGCAGGCCCTAAAGAAAACGGTGGTTGCCCATGGCCAGATACAGATGGAGACGGCGTTCTTGATAAAGACGATCTTTGCCCTAATGTAAAAGGTACTGCTGCTAACCGTGGATGTCCTGAAGTAACTGAAGAAGTTATGAAACGTCTTAACGAATATGCAAGAACTATCCTGTTTAACAGTGGTAAAGCTACATTTAAAGAAGAAACTCTTCCTGTATTAGCTTCTATGCTTTCAATATTCAAAGAATACCCTAATGCAAGCTTTAGCATTGAAGGCCACACAGACAGCGATGGTAGCAACGCACTTAACCAAACGTTATCTGAAAACAGGGCTGGTGCTGTTAAAACTTTCTTAGTTGAAAACGGTATCGCTGCAGACAGGTTAACATCTATCGGTTTTGGTGAAACTAAACCAATTGCATCTAACAAGACTGCAAAAGGTAAAGCTCAGAACAGAAGGGTAGAAGTAAAACTTATCAAAAGAGACTAAGTTTTAATTTCTCAAAATAATTAAGGAAACGCCCCCGATTTATCGGGGGCGTTTTTTATTTTTATACCATGGCAGATACCACTTTTTTAGACAAGCTAAGTACACAAATAATAAGTAGCTACGGCAGCAACCTGAGTAATATAACCATTGTATTGCCCAATAAGCGGGCCCGCATTTTTTTGCTTGAAGCATTAAAAAAGAAGATTGCCGGGACCGTATTTGCCCCAAACATAACCAGCATAGAAGATTTTGTGCAGGATGTAGCCGGCATTCGTTCTATAGATGCTATAGAGCTGCTTTTTGAATTTTATACTATTTATCTTAGCCTTACCCCAAAAGAAAAACAGCAGCCGTTTGAAACCTTTGCAAACTGGGGTAAAACCCTGTTGCAGGATTTTAACGAGATAGACCGCTACTTGCTTAACCCGGCGCATGTACTTACCTATCTTGAGAACATACAGGAGATAGAGCACTGGGCGGTAGATGTAGACAACCGTACGAGCATGATAGAAGCCTACCTGGAATTCTGGAAGCTTCTGCCATCATATTATAATACGCTTTATGCACACCTTTTAGATAAGGGCGTAGGCTACCAGGGGCTTATATACCGCGAAGCAGTGCGTAATATCAACCATTTTAGCAATGCTAATAAAGGCGAACTGGTATTTGCAGGCTTTAATGCGCTTAATGCCGCCGAAGAAAAAATTATACAGCACCTGCTATCTATGGCGCAGGCACGGGTGTACTGGGATATAGATTATGCGTTCCTTAACGACCCGTACCATGATGCAGGGCTCTTTATAAGGCGTTTTAGAAAAGAGTGGAAACAATATGCATCGCACAACTTTGAGTGGCTTACAGATGAATTTAGCCAGCCCAAGAACATTCATATAATTGGTACTCCAAAAACAGTGGGCCAGGCAAAAATAGCCGGCGAAATTGTAGAGCGTTTAAAAAGCGATGGCCACAGCCTCGATAAAACGGCCTTAGTATTAGGAGAAGAAAGCCTGTTAATACCACTTTTGTACAGCCTTCCTGCAAATGTGGGCAGCCTTAATATAACCATGGGCTATAGCAGCCGTAACAACCCTGCACAAATACTGGTGCAAAAGCTGTTTAAGATGCACACCAATGCACTGGGCCGTAACGAAAAAAGCTATACGCTATATTACAGGGAAGTGCTTGATATACTTACGCATCCCCTGGTAGAGCCATATGCCGGGGCATCTAAACTGGTAGATACTATAAACCGGAACAACATAACCTTTTTTTCGCTTAATAAATTGTTTGAGATACAGGGAGAGGCAAGTCCGTTTTTCACGCTGCTGTTTGCCCGCTGGGAAAATAATTGCGGGCAGATACTGGGCAGGTTTACGGATATTTTACTTGCCCTAAAATCATTTTTAAGTAATGATGACGAGGAGGATAAGATAGCCAAAGCATTCCTGTACTCTATATTTAAAGTAATTAATAAACTAACGAATTACTATGAGAGCCACCCGCAAATGGATAGCCTGCCGGTGCTTCATGCCATTTATAAGCAGGTAATAGACCTTGCCGAGGTTTCGTTTGAAGGGGAACCTTTATCAGGACTGCAAATAATGGGTGTTTTAGAGAGCCGCGTACTCGATTTTGAGAATGTTATTATTACCTCTATGAACGAGGGTAAATTTCCCGCAGGTAAAAGCCAGAACTCGTTTATACCTTATGATGTAAAGCGCGAACTGGGACTGCCCACCTTTAAAGAGAAAGATGCTATATACAGTTACCACTTTTACCACTTGCTATTACGGGCTAAAAACGTATACCTGCTTTATAATACAGAGAGCGAGGGTCTTGATGCCGGCGAACGCAGCCGTTTTTTAACCCAGCTGGAAATAGAGAAGAAACCCAACCACAACCTTACGGTAGATGTATATAATGCAGTGCTTCCGCCCAAGGCATATGAGCCTATGCAGGTACCTAAAACCGAAAGTGTTATGGCAAGGCTGCGCGAAATTGCCACGGTAAAAGGTTTTTCGCCATCGGCATTAACGGGTTATTTGCGTAACCCCATACAGTTTTATTACCAACGCATACTGCGCATTAGCGAGGCCGATGAGGTAGAGGAGAGTATTGCCCTAAACACATTGGGTACCATCATTCACGGGGCATTAGAAGAGTTGTATAAACCACTTACAGGCAAATTTCTTACCATTCAGGATATAGAAGCTATGGCTACCCTGGCCGATGATGAGGTTATGCGCCAGTTTGTAACAGTTTATAAAGAAGGCGAAATAAAAAAAGGGCGCAACCTCCTGGCATTTGAAGTTGCCAAGCGCAACGTGCACAATTTTCTTAAGCAGGAAAAAGCAGCTGTTGCCGGTGGCGATGCCATAAAAATATTGTTCCTGGAAGAGAAATTTAGCCGTGTGCTGGAAGATAGCCGCCTGCCATACCCAGTTATGATATCGGGTAATATAGACAGGATAGAGGAGCGCAATGGCCGTATTCGCATTACCGATTATAAAACAGGTAAAGTCGAAAAGGCTAATGTAGTGCTAAAAAACTGGGACGGACTTACCGCTGAAATTAAGAACGACAAGATAATACAGCTATTGTGCTACGCATTTATGTATGAGCCCGAAGCTAACGGTATGGAAATTGAAGCCGGCATTATCTCGTTTAAAAATATGAAAAGCGGCTTTATGGGCTTTAATTTTAAAAACAGTTTTGATAAAAGTGCCGCCACATTAGATATTGTTGATGCTATTGTACTGGAAGAATTTAAATCGCAGTTAATAGTGCTTATTAACCAGATATTAAACCCTGAATTACCTTTTACAGAGGAGATGAAGTAGTTTTTAATAGCAGTCGCAGTTTTATATTAATAGTCTTTGCTGTGCATTTTGCACGTGGATAGTTTATTATAATAATATTTAAACAACGTAATAATAGTAGGCTTCTCCAAGTTTAACATGACTATTATTTACGTTGTTTTATTTTATTAGTTATTTATTTTCAATTTTCCCTCTTGCGTCAGGGTTTCCTGCTAAGGCAGCCGAAGCTGTAGCCCATGCCATGTCTTCAGGGTATAATGCGCTGCGCAGGTATGCTAATGTAAGCTCTCGTAATACTGCTACACGTTCCTGATTTTCGTCGGTTGTTTCTGCTGCAAGATATCCTGAAATCCCTCCCAACATATGTTCACCGCCAAATAAGGTTACGAGTGCATTTGCCCCCGGACTCAGTGTATAAGCATCTGTGAACCAATCCCAGCCTCGAATGGTTAGCTGAGATACGTCTTTATCTCCGGCAACCACAAGGCATGGCGTAGTCATTTCTGCATAGTTTGGGTTCATAAAGGAAAAATGCTCTGCTGCAAACGGGCTAAGGTCATTACCTCCTTTACCGGCTGGTGCAAGCAGGATTCCAGCCTTAATTCGGGAATCATGCATGTCCTGCCCTAAACTGCCGTCTGGACCAATAATCCGTGCGCCTAAAAGCATTCCTACAGTTTGTGCCCCAAATGAGTGTCCGGCTGCGGCAATGTGGGCACGGTCTGTGCGGCCTTTAATTCCTGAAGCGTCTTCGATGCTATCAAGTTGGTCCAGGATGTGCTTCATGTCTTCTACGCGATACTGCCATATATAATTTTTATCCGGATTGCTAAGGTAGGCCTGCAATGCTTCGCTATGTGTTGCATTAGGGTTAGAGCTAAGTGTTTTTAGAGTCGGGAAATGTGGGTTGTATTACCACAAAACCATTAGCTACCCAATAATCTACGAGCGGGTCATAAGCATCTGATGAAGAGCCAAAGCCGTGTGCGAAGATGATAATGGGTAATTTGTTTCCTGTTGCAGGGGCAGATATGCGCATTTGTAAATCGGTAGCGCTTCCTGCCAATGGTGAAATTTTAATACGGCTTACCGAAATTGCAGGCGTTGCCGTAATCGTGTTTTTTTCTTCTTTTTCCATGATGTATAGTCAAAATTAAAGTTTCAGCAATAGCTGCAGGCTTTGTTATTACTGCTGCAAAGTTGCGGCTTTAATGAACTTTCGGAGTAAAGAGAATCGAACCAAAAAGTAATATATTCATACTTTTATTTCCTGAAAGATTTGGGGACAACACCGGTAACGCGTTTAAAATAGTTGTTAAAGTAAGTAGGGTATTCAAAACCCAGGGTATAAGCAATATCTGCCACGCTCCAGTTGGTATGTTGTAAAAGGGCCTTTGCTTCGGCAACAATACGTTCAGAAATATGTATAGATATGGGTTTGCCCGTAACCTCTTTTACTGACCTGTTGAGATAGTTAACATGCACGGCAAGGCTTTTAGCGAAGTCCAGTGCGGTGCGAAGCTTTAGTGGAGAGGCAGTGCTTTCTATAGGGAATTGCTTTTCTAACAATTCGCTAAACAGGTAGGTAATCCTTGTGGCGGCATTTTTATGCGGTGTGCCATTTTGTGTTGGCTGTAAACTTAGTGCTTCATGAAAAATAAGTTCGATACACCGCTTTAATATTTCGTCTTTATGTTGGTAATCAATATCTTGTACTGACAGCATTTTTTGGTACAGGCCTGTTAAAAATGTTGCCTGCTCCGGTTTTACAGGAATTACAGGTGTGCCCTTAAACCTAAAATAAGCCCATCGCTGCAGGCTGTCTATCCATTCCCTGCCTTCTATAAAGGCTTCGGTAAACACGCATGCATAACCTTTTTTATCGATTGAATGATGTGTAACTGAATATGGCACATGGGGATTTAAGAATGTAAGAAACACACCATCCGCCTGTATAGTCTGGTCGCCATAACAAATGGTCATATTTCCGCTTGCTAAAACTATTTTGTAAACATCACGCCTGGCGTACTCGAGTGGCGCAGGTATAGTGTCTACAGTTTCATAAACTTTAAAGCCTCTTGATCTAAATTCTGTTGTATTTAATCCTGCCGCCTGGCATACCATATTATTGCTCATTATACAAAATTAATATAATCAAACCATAAATTAGGGTTGGTTGTATTAATCTTAGATACCTTCTGTGTAAAAATGGAAAAGTGGCACCCAGTACCTGTAGCACATCCTTATACAGACACATTAATGCTTTTCCACGTAATTACATTCCGGACGCAGTTCAGAAATTTCTTTATTTTTATAGTTGAGATCTCTCCCTCGTCGCAACGGAAAAGAGGCCCGGAACCTGCGGGACAGTGCACTGTAAATAGCACTAATTGCGTCGTTACCCAATAAAAATCTATAAAAAAAGCTGTCCTTCTTACGGGACAGCTTTAACTATATAAAACGGATAAGGAAAATTATTCTATTTCAGAAACCCTTAAGGTATTTACCATACCACGCTCTGTAACAGGCATTGCAGCAAGGTTAATAAGGATGTCGCCTTTTTCTACGTAGCCTTTTTCTTTAGCTATAGCGTTTACATCTTCTACGGTTTCATCGGTACTAAGTGCCTTATCATAGTAAAAAGCAGTAACCCCCCATAAAAGGCTCATTTGTGTAACAATCCTTTTGTTGTCTGTAAATACTAAAATATCTGCAGATGGCCTCCATGCCGAAATCTGGAAAGCTGTATAACCACTGTTTGTAAGTGTAGATATAGCTTTAGCCTTAATAACGTTTGCCATTTGGGCAGCGTGGTAGCATATAGATTTTGTAATGAAACGTTTTGTACGCACCTGTGGCGTGTTTTGTGGTACCGTGATAAGGGGCGAATCCTCCACCGCAAGGATTATTTGAGACATTTTCTCGATAACCTCTACAGGGTACATACCTACAGATGTTTCGCCGGATAGCATTACAGCATCGGCACCGTCCATAACAGAGTTAGCTACGTCGTTAACCTCTGCCCTTGTAGGCGTAAGGCTTGTAATCATGGTTTCCATCATTTGTGTAGCAACAATTACCGGTATACGCGCTGTTTTAGCACGGTTAATAAGTAATTTTTGTATAAGTGGTACTTCCTGTGCAGGAACCTCTACACCAAGGTCGCCACGCGCTACCATAAGGCCATCGCAAAAAGCAACAATTTTGTCTATGTTCTCTACAGCTTCCGGTTTCTCTATTTTAGCAATAATAGGAATTTTAACATCTGTATGCTGGGCAATAAGTTCCTGCAGGTCCTGTAAGTCTCTTGGCGTACGTACAAAAGAAAGTGCTAACCAGTCTACCTGTTCGCCTATGGCAAAAATAGCATCCCTTATATCTTTCTCTGTAAGTGCCGGTAACGATACTTTAGTGTTAGGCAGGTTAACCCCTTTTTTAGATTTAAGCGGGCCGCCCTGTATTACTACAGTTTTAACCTCGTCTACTTTATTGGTTTCAATAACCTCAAACATAAGTTTACCATCGTCAAGAAGAATTCTTTCGCCCGGGTTTACGTCATTAGGAAATTGTTTATAGTTCATATACACTCTTTCAGCAGTACCTATAACATCTTCTGCAGTCTGAAAAGTAATAACGTCGCCTTTGTTTACAACTACGCCTTCTGTCATAACACCTACACGAAGTTTAGGTCCCTGCAAATCGGCAAGTATAGAGGCATTGTAGCCAAACTCTTCGTTAAGACCTCTAATGATGTCTATACGCTCTTTAACATCGGCATAATCAGCGTGCGAAAAGTTTATCCTGAACACATTTACACCTGCTTCTATCATATCTTTAATGACTTCTTTAGTGCTACATGCAGGGCCTAACGTGGCTACAATTTTAGTTTTCTTTTTTGTCGGCATTCTCTTAAAAAATTAAGTTATTTTTCGATTTTAGTTTTTTATGGTCTAATTTATAGGCTATGGCAATATTTTTTATAGCCACCAGACCGTTGATTACATCATCATCTTCCGTTTCAGTATTATCTACTTTAAGCAGGTAATCTACTGTTTTAAGTTCGGGCATAAAGTATACACTGGTAAAACCGGCATGTTCTTTTCCCGGAAAAAGCGATGATATAGTAGTTGTTTGTGTGCTTACTATACTGTTTTTATTTTGGATGAGGTTCCAGGCAGCATCGTTATCATCGTCTTCAAAAATATATCTGGAAAAATAAGCGGTGCTTTCATTTTCCTTTTGCCTGAAGCTAATACCGCTTGGGCATTTTTCCAGCCTTATTTCTAACTCGCGGTTTATAAAATAAGCCAGGCGATAATCTTCTAACGACGTATGAATGGCGATTAATGTGTAATCGACAGTAACAAAATCGTCAATCATTAATTTGTGTAGAGCCATAACTTACATCCAAATAAGATGTAAATATACTATTTATAACTTAGATTGCATGGTCTTAAAATTAAGTTAACGCTATTTTTTTCTCGAAAACGTTGTAGTAATCAACAGGGTTGATTTATTTTTTGTTAATTTTTTCCTGAAATGCGAAAAATGCTCTTTGGGCTGCTTTTTCTTCGGCTTTCTTTTTAGAGGTAGCACGGGCACGGGCCACGATCTCGCCATCTATTTTTAATTTAACGCCAAAATGCTTTTGCCCTTCTATACCATTGTCTTCATAAACCTCAAAGTGAAAGGTTTTTTTCTCTTTTTGGCACCACTCTATAACAAGGCTTTTATAACTTATAACCTTGCCCTCCAGCTTAGGGATGTCTACATAAGGTACAATAACTTTTTTCTTTATAAACTGCTCGCAGCCCTCAAAGCCACGGTCTAAGTATATAGCTCCTATTAAAGCCTCAAAAAGGTTACCGTGTATGTTCTCGCCAAAGTGCTGTGTAGATACCTTGCTCTCTACCCATTTTATAAGGTTAAGGTCGCGCCCCAGCTCGTTAAGGTGCTCCCGGCTTACAATTTTAGAGCGCATCTTGGTTAGGTAACCCTCATCGCCGGTGGGTACCTCATTAAACAAATGCGCCGCAATTACAGATCCTAACATGGCATCGCCAAGAAACTCCAGCCTTTCGTAGTTTATAGGAAAGCCTTTGTCATCCAGCTTGTTAGACGACCGATGGGTAAATGCCTTTATATAATGGTTTATATCCAGTGGGGCAAAACCCAGGATGTTTTGCATTTCTGTAAAAAAAATCCCGCCTTCCTGAGGGGTATGGCGGGATTTAGAAAATATATTTTTAAAGAAGCCCATAATAAAGATTGATATTATGCTTCTAATTTTTTAATAAGTACGCAGGCATTGTGGCCTCCAAACCCAAAAGTATTGCTCATAACTACTTTAACGTCCCTTTTTTGGGCTTTGTTAAAGGTAAAGTTTAACTTAGGGTCTATGTTCTCATCATCGGTAAAATGGTTGATGGTAGGAGGTACTATACCGTGTTTAATAGAAAGTATGCACGATATCGTTTCTATAGCGCCTGCTGCACCAAGAAGGTGCCCTGTCATAGATTTTGTAGAGTTAAGGTTAAGGTTGTAAGCGTGCTCGCCAAAAACCTCTATAATAGCCTTGCTCTCTGCAATATCGCCCAGTGGTGTACTTGTACCATGCATGTTTACAGCATCTACATCTTCCGGGTTAAGCCCTGCATCCCTAAGGCAGTTGCGCATAACGTTGCGTGCGCCAAGACCTTCGGGGTGTGGTGCAGTAATATGGTGCGCATCGGCACTCATGCCACCACCGCCTACCTCGCAGTATATTTTTGCTCCCCTTGCAATGGCGTGCTCATACTCTTCAAGAATAATAGTACCTGCACCTTCGCCCAGTACAAAGCCTTCGCGGTCTTTATCCATAGGGCGGCTTGCCGTAGCAGGGTCATCATTGCGGGTAGATAGTGCATGCATAGCGTTAAAACCGCCCATACCTGCAATAGTTACAGCAGCCTCGCTGCCACCGGTTACAATAACGTCGGCGTGGCCAAGGCGAATATAATTAAACGCATCAATCATAGCGTTTGTAGATGATGCACAGGCAGATACCGTAGTAAAGTTAGGCCCGCGGAAACCATACCTTATAGATATGTGGCCGCCGGCAATATCGGCTATCATTTTAGGTATAAAGAACGGGTTAAACTTAGGTGTACCGTTACCGTTAGACCAGTTTATAACTTCATCCTGAAACGTTTCGAGCCCACCAATGCCAGAACCCCATATAACGCCCACCCTGTCTTTGTCAAGAGTATCAAAGTCAAAAGCGGCATCTTTTACGGCTTCTTCGGTAGCAACAACGGCATATTGTGCATAACGGTCCATTTTGCGTGCTTCCTTACGGTCTATAAAATCTTCAACATTGAAATTTTTAACTTCGC
>Ga0247806_10000653_pt1 | contig 20369 bp, 13 predicted proteins | sample UWRJL059202B1_FD_179935 | JGI IMG/M metagenome (GOLD analysis project Ga0247806, IMG submission 179935) | Plant litter microbial communities from Arlington Agricultural Research Station in Wisconsin, United States - UWRJ-L059-202B-1 | ecosystem: Environmental > Terrestrial > Plant litter >... | reverse complement strand
CGCCGACCAGTTTCGTCTCGGGCACGTTCTTCGTGAAGAATGTCTCCAACTTCGTCGGTGTCGGTCAGGTCGAACAGACCTTGTTCGGGCTGCGAGACCCCACTTCGGGTGCCGCTGGGACGCGTTCAGGCGCTGCTTTGGCAGCGATCGACGCGCTTGGTGCAGTGCTGAGCGACGTCAGCCTGTTTACGATGACCGCGCTGATCGATGCGAACAACGGCGACGTTGCGGCAGCGAGGGCGGTTTTCCAGGCGAATCTCGGCGCCAACGGCCAGCTTGATCAGGCGTTCGTGGATACCACCCTGGCGGCGCGCGATGTGATCGCCAACAACACCGATCCTCTGTTCAACTTCCAGGTGTCGACCCCGCTCAACAATCGCGAAGGCAATATCCATGGGTTCGAGCTTCAGGGGCAATACTTCCTCGGCAGCACCGGCTTTGGCGTCTCGGGGTCTTTCACCAAGGTGTACGGCGATGTGGACGCCGACGTTCTGTCCGACCCGGGAACCGACGTGTTCGCGCTGGTCGGCCTGTCGGACAGCTTCAACGTCACCGGGATCTACGAAGCCGACGGGATCTCGGCGCGCCTATCCTACAATTGGCGCGACAAGTTCCTGGCGGGGGTGAACCGGGGCGAGAACAGCCGCAACCCGGTGTTCTTCGATGCCTTCGGCACGCTTGATGCCAGCATCGGCTGGGACATGACCGACCGGATCGCCTTCTCGCTCGAAGCCGTGAACATCCTGAGCGAACCGATCCGCTCCTACGGGCGGGACGAGAACCAGCTGTTCTTTGCCCAGGAGCTCGAACCGCGCATCTATGTGGGCGCGCGCTACCGCTTCTGACCTGAGCGGATCGCCGGTGGATCGGTCGGGGGAGGGGTTCTTGGCAGCAGGGACGCCTCCCCTGTTCTTTCGGCGCCGATCCATTGCCGCAATCGCCCTTGCCGCGCATAATCGCCAAAACGCACCAGGGAGAGCAGACCGCACTGCGTCATGACCAGCGTCCTCCTCAACAATGTCGATCACCACGATCTGCGCGTCATCACGCGGGGCGGAGTGGAATTTGGCGACGGCGTGAACCAGGTGATGGCGCTGCCCACCGAACTGGAGGCGGCGCAGCGCGACTTTCCCATTTTCCTGCGTCCGGACGCTGGCGGTCGCTTGCGGCCCGTGGCGCTGCTGGGGCTGGCGCGCGACGAGAACCTGTTCCTCGATTCGGTTAGCGGCTGGTCCAGCGCACACATCCCGGCGCTGCTTCAGCGCGGACCGTTCAGCATCGCCGCCCCCGACGGGGCCGACGGCGAGCCGATGATCCGCGTCGACCTGGCCCATCCGCGCATCTCGCGCAGCGAAGGCACCCCGATATTCCTGCCGCAGGGTGGAAACAGCCGCTACCTCGAACAGGCGATGGCGGTGTTGCGCGCCATCTATGTCGGGCAGGCGCTGCTCGATCCGATGGTCGAGGCGTTTGCGGCTGCGGGCCTGCTGCGCCCGGTCGCTCTCGAGCTCGCTGTGGGCGAGGGGGAGGTTTACGCGGTGTCCGATGCCGTGACGATCGACCGCGAAAGGCTGGCCGCGCTGACCGGGCCGGAGCTGGCGGCGCTGCATGGGGGCGGCTTCCTGCAATCGGCCATTTTCATCGCCGCCTCGCTCGCCAATGTGCAGCGGCTGGTGGAGAGGAAAAGCGCCCGCAACCGGGCGGAACCCCCGTCAGCCGCAGCGGCATGAGCGCATGGGGCGCCCCGGTCCGGCGGCTTGAAGGGGTCGCGCCCAACGCTATCCCGTTTGATGATCTGATTGCCCGGCAACAGCCGGTGGTGCTGGCCGGGCTGGCGCGCGGCTGGCCGATGGTCGAACGCGGGCTGGCCGGTTCAGACCACGCGGCCGACTATCTGAAGACGGTTGGCGGCGAAAATGTGGTGACCGTCTTTACCGGCCCGCCCGAAATCGGCGGCAGGTTTCATTACAACGACACCCTGACTGGCTTCAATTTCAACTCTGCCCGCGCCCAATTGGCCGAAACGCTCGACCGGATATTGCTGACCAACGGCGATCCGGCGGAGCCGTCGATATATATCGGATCGACCGATCTCGACCGCTTCTTGCCCAGCTTCCGGGCCCAGAACGATCTCACGCTCGATCATACCGATTTCGCTTTCCAGCCGCCGCTCGCCAGCATCTGGATCGGCAACCGCACCACGGCTGCCGCGCATTACGATATGTCCAACAACCTCGCGTGCTGTCTTGTCGGCCAGCGGCGCTTTACCCTGTTCCCGCCCGCTGAGGTGGGCAATCTCTACCCCGGTCCGCTCGAGCCGACGCCGGGCGGGCAGGTGGTGACGATGGTCGATTTGCGCGAGCCCGATCTGGCGCGCTACCCGCGCTTTGCGCAAGCTATGGCGGCGGCGCAGATTGCCGATCTGGAGCCGGGCGATGTGCTGTTCTATCCGGCCTTGTGGTGGCATCAGGTCGACGCGCTGGCGCCGTTCAACGTGATGGTGAACTACTGGTGGAACCCGGTCCCGGCGCATATCGACAGCCCGCAGAACGCCCTTTTGCACGCCCTGCTCAGCCTGCGCGACCGCCCCGACAGCGAGAAGCAGGCGTGGCGCGCCTTGTTCGAATATTACGTGTTCGGTCCGAGCGCGGCCGCTGGCGAGCATCTGCCTCCGGAAGCCCGCGGCCCGCTCGGGGCGATGGACGAGATGACCGCGCGTCGGCTCCGCGCGCAATTGCTTAAGCGGCTCAACCGATGAGGAGGAGGAGGCGATAATGCGCGGCAAGCCGAAAAAAAAGCTGGTCATCGCAGGTGGCGGAACCGCCGGCTGGACGGTGGCGGCTGCGCTGGTGAAGAACCTTGGCGCGCTGATCGAGATCGTGCTGGTTGAATCCGATGCCATCGGCACAGTCGGCGTGGGCGAATCCACCATCCCGACCGCGCGCCGGTTCCACGAATTGCTGGGGATCGACGAGCGCGAATTCGTGCGCGCCACGCAGGCGAGTTTCAAGCTGGGCATCAGCTTCGAGAACTGGCTGCGCGAAGGGGAACGCTATTTCCACTCGTTCGGCGTGCTGGGCCGGTCGACTTGGATGGCAGATTTCCACCATATGTGGCTGGCGGCGCGCAAGATGGGCGTGGCGGGCGATCTGACCGATTATAACCTCGAATCGCAGGCGGCCTTGGCGGGCCGGTTCCAGGCGGGCGGGGGGCAGGGCGACGCTGCACCGCTCAACTACGCCTACCACCTCGACGCCACCGCCTACGGCCAGTTCCTGCGCGGCTTTGCCGAGCCGCTCGGGGTGAAGCGCCTCGAAGGCAAAATCGGCGAAGTTCGGCTCGATCCCGAAAGCGGCGATATCGCGGCGCTGGTGCTCGACAGCGGTGTGGTGGTGGACGGCGATCTGTTCGTCGATTGCACCGGGTTTCGCGGGCTGCTGATCGAGGAGGCGCTGCACACCGGTTACGAGGACTGGACCCACTGGCTGGCGACCGACCGCGCGCTGGCGGTGCAAACCAGCGCGGTCGGCCCGGCTCGACCCTTTACCCGCGCAATCGCGCATCGGGCGGGTTGGCAATGGCAGATCCCGCTTCAGCACCGGGTCGGCAACGGGTTGGTCTATTGCAGCCAGCACATGTCCGACGATGCGGCGCGCGAATTGCTGATATCGCGCCTCGATGGCCCGATGCTGATCGAACCGCGCGTGATCCGCTATGTCTCGGGCACAAGGGCCAAGGCGTGGAACCGCAATTGCGTGGCGATCGGGCTGTCGAGCGGGTTCGTCGAACCGCTGGAGTCGACCTCGATCCACCTGATCATGATCGCCGTGACCCGGCTGATGCAATTGTTCCCGTTCGATGGGGTGAGCGAGGCCTTGGCCGCGCGCTACAACGCCTTGTCGCGCGCCGAGATGGAGGGCATCCGCGACTTCATCATCCTGCACTACCATCTCAACCAGCGCACCGGCGAGCCGTTCTGGGACCAGTGTCGCGACATGGCGATCCCCGACAGCCTCGCCGCACGGATCGCGCTGTTCCGCGAAAGCGCGACTGCGTATCAGGCCAGTGACGAGCTGTTCCGGGTCGACAGCTGGGTGCAGGTGATGCTGGGGCAGGGGCTGGAGCCGCAATCGCATCATGCGCTGGGCCGGATGATCGGGGCGGAACGGCTGGGGGGATCGCTGGCCAGCCTCGCGGCGAATATCCGCCAGCAGGCCGCCCGATTGCCGCTGCATCAAGCATTTCTCGATCAGTACAGCCCGCAAGCGGAACTGGCTTGAGCCGTTGCGCTGGCGCAGCACCGGCGGCGGCTTGACTGGAGCGCGCTTTGCGATAGCGCTACCATGATGCATTGGGGCGCGCTTTTCAGTCATCGGGCTGCTGCTTTGGCGCTGCTTTGCGCAACGCTGCTGGCCGCACCTGCCGCGCGGGCCGAGGATGGCTATGACCTGTGGCTTCGCTATGCCCCTCTGGAAGGCGCGGCGCTGGAGCGGCTACGCGCTTTCTCGCCGGGCGTTGCAGTCAATCTCTACAGCGAGAGTGACTCTCCAACGCTCGAAATCGCCGCTCGCGAACTGCATCTTGGACTTGAGCGGCTGACGGGCCGGCCATCGGGAAGCGGCCCGGGCCCGTATTCGGTGGTAACGCTCGATTGCGGTAGCCATCCGATTGGCGGATCCGGCGAGTTCGCGGTTCGCTCAGGCCATCGCGAGATCACCATCGCCGGACCGAGCCACCTCTCCTGCCTCTACGGCACTTACGCCTTGTTGAGAGAGCTGGCTCAAGGCGCCGATCCCGACAAAATCGACATCACCTCTGCCCCCGCCATGCCGCTGCGGATGCTCAACCATTGGGACAATCCCGATGGCCATGTCGAACGCGGCTATGCCGGGCGCTCGATCTTCGACTGGTGGCACCTGCCCGAGCGGCTCGACCAGCGGATGATCGATTACGCCCGCGCCAATGCCAGCATCGGCATCAACGCGGTGGCGGTGAACAATGTCAACGCGCGCGCCTTCATGCTGGAGCCGCGCTATATCGCCAAGCTGGCGCGGTTGGCGGATGCTTGGCGTCCTTATGGCATCCGTGTGTACCTCTCGGTGCGTTTCAGCGCCCCGCTCGATATCGGCGGGCTGAACACCGCCAACCCGCTCGATCCGGCGGTGGCCGCATGGTGGCAGGCCAAGGCGGACGAAATCTACGCCGCGATCCCCGATTTCGGCGGCTTTCTGGTCAAGGCCAATTCCGAAGGCCAGCCCGGCCCGCAGGACTATGGCCGGACCCATGCCGATGGGGCCAACATGCTCGCCGGAGCACTGGGCCCGCGCGGCACGGTCATCTGGCGCGCGTTCGTCTATTCAGCCGAGGACGATACCGACCGGGCGATGCAGGCCTATGCCGAATTCGTGCCGCTGGACGGGCAGTTCGCCGACAATGTCATCGTCCAGGTCAAGAACGGCCCGATCGATTTCCAGCCGCGCGAACCGTTCCACCCGATGTTCGGCGCTATGCCCCGCACCAGGCTGATGCTGGAGGCACAGATAACCAAGGAATATCTCGGCTTCGCCAGCCACCTCGCCTTCCTTGCGCCGATGTGGGAGGAAGTGCTCGACGCCGATACCGGCCACGGGGCGAGTGTCGCCGACATTATCGCGCCCGCGGGCATGGCCGGGGTCGCCAATATTGGATCGGATCGCAACTGGTCGGGATCGGATTTCGATCAGGCCAACTGGTATGCCTTTGGGCGGCTGGCATGGGACCCGGCGCTGCCGAGCGAGCAGATCGCGCGCGAGTGGGCCGCGCAGACATTCAGCCGAGAGCCTGAATTCCTCGATGCGGCGGTGCCGATGATGCTGACGAGCCGTCAAGCAGTGGTTGACTACATGGCGCCGCTCGGCCTTGCCCATCTGATGGACACCGGCCACCATTATGGCCCGGCGCCGTGGGTGTGCGACCTCGAGCGCCCCGAATGGAACCCGTGCTATTATCACCGTGCAGACGATAGCGGGATCGGTTTCGATCGCACTTCCCGCGGCAGCAATGCGCTGTCCCAATATGCCCCCTCTGCGGCAGCACAATGGGCCGATGCCGAAACGATCGACCCGGCATTCCTGCTGTGGTTCCACCATGTCGGCTGGGATCACATGATGCCTTCTGGCCGAAGTCTGTGGGAGGAACTGGTCGGCCGCTATGATGCAGGAGTAGCGGCGGTGAGTGGGATGGCCGCAACCTGGGCCGGGCTGGAGCGCAGGGTCGATCCGCAACGCCACCGCGCGGTGGCCGACAATCTCGCGATTCAGGCCAGCGAAGCCCGCTGGTGGCGCGATGCATCGCTGGCATTCTGGCAATCGGTCAACGGGCGGGAACTGCCGCCAGGGGCCCGCCCGCCCGAACATATCCTGGAACACTACCGCAGCCGCGTCTTTCCCGAGGCTCCCGGCAATTGACCGGGCCAAACTTACCGGGCCAAGTGCACGGCGCTAGATGCAGGGAATCGCAATTTATGGGCATGAGCAATGACTGAAGACGGGCACCACACGGCAGGGCGCAAGCCGCGCGGCGCGCGCCGCCACATGGGCGCGCCGACAATCGCGGACGTCGCGCGCGAAGCCCATTGTTCGCCGATGACGGTCAGCCGGGTGATCAATTCCGACGGCAATGTGCGCGATGCCACGCGCGATTCCGTGCTCGCCGCTATCGCCAAGCTCAACTACATGCCCAACCGTGCCGCGCGCAGCCTGGCCGGGGGCGATCAGGCGCGCATTGCCTTGCTGTTCGACAACCCTTCCGCTTCATACCTGAGCGAATTCCTGATGGGCGCGCTGGCGGAAGCGAGCAGGCTCGATGTGCAGATGGTGGTGCAGAGCTGCGACAACTCGGCTGACGCCAAGGTGCTGGTGCGCCACCTCGCCGAAGGCGGGATTCAGGGTTTCATCCTTCCCCCGCCCTTGTGCGACGATCAGGACGTGCTCGATCTGGTGGCCGAACTCGATGCCATTGCCGTGGCCGTCGGGCCGGGCAAGGCCGAAGGATCGCAGGGCGCGGTGCTGATCGACGATTTCCATGCGGCTTACGACATGACCCGCCATATCATCGGCTTGGGGCATGAGCGGATCGGCTTCATCATCGGCAACCCGGAACAGGTCGCGGCGGACCGGCGGCTCAATGGTTACCTGGCGGCCATCCGCGAAGCCGGACTGGAGGTGGACGATCGGCTGATTGTGCAGGGCCGGTTTACCTACCGGTCGGGCATGGACGGCGCGGAAAAGCTGCTGTCGGTCGATCCGCGCCCCACCGCCATCTTCGCCTCCAACGATGACATGGCGGCGGCCACCGTGGCCGTGGCGCACCGCCGCCACCTCGACGTGCCGAACGACATCACCGTGTGCGGTTTCGATGATACCGACATGGCCAGTTCGATCTGGCCCGAACTCACCACCATCCGCCAGCCGATCCGCGAGATGACCGCTTGGGCGGTAGGCGCGACCGCGCGCATGATCCGCTCCAAACGCCTCGGTGAAACAATCCGGCCGGAGCAGGAAACCATGTCGTACACGCTGGTGCGCCGCGAATCCGACGCCGCGCCTTCGCTTGCCCGGCCTGGCAAGCGCGAACCTGCCAAGCGATGACCGGGCCCGCCGCCCCATCCGCGCGCCGCCTGCGCAGCCGCGACTGGTTCGACAACCCGGAGCGGATGGACATGACCGCGCTCTATCTCGAGCGGTTTATGAATTACGGCATCACGCCCGAGGAACTGCGCAGCGGCAAGCCGATCATCGGTATCGCCCAAAGCGGCAGCGACCTGTCGCCCTGCAACCGCATCCACCTGGAACTCGCGAAGCGTACCCGCGATGGCATTCGCGATGCGGGCGGCATTCCGATCGAATTCCCGGTCCACCCGATCTTCGAGAATTGCCGCCGGCCCACCGCATCGCTCGACCGGAACCTGCTCTATCTTGGGCTGGTGGAACTGCTCAACGGCTATCCGATCGACGGTGTGGTGCTGACCACGGGGTGCGACAAGACCACGCCGAGCCAGATCATGGCGGCGTCCACGGTCGATATTCCTGCCATCGTACTATCTGGTGGCCCGATGCTTGATGGCTGGCACGAAGGCGAGCTGGTCGGCAGCGGCACGGTGATCTGGCGCAGCCGCCGCAAGCTGGCGGCGGGCGAGATCACCGAGGAGGAATTTCTCGAGCGGGCGACCTCCAGCGCGCCATCGGCCGGGCATTGCAATTCGATGGGCACCGCCAGCACGATGAATGCGGTGGCGGAAGCGCTCGGCATGGCGCTCACCGGATGCGCGGCGATACCGGCCCCTTATCGCGAGCGCGGGCAGATGGCCTACCGCACCGGGCGGCGGATCGTGGAGATGGTGCTCGAGGACATGCGCCCCTCGGCCATCCTGACACGGGCGGCGTTTGAAAATGCGATCGCGGTGGTCAGCGCCTGCGGCGGGTCGTCCAACGCGCAGCCGCATATCCAGGCGATGGCCGCGCATGCCGGGGTCGAACTGCCGCTCCATGTGTGGAACGATCACGGCCATGATATTCCGCTGCTGCTCAACATGCAGCCGGCAGGGCAGTATCTGGGGGAACGCTTCCACCGTGCTGGCGGCGTTCCGGCGGTGATGTGGGAACTGCTGGCAGCAGGCAAGCTCCACGCCGATTGCCTCACCTGCACCGGCGCGACGCTCGGGGAAAATCTGGCGGGCCGCGAAAGTCACGACCGCGAGATGATCCGCCCCTACGCCGACCCGTTGATGGAGCAGGCGGGTTTCCGCATTCTGGCGGGCAACCTGTTTGATTTCGCGCTGCTCAAGACTTCGGTAATTTCCGAGGAATTCCGCCAGCGCTACTTGTCGCGGCCCGGGGCCGAAGGCGTGTTCGAAGCGCGCGCAGTGGTGTTTGACGGTTCGGACGATTACCACCACCGGATCAACGATCCCGCGCTCGGGATCGACGAGGACTGCATCCTGGTGATCCGCGGTTCGGGAGTTCTGGGTTGGCCGGGCAGCGCCGAGGTGGTCAACATGCAGCCGCCCGATGCGATGATCCGGCGCGGGGTGTCGTGGCTGCCGACGCTGGGAGACGGGCGGCAATCGGGCACCAGCGATAGCCCGTCGATCCTCAACGTCACCCCGGAAAGCGCCGCGGGGGGCGGGCTGGCCTGGCTGCGGACAGGCGACGTGATCCGCGTCGATCTGAACACCGGGCGCTGCGATGCGCTGGTCGAAGGGGCGGAGATCGCGCGGCGTCTGGCGGAGGAGCCTGCGCCGCCGGTGCCGGAATCGAACACGCCGTGGGAAGAGCTTTACCGCGAAAAGACCGGCCAGCTGGGCGAGGGCGGGGTGATGGAATTCGCGCTCAAATATCGCAGGACGGCGCAAAAGGGCCTGCCCCGGCACAATCACTGATCAGTCGGTATTCAGCGCCGAAGAGAGGCGTTGATCCGCATGGTCAGGCTCGTGGTGTTCCCGGGCGACAAGCAGGGCATGTCGACCGGCTGGCGGTTCAGCGCATCGGGCAGGTGGTTGACCGGCTCGAGGCACAGCACGCTGCCGTCACCCGGCGCGAACACATGCAAATGCGGAGCGCCGTTGGCGGAGAGGGTGATGCTGCCCAGATGATCCTCGATTTCCGCTGTTCCGCCCCACCCCGTGAAGCTGTGGTCGATAGTGACGGATGGCAGGGTGGCGCCCTTCGCAAAATCGCCAAAGCTGTCAGGCGGGGCGATGGTCCCGGTCGGGATCAGCGCGGCATCGACTTCCATCACTCCGCTTGCACTGAAGCACAGCCGTGTTCCGGGGCGGCGGCGGAAATAGGGGTGGAGGCCCAGCCCGGCGGGCATCAGGCGGTTGGACCAGTTGGTGACACCCAGCGTGATCGAACAGCCTTGCGGCCCTAGCCGGACCCTCTGCTGCGCTTGATAGGCCCACGGCCACGTCGTCAGTTCGGTCCGCCAGGGAGCGGGGCCGAGCCCCGGATGGCAATGATCGAGCGTGCATTCGAATTCGGCGTGCGGCGCGGCGTCCCACTTTTCCTGCCAGCCCAGACCGTGCACGCTGCTCAATTCCGGCGGAAAATTGCTCGGCATCTGCACCATTGCGGCTGCAAGGGGAAAACGCCCCCCGGCAATGCGGTTGGCATAGGGCACCAGCGGAAAGCAGGCAGCCAGCAGGGGGTCACTTGATCCGGGCGGCGCTTTGCGCAGCACCTCAAGCCCTTCGAAATCCAGCGATGTCAGTTGCCCGCCTGCCCCTGGAAGCACCCCGGCTTGCCAGCCATCCCCCGCCAGCGATATCTGGCGACCCGGCCATTTCACCGAACAATCGCCAGCTCAAACCCGGGCATCGCGATGTCGCGCGCATCGAACAGGTTGACGACCGGAGCATCGGCCCAAGCGTGGCGCACGCGGGTGGCGGGGAGGCCGTCCGGGGTGATGACCATGCGGCTCCCCTCCAGCACGGGCACCACGAACCGGCAGCTGTCCTGCGCCTCGCCGCACAGTTCCACCCCAAGCGCTTGCGCACCGCCATAGGCGCGCAGATCGCCCTCGACCCCACTGAAGCTGACAATGATGCGCCCGCCTTCGAGCTTTGCACCAACTGGCTGCGGCAGAGCGATCCCTTGCGCCGCCAAGGCCAGCCTGCGCCCGAGCACGTTCTTGTTGGCGGGATGGATATCCGCCGGCTCGCCCAGATCGATGGCCGTGACCAGCGCGGCATTGCCATCGGCCAGCACGGCGCGGCGTTGCTGTTCGCGCAGATCGGCCCAGCCCGATGCGCTTGGCTGGCTCACCCGCTGGCCGTAATCGGCGAGTTGCACCACCAGCATCCGCGCCTGTTCGCCGAATTGTCGCCGCCACCCGACGAACAGTTCGGCGAGGCGGGTTTCGTAGCCCGGCTGGCCAATATCCGCCTCGCCCTGATACCATGCCACGCCTGCAAGCCGCATCGGGCCGAGCGGCGCGATCATGGCGTTGTGCATCACGCCTAGTCCGGCGATGGCATCCCACGGTGCGCGTGGTGGCATGTCGGCGATCGCGCCGATTGAATAGTCCCAGTCAGCCCCAAGCGGGATCGCCGCGCCGCCTGCGGGGGTGAAATGCAGCCGCTCGGGTCCGGCGAAAAAGCCGCCGGTATCCCAGTTGTTGCTCGCCGCGATCAGCACGGTGTTGGCCCCGGCGCGCAGATATTCGCCCGGTACGCGGTAAGTGCGTTCGACCCCCCAGCCGAAGGTGTAGCCGACCGGATGGCCGTTCACCCACGTCATGTCGAGATCGTCGATCGCGCCGATGGCAAGCGCGCCGTCGCCCGCTGCCGCCTGCTCTTGGGTGAGGGTGAAGGTCTGGCGCAACCACACATTGGCGGCCGGCTGTGTGTCGAGCCCGGTGCCTTGCCATTGATTCCAGAACGAAAATTTCGGGATCGGCTGCCACGCGAGGCTGTCCGGATCAGCCCATGGCTCCCGGCCATTATCGCCCTCGCGCCACCAGTCATACCATAGCGGCGCGAAGGCCTGCGCGGCGGCGAACGGGTCGCGGCTGTAGAGTTGCAGCAGGTCGACGGCCTTGGCGCCATAGAGGTTGCGCACGGCTGCCGGGCTCATCCATGCGCTTGAGGCCGAGCCGCCCCAGGCGGCATGGATCAGCCCCACCGGCACGCCGAGGTCCGCGCGCAATTGCTTGCCCATGAAGAAACACGCGGCGGAGAAATCCTCGGCGCTGGCGGCGGTGGCCGCCTGCCACGGGGCCGCTTCAGCGAAGGCGGTTTGTTCAGTTGCCGCAGTGGTTTGCGGCACCTTGAGCAGCCGGATCAGCGGATCGGCCGCCATGCGCAGTTCGTTGGCGGTGTTGAGCGCGCGGGCGACCGGCAGTTCCATGTTGGACTGGCCCGAACAGAGCCACACTTCGCCCACCAATATGCCGGAAAGCGCCACCGCCCCACTCGCATCGGACAGTGTCAGGGTGAGCGGTTCGGCAGAGGCTTCGCGGGGTGCGAAAGTCAGGCGGAACTGGCCGGTGGCATCGGCTGGAGCGGATTGCGCTTCGGTTCCGAGTGTGCCGGTGACCTGCGCACCGGGCGCGGCCGTGCCGGCGATAACAATGGGTTGCCCGCGTTGTAGGACCATCTGGCCGCCATAAGCGGCACCTGGTTGCGGAGCAGCGAGAGCTGCTGCCGGTGCGCCTACTGCGAGCACGGCAGCCAGAATCAATGTGCGCATCGCGGCATATTCCAGTCCTGTCCCAGCTTCGCCCCGGCGATTGTCCGGTGGCGTTGAAGTCCTTCAGCCTAGCCTAGCTTCGCCCTCGTTTGCGCGAACCCGGCGACCGGCGCGTCGAAGGCGAGCAGGCTGCCGGCGTGGGGAAATTTGGCGAATTGCTGCGGTTCGAGGTTCTTGGTCGCGGTGGTGACGAAGGCCGTGCGCAAATCATTGCCGCCAAAGCACATTTTCGTAATATCGCGCGCCGCAAACTCTACCTCGGCCACCAGCACGCCATCGGGAGAAAAGCGTGCGACACGGTTGCCGAGGTAGAGGGCGGTCCACACATGGTCTTCGGCGTCGACCACCGGACCATCGGGAAAAGCGTTTGGAAACAATGCGCCAGTGTCGGCAAACAGTCGTGCCTCGCCCACGCCGGAAGCGGTGAGATCGGCCACCATGATCTTCTGGGCGGTGGTGTCGGTGAAGTAGATCCGGTCGCCCTGCGCGTTCACCGCGGGGCCGTTGGTGATGGTGATTCCGGCGGGGCCGGCGGGGCGGATTTCGCCCCGATCGAACACATAAAATCGGCCCGAAGCAAGCACTTCGCTGTCGTCCATCGAACCGAACCACACCCGGCCCCAGGGGTCGGTGCAGGCGTCGTTGAGGCGGTTATGCGCGGGCTCGCCGGGCACATTTACCAAGGGGCAGAAACGCTGCTCAAGCGGGTCAAACGTGTGCACACCGTCCTTCAGACCGCATAGCAACAGGCCACCATCGGCCGGAATCGCCCAACCGATTTGGCCGGGTGCTTCGGCCATGGCGTTGCTGCCGGTGACGGGATCGTAATGCCACAGCCGGTGCTGTTTGATATCGACGAACCACACGACCTGCCGCTCCGCATCCCACAACGCGCCTTCGCCCAGCTTGCTGCCGACATCGAGCAAGGCGCGGGTGGGGATGGTCAGCGCCATCCGGCATCCACCCAGTAATTGTGCGCAGTGCAGAACCGGGCATCGTCGCTGGCGAGGAACAGCGCCATCGCGGCGATATCGACCGGCTGGATGCGGCCCGGCAGGCATTGCGCGGCGACGATCTCGGCCTCGCCTTCGGGGGTGTACCATTTCATCTGGCGCGGGGTCTGGACGTTGCCGGGGATGATCGTGTTGACGCGGATATTGTCCGGCCCCAACTCGCGCGCCAGGCTGCGAGTGAGCCCTTCGATGGCGGCCTTGGCGGTCTGGTAGATCACCAGATCCTCCAGCCCCAGATGCCAGCTGATCGAGCCGAGGTTGATGATCGAGCCGCCGCCTGCCTGCCGCATGGCCGGGATCGCCGCGCGGGCGGCGAAGAACTGGTGCTTGAGGTTGACCGCCATCCGCTCGTCCCAATAGGCTTCGGTCACGTCCTCGACCTTGTGGCGGTCGTCGTTGGCGGCGTTGTTGACCAGCACGTCGCACCCGCCGAGCCGTTCGATCAGCGTGGCGATCGTGGCGGCGTAGTCGCTGCTGTGGGTGATGTCGCAATGGGTGAAATGCGGCGGTATCGCGGCATCGGCCAGACGCGCCACCAAAGCCTCGCTCATCGCGGCCTCGATATCGACGAAGGCGACGGCCGCGCCCTGCCGCACGAACCCCTCGACGATCCCTTCGCCGATGCCCGAGCCGCCCCCGCTGACAATCACCTTCTTGCCGGCCAGGCTGGGGTATGTCGCCCCTTGCGCCGCTGGCCGCAAAACTCCGTCCGCCATCAGGCTCAGTCTCCTGTGTAAACCGTTTTCATCTGGGTGTAGAATTCGACCGCGGCGAAGCCCTGTTCGCGGGGCCCGTAGCTCGATCCGCGCGTGCCGCCGAAGGGGACGTGGTAATCGACCCCGGCGGTGGGCAGGTTGATCATCACCATGCCCGCCTTTACGTTCCGCCGGAAATGCCGGGCGTGCTTCAGGCTGTTGGTGACGATGCCCGAGGACAGGCCGAAATTGCCGCGATTGGCGAGGTCGAGTGCCTCTTCATAGCTTTTCACGCGCACGGTGGAGACCACCGGGCCGAACACTTCCTCGTTGTTGATCCGCATGTCGGGCGCGGTGTCGGCGATCACTGTCGGCTGCATGAAGTAGCCTTGCGTGGGGCCGCTGACGCGGTCGCCGCCGCCGGCCAGCCGTCCGCCCTGGTCGCGGGCGATGCCGACATAGCGCAGGTTCTGCTCAAGCTGCGCCTCGCTCGCTGCCGGGCCGACCTGCGTGTCCGGATCGAGCGCGGCACCTACCTTGAGGGCCGCGCCGCGTTCGGCCAGCGCGGCGACGAATTCATCGTGGATGCCGTCCTGCACGATCACGCGGCTGGAGGCGGTGCAGCGCTGGCCGGTCTGGAAGAACCCGCCATCGGCGGCAATCGCCACGGCCTTGGCCAGATCGGCGTCGTCGAGGATGACCAGCGGGTTCTTGCCGCCCATCTCCATCTGCACCCGTGCGCCGCGCTGCATGGCGGCGAGGCCGACCGCGCCGCCGACCTGCTGGCTGCCGGTGAAGCTGACCGCCGCGACATCGGGATGGTCGACGATCGCGCGGCCCACATCGCCGCGCCCGAGCACCAGATTGAACACGCCTGCGGGAATGCCCGCCTCGTGGATGATCTCGGCCAGCACAAAAGCAATGGTCGGGGTGCCATTGGCGGGCTTGAGCACCACCGCATTGCCGAACGCCATCGCCGGAGCGGCTTTCCACGCGGGGATCGCGATGGGGAAGTTCCACGGCGTGATCAGGCCGACCACGCCGAGCGCCTCGCGATAGGTCGCGACATCGAGGCCGGGGCGGGTCGATTCCAGCGTCAGCCCGTGGCGGCGCAACGCTTCGCCCGCAAAATAGCGGAAGATGCGCGCGGCGCGCAGCACCTCGCCCATCCCTTCGCCGCGCAGCTTGCCCTCTTCGCGGGCGAGCAATTCGCCGAGTTCCGGGGCGCGGGCGAACAGCGCGGTGGCCACCTTTTCGAGCAGGTCCGAGCGTACCTCCGGCGAGGCATCGGCCCAGCCGGGTTGCGCGGCCTTGGCAGCGGCCACGGCGGCGGCGACATCGGCGGCGGTGCCGTCAGGGAAGCGGGCGACAATCTCGCTGGTGTCCGACGGGTTGATGCTTTCGAGCGCATCGCTCGTGCCGGTGAAGGTGCCGCCGATATAGTGGGAGAGGGTACGGGTCATGGGGATCAAATCCTGTCGATCAGGCCGCGTTCAGCCAGATTGCGGACAAATTCGGCGATGCCGACTGTCCATGCGGGGGCATCGCGCGAGGTGGTGACGGTGTTGCGCAGGGTGCCGATCCGGCGCGAGCTGATGGTGACGGTGTCGCCCAGCTTATGCGTAAAGCCAGCGCCCGGCGTATCGCGATCCTGCGTGGGGGCGAACAAGGTGCCGCAGAACAGCACGAAGCCATCGGGGTAGTGGTGTTCGGACAGGCATTGTGCCACCAGATCGGTGGGGTCGCGGCTGATCTGGCCCATGTCGTTGGAGCCTTCGAGCCGGTAGCCTTCCGGTCCCTCGATCAGCAGATCGACATTGGCGCGGCGCACATCGTCGAGCGTGAAGCCGTCGTCGAACAGGCGGATGAACGGGCCGATGGCGCAGCTGGCGTTGTTGTCCTTGGCTTTCGAGCTGCGGCCTTCGAAATCGCGCAGGTTGACGTCGTTGCCGAGCGCCGCGCCGACGATGGCGCCGTGCGGGTCGCAGACCAGCACCACTTCGGGTTCGGGGTTGTTCCAGACGGAATCGCTGCGGACGCCGATTGGCGCGCCGTGGCCGACGGTCGACAGCGTGGGGGATTTGGAGAAGATTTCCGCATCGGGGCCGATGGCGACCTCGAGATATTGCGACCACATGCCCTGCGCGATCAGCGCGGCTTTCAGCTCGGCCGCCTCGCCGCTGCCCGGCACGACCGAGCGGATGCCCGCGCCGATCGTGTCTTCGAGCGCGCTGCGGATGTTGGCTGCCTCGCCTGCATCGCCGCGCGCGCGTTCTTCGATCACGCGTTCGATGGCGGACAGGGCGAAGGTCACTCCGGCGGCTTTCACGCTTTGCAAGTCGATTGGGGACAATAGCGTCCAGCCAGCGGGCAGGCCGCCAGCGACGGTGCCGATTTCCATGCCGCCCGCGAAGTTGCGCCGCGCCACCGCGCCTGCCACCGTCGCGGTCTGCTGGGTCAGGTCGAAGATACGGCCATCGCGAATGGCGATGACGCAGGGGCCGTTCGGCCCCATCGCACGGCCGATAAATTGGCCCGAAGTGTGATCCACGGGCAGAATGTCGGTCAAAATATCGGCCATTGCCGGTGAAATCCTTCCCCCTTGATAGCGCTACCATAAGCGGCCTATGGTGCGTGGGCAAGGGCAAAGACCCAAGGATCGGGAAGGGATATCTGAGCTATATGGGCAAGAGGGCAATTCGCGCATTGCTGGTGGCGGGCACGATGTTCGCTTCGGCTCCGGCCTGGGCGGGGCCGACGGCGTGGTTCGATTTCGTGGAATATCGCGCGGCGGCAGAGGAGCAGCAGGTGCCGCCCGGCCAGTATCGCAACCCGGTGCTGCCCGGCTTCCATCCGGACCCGTCGATCGTGCGGGTGGGGGACGATTTCTACCTCGTCAATTCCACCTTCTCGTGGTTCCCGGGCCTGCCGATCTTCCACAGCCGCGATCTGGTGAATTGGAACCTGATCGGCCATGCGATCGACCGGCCGGGGATGATCGACCTGACCGGGCTGGGCACCAATCGCGGGCTGTTTGCGCCCGCGATTACGCATCACGGCGGCAAGTTCTGGATCGTGAACACCTGCATCGATTGCGCGGGCAATTTCGTGATTACCGCCGATGATCCGGCGGGGCCGTGGAGCGATCCGGTGTGGTTGCCGTTTGGCGGGATCGATCCGTCGCTGTTCTTCGATGCCGATGGAGCTGCGTGGATCGTCTACAACGACGCGCCGCCGGGGGAGCCGCAATATGACGGGCACCGGGCGCTGTGGTTGCAGAGGTTCGATCCGTCGAGCATGACTTTGGCGGGGGAGCGCACCTTGCTGGTCGATGGCGGGGTGGATTTCGCGGCGCAGCCGGTGTGGGCCGAGGGGCCGCATATCTACCGGGTGCACGGGTGGTATTACCTGCTGGCTGCCGAGGGCGGCACGGCGGACCAGCATTCGCAGACTATCTACCGCTCGCGCAATGTTGCGGGGCCGTATGAGCCCGGTCCGGTCAATCCGATCCTGACCCAGCGCGGTCTGGACCCCGCGCGGCCCGACCGGGTGGAGGCGACCGGGCATGCCGATCTGGTCGAACTGGATGACGGCAGCTGGTGGGGGGTGTTCCTGGCGACGCGGCCGTTTGCGGGGCAATCGACGTTGCTGGGGCGCGAGACATTTCTGTTGCCGCTGGAGTGGGAGGATGGCTGGCCGCGTTTCCTCGATCCGGGGGAGGCGGTGCCGCCGTTGGTGGACAGGCCGGCTTTGCCGCGCTTTGCGGGCACCGACTGGAGCGGTTGGCGCGATGATTTCGATGGTGCGCGGTTGTCGCCCGAATGGATCGGGTTGCGCACGCCGGGGATGGTCCAGCATGTAGGGATTGGCCGCGCCGAGGATGCGCTGTGGGTCAGCGCCGGGCCGGACGGTGCCGGATCGCTCGGCCGCCCGGCCTTCACCGGCCGCCGCCTGCGCCATCACGCGGCGGAGATCACCACGCGGGTTGCGTTTGCGCCCTCCGAGGTTGGTGACTTCGCCGGGCTGCTGGCGTTCATGGACGAGAGCCATTTCCTCGCCTTCGGGATCGAGGGGGCCGGGGGTGGCCGCGCGCTGGTCGCGCGGCTGCGCGATCAGGCGAGCGAGCCGGAGGCTGGCATGGAGGTGGCGCGGGCAGCGCTCCCCGCCACCGGCGCGATTGAGCTGCGGGTCGCGCTCGATGGCGGGACGGCGCGGCTCGGCTGGCGCACGGCGGGTGCGCCGGGCTGGACGATGCTGGGCGGGCCGGTCGACGTCGAAGGGCTGGCCTCGGTCCATGCGGGCCTGTTCACCGGGCTGGTGATCGGGCCTTATGCCGTGGCCGGGGACGGCTAAACGGCCGTCACGCGCAGGGCAGCACCTGTTCCGCATCCATCCCCAGCCGCACCTCGGCCAGCGACACATCGCCCGCGCCCTCGGTGGCGAGGATAAAGGGCGTGGCCATGCTGGCCATGTCGATGCCCTTGTCGCGCAGGCACCTGAGCGGCAGGCCGTAGCGCACGAAGCGGCCGTTGGCGGGCAGCGCCACCGGGTTGACCGCCAGATTGCCCGCCGCCCCGCGCATCGCCACGCCGATGCTGGCCGGGGCCGCATCGACCCGCAGGGTGAACAGCAGCAGCACATCGCCATTGGCCTCGCGCGAGATGTCGACCGGTTCGATGTTGCTGACGGTGATCGCCGCGCCGCCGGCGCCGTTCAGTTCGAACCGCCGCGCGCCTTCCTGCACCTGGTGGTCGACCGCGCTGATCCGGGCGGTGCCGTCGAGCGCCTCGGCGGGCACGGTGGTCACGCGGGTCTGGCTGCCGGGCCGGGCGGGATCGCTGATGGTGAGCGACCAGCTGGCCGAGGGCACGCCGTCGTCGAACCACACGCGGCTGTCGCCCGCTGCGGCTGCTGTGGCGGCCAGCGGCAGGTCGCGCCACGCGGCACGGCTGCTGGTGTAGTTTAGCCCGTGGCCGAGCGGGAACAGCGTGCCGTCGGCCATGTCCGGGGTCATCGGCCAGGCGGCGGGCAGGGTGCCGGTGAAATCGAAGCGCGGCGCGCGCGCGGCGTTGCCGACCAGCACATCGGCCACCCCGGCGCCCTCGCTGCCGGGCAGCCACGCCACCACGAAGGCATCGGCATTGTTTATCGCCTCGTTCACATAGAGCGGACGGCCGGTGATCATCACCGCCACCACGGGAATGCCCTGCTCGCGCAGCGCGTGCATCGTCGCGTAAGGCCCGGTCAGCGCGTGATCGAGCGCCAGCGTGGCGCGGTCGCCCTGGAATTCGGCATAGGGCTGCTCGCCGAACACCACCACGGCGGCGTCGGGCCGCTGGGTGAAGCTGCCGTCGGGCGACAATTCGGCCGAGCCGCCGCCAGCAGTGACCGCCGCCTGCAACCCGGCCCAGATCGAGGTCGCGCCGGGGAAGTTGGCGTTGGTGAGGCCGGTGCCCTGCCAGCTTAGCGTCCAGCCGCCCGACTGGCGGGCAATATCGTCGGCCCCGTCGCCCGCGACCAGCAGGCGGCCGCCGGGCGCGAGCGGCAGCACGCCGTCGTTGCGCAGCAGCACCAGCGACTTGCGCACCGCCTCGCGCGCCAGCGCGCGATGTTCGGGTGCGCCAAGCAGGTCGTATTCGCCCGACAGCATCCGTGCCGAGGGGCGCGGCGCGTCGAGCAGGCCGAGCCGTTCCTTGACCCGCAAGATGCGCGTCACCGCCTCGTCGATGCGGGCCAGCGGGATCTCGCCAGCCTGCGCTTGGGCGAGGAGGCTGGCATAAAGCGGCCGCCAGGTGTCGGGCGCCATATACATGTCGATCCCGGCCATCAGCGCCTGCGGACAGCTTTCATTGGTGCAGCCGGCCACCTGCCCATGCGCGTTCCAGTCCGACACCACGAACCCGCCGAAATCCATCCGGTCCTTGAGCACGCCCGTGAGCAGGCTGTGGTTGCCGGTCATCTTGATGCCCTGCCAGCTTGAGAAGCTGGCCATCACGGTCGACACACCCTCGGCGATCGCCGGGCCGTAGGGCGCGCCGTGGATATCGCGCAGGTCGGCCTCGGACACGGTGCTGTCGCCCTGGTCGGTGCCGTTGTCGGTGCCGCCATCGGCGAGGAAATGCTTGGTCGAGGCGATGACGTAGGGGCCGGCCAGCAGGTCCTGCGTGTCCGGCCCGCCCTGCAACCCGCGCACCATCGCCCCGACATAGGAGGAGACGATCGCGGGGTCCGACGAATACCCCTCGTACGCCCGGCCCCAGCGGAAATCCTGCGGCACGGCGACCGTCGGGGCGAAGGTCCATTCCTGCCCGGTCACGCGGATTTCCACCGCAGTCGCGCGCCCGATCCGCTCGATCAGCGCCGCATCGCGCATCGCGCCGAGGCCGATATTATGCGGAAACAGCGTGGCGCCGACGATGTTGGAATGGCCGTGG
>Ga0247806_10000652_pt1 | contig 20384 bp, 20 predicted proteins | sample UWRJL059202B1_FD_179935 | JGI IMG/M metagenome (GOLD analysis project Ga0247806, IMG submission 179935) | Plant litter microbial communities from Arlington Agricultural Research Station in Wisconsin, United States - UWRJ-L059-202B-1 | ecosystem: Environmental > Terrestrial > Plant litter >... | reverse complement strand
CGGGGCCGTCGCCCTCATCCGCGACCGTCGGGTGCTCATGGTCACCGCGCGCGGCCGTGATGTGTGGTTCATGCCCGGCGGCAAGATCGACCCCGGCGAGACCGAGGCGGATGCCGCCGCCCGCGAAGCCAGGGAAGAGGTGGCTCTGAGCCTGGACCCTGCGGCCCTCGAGCCCCTGTTCACGGTGCTCATCCAGGCCCACGGCGAGCCGGAGGGCCGGCTGGTGCGGATGGCCGTGTTCGGTGCCGAGACCGCCGCAGAGCCCACGGCGAGCGCCGAGGTGAGCGCCCTGCACTGGGCCAGCTCCGCCGACGCGCACCGTTGCCCGCCCGCCGGCGTCGAGGTGCTCCGGCTCTTGCACGCCGCCGGACGCATCGACTGACCCGCGAACCGTGAGAAAAGCCCCAGGAAACGCGAGTTTTCGGTGCTTTGCTCACGGCTCGCGAGAGGGCGGGAGCGGGCGTACCCTGCCTGCATGACCGACCACGTGCCGCTCCCCTGGGACCACATCCGGCTCTGGGAGATCGGCCAGTTGCAGAATGCCACCGGGAGCGGTCTGGAGCACTGGCTCGCCCGCATCCGGGATCTCAACCCGCCCACCGAGGCGGCGCTGCGCGAGTGGCTCGGCACCGAGGGCGTCAGCGGTTACCCGCGCGCTCTGCTCGTGCACGAGACGTTCGGGTACCCGGACTCCACTGTGCGCGCCGCCGATGAACTGCTCGACGCGCAGTACGCCGACCGACCGACGCTGCGGCCGATCCTCGACGCCGTGCTGCTGTACGCCGGGGACCTGGACGAGGTGGCCATCCAGACCCGCACCACCCACGTGGCGCTGTCCGGGCCGCAGCGCACCTTCGCCGTGGTGCAGCCGACCACCCGGCACCGGGTGGACCTGGGCCTGCGCATCGCCATGCCGGCTGCGGCGCCCAGCACCCGGTTGCGGCCGACCGTGGAACTCGGCGCCGACTTCCCGGTGCGCATCCCGCTGACCGCGGCCAGCCAGGTCGACTCGGAGGTGGCCGCCTGGCTCAAGCACGCCTACGACGCGACCCTGTGACTGTGCCTCGTGACTTGTGCCCCCCATGACGGTGACCCCGCGGGTGACCCTGACCAGGCGAATCGGCCCGGATGCTACCCCGAATCACCGCTGCCGGCTACCCCCAGCCGGCATCAGCCGCCCCAGGGCCTCGCGCGTTAAAGACGGGAAAACCCCTGATTCGTCACGAAAAAACTTGAATTCGCAGGATGCGCCGGAGTCGTTGTGCTCCGGCCCGAACTCGACGAGGATCGGTTGACCGGTCGCGCCCGCGCGACCCACCCACCTGGCCTGAAGGGATCACCATGTACCACCACGAACACCGCCGCCAGGGCACCCACATCGGCCGTCTGCGAGCGCGCGCGTGAAACGGCCAGAACCCCGCGGGCCGGTCTGTTCGGCGCTGGGGGCCCTGCTCACCAACCGGGAACCCGACGCCGAACCGGGCCTGATCGGGGTGCTGCGGGACAGAGCCGGGGCGGCCATCCGCGATACCGACGACATCCTGCTCGACGAGGATCTGCAGGCGGCCCTCTACACCGCCTACGAGTTGCGCTACAGCGGGCTCGAGGGTGTCGACGACGCCTGGGAGTGGAACGCCGACGTGCTCGCGCTCTGCACCGCCATCGAATCGCGCTTCGAGCAGGCCCTGCGCGACCGGGTGCCGATGCCGCCCCTGCCCGCACCGGGGATCGACACCGTCGCCGCCGCGTTGTTCGAGCTCACCGGCGCCGACACCGGACCGAGCGTCTCCCGCTACCTGGCCAAGAAGGCCACCGATGACCAGGCCCGCGAGTTCCTCATCCACCGCTCGGTCTACCAGCTGAAGGAGGCCGACCCGCACAGCTGGGCGATCCCCCGGCTGCGCGGGCGGGCCAAGGCCGCACTCGTCGAGATCCAGGCCGACGAATATGGCGGCGGCCGGCTCGCACACATGCACTCCGAGCTGTTCGCCCGCACGATGCGCGGACTCGGCCTCGACGACACCCACGGCGGCTACGTCGACCTGGTGCCGGCGATCGTTCTCGCCTCCAGCAACATGATGACCATGTTCGGCACCCACCGCCGTCTGCGCGGCGCCATCGCCGGGCATCTCGCCGCGTTCGAGATGACCTCGTCGCTGCCCAACCGGCAATACGGCAACGGCTTCCGTCGGCTCGGCTACGACCAGTCAGTCACTTTCTACTTCGACGAACACGTCGAAGCGGATGCCGTGCACGAGCAGATCGCCGCACGTGACCTGGCCGGCGGCCTCACCGAAGACGAACCCGCGCTGGTGGCCGACGTCGTCTTCGGCGCATCCGCCTGCCTCTTCGTGGACTCTCTCGCCGGAGCCGCCCTGTTGACGGCCTGGACGGCGGGCGAATCGGCGCTGCGGCCCGGCCCCGAGCCGGCTCCCGCACTCGGGCCGGCGGGGGCGCGATCGTGACCGAGCCGGCCATGCCGGCGGGCCCGGATGCGGCCGTGAGCATCACCGCATGCCCCAACGGCCCGCTGCTGGTGCGCGGCACGTTCGAGATCCTCACCCCGGCCGGCGAGGTCATTCCCGCCCGCCGCAAAACCGTGGCCCTGTGCCGCTGCGGCATCTCGACCCTCAAGCCGTTCTGCGACGGCAGCCACAAGGCCGCCGGCTTCACCACCGAACCGGAGGCCCCGACCGGCGAGCCGGCGTAGGGTCGACGGATGAAGCGAATCACCTACAACGGGGAGCCGATGGTCACCGGAACGGCCGTTGCCCAGGCGCTGGTGCACTACGTCACGCATGTCGCCGCTGTGGCGTCCGCCGTCGCGGTGGAGGTTCCGGTGCTGGAGCCCAACGGTGCCGTGCAGGCGCACACGCTGGTTCTCAGCAGAGCCACCCAGCTGGCCGTGATCGACGTGGACGGCCTGTCCGAGGAGGAAGAGGAGACCCGGTTCCCGGTGCCGGAGTTTCCCCCCGTCGGCGGCCAGGCCTTCGCCCTGCCTCCGGAGGAAATCCGGAACGACGTCCCATTCCTGGACGACGACCCCCTGGACCTGGCGCCGAAATCGGACTGATCGGGTGCGCCAGGGTCAGCCCCGCTGCGGTTCCGCGGTCAGGAGCAGGCCCTGGCCGCTGTTGGCCGAGGTGGTGAGCACGTCGATCCAGGCCCGGTTGAGCACCGGGGTCTTACCGCCGTAGTACTTGAAGTACAGCGGGATGCTGGCGTGCAGCCAGATGCTGGACCGGCCGTCGCCGATGGCCGGCGAATCGTTCCAGGACAGGAAGAAGCTCTCACCGCGGCGGAGCTTGGATCCGATGACGACCTGCAGGTGCACCAGGGCGCGATCCTCGAACTCGACCTCGATGCCGTCGTAGATGAGCTTGCCGATGATGAGCCTCCAACCGGGACGCGGGGCGACGCGTACCGCCAGACCCCCTTGTGGTCTGTCAACTTTACGACGGTGCCGTCAGGAGTTCGACTCGCGCCGGTTGAGGAAATCCCCGGCCTCGGCATTGGCCTGCCGGAGGGCCGCGAGGGGACCCCGGCCGGCGGCCAACGCGGCCAGGAGGGCCCCGGTGTGGGCATCGCCGGCCCCGTTGGTCGAGACGACGGATGCCGGCACCGCACCGACGAGAACCGGCGCTGCGCCGGGGCGGGCGAGGATGCAGCCCGCCGCCCCGATGCGCACGACGGCGTGGGCGACGCGGCCGGGCACATCCGTGGCGGCCCCGGCCAGCCGCTCGGCGAGCGCCGCCGCCGCGACGGCCGGGTCGGGGTGGCCGGTGAGCAGGGTCGCCTCCCTGGCGTTGCAGGTGAACCAGTCCGCCCGGGCGAAGAGCGCCTCGCGGGCGGCCGGCGCGAGTTCGTGGCCGAGCGGACCGGGGTCGACGACGAGGGTGGCGCCGGCCGGCAGCCCGCCGAGCACGGCGAGGATGGTGCGCCGGGTCGCCGGGTGCACCAGGCCGTAGCCGGACACCAGTACCGCGTCGGTCTGCCGCAGCGGGACCTGGCCGAGCGACTCGGGCCCGAACCGGCCCTCCGCGCCCGGCATCGTCACGAAGGTGCGTTCACCCGTGGCATCCACCAGCACGACGCAGACGCCGGTGTCGAGGTCAGCGACCGGGGTCAGGACGGTCTCGATGCCGGCGGCGGTGAGCGCGGCCCTGGCCAGGTCGCCGAACGGGCCGGTGCCGGTGCTGCCGGCGTGCAGGGTGCTCAGGCCTCCCCGCCGTGCGGCCGCCATGGCCGTGAAGCCGCCGCCGGCCACGAGCGCCCCGCTCGAGGCGAACACGTCGCCGCCGGGCTCCGGCAGGCCGGGGACGACGCAGACGAGGTCGATCAGCACGGTGCCGAAGCTCACCAGCCGGTGGATCGGGCCGGGCGCCGACTGGGCCGGGCCGGGCGTCGCGTCGGTCACCGGCCCGTCACCGTGCCGGCGGGCGCAGCGCCAGCAGCGCCGCGGTGACCGGAGCCAGGTCGAGGTCGTTCACCCGCCGAACCGTGTTGACCGCGTCGACCGGGAACCCGGAGACCCCGTGCGCGGCGCCGCCGATCGCGCCGGCCATCGCGGCGATGGTGTCGCTGTCGCCGCCGAGGGACGCGGCGGCCAGGCAGGCCTGCCACGGGTCATCCGGGAACAGGGCCAGCACGGCGAAGGCCGCCGGCACCGACTCCTGGCTGGCCAGGCTGGTACCGACGAGTTGGTAGACCAGGTCGAGGGACTCCAGTGGCCGGCGGGCATCCATGAGGCCCACTGCCCAGCGGATGCGGGGCGCCACCTGCCCGGCGGCCACCCAGAACCCCCGGGTGGCGCCGAGCCGGGCCGCCTCGATGGCCACCTCGGTCGCCTCGGCCACGGTGGCGCCGTCGATCGCGGCGCTCACGGCGGCGGCCACCGCGGCAGCGGCGGCGATGGCCACGCCGGTGTTGTGGGTGGCGAGCGCGCTCTCCACCACCCGGTCCACCAGGGCAGGGAGGTCGTCGGCTGGCATCAGGACGCCCACCGGCGCCACCCGCATCGCAGCGCCGTTGGTCACCCCGAACCGGCCGGACTCGGTGGTGGACTCCCCCGCCAGCACCCGGGCCAGCGCGCCGCGGGTGGACGGGCCGAGCAGGTCGAGCGACCCCTTGGCCCGCATCGCGCTCTCCCAGTCCAGCAGCGACCTGGCGTAGTCGGCGGTGTCCAGGTGACCCGCCCCCGCCACCAGGGTCCAGGCCAGCAGCAGGGCCTGCTCGGTGTCATCGGTGACCGAACCGGCCGGCATCCCGGCGGCCAGCGGATGGTCGTCGGCCGCGGCCTCGAACCCGGTGACGCCGTCGACGCCGAACCGGCGCAGCACCTCGGGGCGCGACATCATCTGGCTGGGCATGCCGAGGGCGTCGCCGACGGCCAGGCCGGTGAGCACCCCGAGCGCACGGTCCGGCAAGCCGGCCCGCGGGTGCACCGAGGCCCGCGTCACCGGCTGAGCCCGCGTTCGGCGAGGATCTCCTCGACGGTGGTGATCTCGATCAGCGGTCCGTACAGGGCCATCACGTCGAGGGCGCGCTGGTGGTCGGCCTCGCTGAGCCCGGCGCAGGCATCCGCCACGACCCGCACCCGCACGCCGTCGTCGGCCGCCGCCAGCCCCGTCGACAGCACGCAGCAGTCCGTGGAGACCCCGGCGAGCACGATGTCACGGGTGTCGCCGAGGGCGGCGCGGGTGGCGGCATCCCACTTGCCGAAGGTGGGCCGGTCGATCAGAACGGCGTCGTCGGGCGGCAGCGCCGGCACCAGGTCGTAGAGGTCGGCGTTGGCGGGATCCAGGGCGAACGGCCACTGCTGGTAGTACGGCACCCAGGCGCCCGTCGGTGTCGCCGGCGCCCGGAACCGGGTCAGCGCGGTGCGGCCGGGGAAGAGTTCGCGCAGCCGGACGGCGCCGGCCGCCGCGTCGGCGAACCGGGGCGTGAACCACTGGCTCGTCGGCTCACCGAAGATGCGCTGCAAGTCGATCAGCATCAGCCAGGAGCCGTTGGTCATGCCGGGGCCGCCGCATCGTGCTCGTCGGTCAGGTGGTCGCCGTCGGCCAGCGGCAACGCCTCCTGGCGGCGCACGGTGCCGCGGCCGAAGAGCAGCGTGCCGCCGAAGCCGATCACCAGGGCCACGAGCACGCCGAGGTTGGCGAACGCCCAGTCGCCCTCCTTGCCGCCCAGCCCGAAGGGTTCGAGCAGGTAGCCCTGCCAGGCCAGCCACTCGGCGAAACCGTTGGTGACCATGCCCCAGCCGATCACGGAGCCCAGCGCGATGAGCACGATTGCGAGGATCCGCACGTTGCCGTACCGGCCGGCCGGGTCGAAGAGATCCTTGGCCGCGTAGCCCTTGCGGCGCATCAGCACGTCGGCCATGAAGATGCCGCACCAGGCGGCCACGGGCACGCCGAGGGTGATCAGGAAGCCCTGGAACGGGCCGAGGAAGTCGGCCGCGAAGAACACCACGTAGATCGCGCCCAGCACCATGAGCACCCCGTCGATGCCGGCGGCCACGAACCGCGGCACCCGCAGGCCCGTGCTGAGCAGGGCCAGTCCGGACGAGTAGATGTCCAGCACGGCACCGCCGACCAGGCCCAGCACCGCGGTCAGGGCGAACGGGACGAGGAACCAGACCGGCAAGATGGTGGTGAGCGCACCGATCGGGTCGAGGGCGATGGCCGCGCTGAGCTCGGGCGACGAACCGGCCAGCAGCAGGCCGAACAGGAGCAGGATGACCGGCGCCAGCGAGGCGCCGAAGGTGGTCCAGCCGACCACCCCGGCGCTGGACGCCGTGCGCGGCAGGTACCGGGAGTAGTCGGCGGCCGCGTTCACCCAGCCCAGGCCGAAGCCGGTCATCATGAAGACCAGCGCGCCGATCACCTGGGGCGCCCCGCCGGCCGGGATCGCGGCCAGGGTGGCGCCGTCGATCTGGTCGAAGGTGAGCACGATGTAGACCACGGTGAGCACCCCGGTGACGATGGTGATCCACATCTGCAGCTTCATGATGAAGTCGAAGCCGATGATGCCGCCTGCCACGATCAGGGCGGCCACGACGATCAGCGCGACCACCTTGGTCGCATCATCGCCCTCCCAGCCGAGTTCCCGGAAGACCGTGGCGGTGGCCAGGACCGCCAGCGAGGCGAGCACGGTCTCCCAGCCCACGGTGAGCAGCCAGGAGATGGCCGAGGGGACCCGGTTGCCGTTGACCCCGAAGGCGGCCCGGCTGAGCGTCATGGTGGGGGCGTGACCGCGCTTGCCGGCCAGGGCGATGAAGCCGCAGAACAGGAACGACACCACGATGCCGGTCAGGCCCACCAGCGTGGCCTGCCAGAACGAGATGCCGAAGCCGAGCAGGAACGAGCCGTAACTCACCCCGAGCACCGACACATTGGCGGCGAACCACGGCCAGAACAGGTCCCGCGGATGCCCCTTGTGCTCGCTCTGATCGATCGAGTTGATGCCGTTGCGCTCCACGCTCAGCGCTGTGGTCTGGTCGCTCATGCGACGAGACTACCCGCCGGGCCCCAAACCATCCGCGAACCGTGAGAAAAGCCCCGAAAACTCGAGTTTTTCGGGGCTTAAGTCACAGTTCGCGAGGGCTAGTGCACGTATTCGAGAAGGTCGAGGCCGACCGAGCGCATGCCGTCGAGCACCGAGAGGCGCGAGGAGAGGTTGTGGTCCTCGAAGAAGATCGACACGGCGTAGGCCGCTCCGGCGCGCGGGCCGCGCAGCACACCCACCTCGCTGCGCACCCCGTTGTCGGTGCCGGTCTTGTTCACCAGCAGCACCCCGTGGGACGGCTCGCGGTGCGCGTGCGGCGAGAACCCGAACGCGCTGGCCACCATCGACAGGTCGGAGTTCAGCGACAGCCAGCCGAGCACCCGTTCGCTGCCGTCGTCGTCGAGGATCTCGCCGCGCGCCAGGGCCGTGAACAGCCAGGTGAGTTCGCGGGCGCTGCCGACGGACAGGTTCGGGGCGTCGTCAGGGCCGCGGTTGTCGCGCACCAGGTCGAGCAGGCCGGTGCCGCTGAGGCCGAGCTCCTCGGTGCGGCGGCGCACGGCCTCCAGGCCCACCGCGCGCAGCAGCACATTGGTGGCCAGGTTGTCGTTGGTGGCGCCCACGAGCGCGGCGAGGTCGGCCACCGGAAGCGACGGGGCCTGCAGGTGCTGCCAGAGCCCTGAGCCGTCGACCGAGTCACGGGGGGTGCGGTCGAGGATCGTGTACGCGCCGAAGTCGGCGTCGCGCAGCCGGGAGGCCACCTCGATCAGCAGCAGCACCGTGCCGATGCCGGCTGTGGGCATCACGACGTGATCGTCGACCGAGAACAGCACCCGGCCGGTGGCCAGGTCGGTCGCCCGCGCGGACACCTGCGCGCCGCCCATGGCGAGCTCGCCGAGGGATTGGAAGCCGCGCTCGAAGCTGGACGGCATCGCGGATTCCCGGTGTTTTCCGCCACGCTCGAGAGCGTGCCTTGACCGGCGTTCGGATTCCTGTGCTGGCGCGACCACTGCGTGCGTTGTCCTCTGACTATCGGTGCTGTTGAGCCCCCGCGAACACCCTAACCCACGGGTCGCGGGGACGGGCCAGGCTGCTACCAGATCGTGACGCGCTTCTCCGGCGCGAGCCAGGCGGCATCCGTCTCGGTCACGTCGAACGCCGTATAGTACTCGTCGATGTTGCGCACAATCTGGTTGCAGCGGAACTCGTTCGGCGAGTGCGGGTCGATCGCGAGCAGGCGGATGGCCTCCTCGTCGCGCATCTTCATCTGCCAGGCCTGCGCCCAGGAGAGGAAGAACCGCTGGGCACCGGTGAGGCCGTCGATGACGGGCGGCTCAGCACCCTCGAGCGAGAGCAGGTACGCCTTCCAGGCGATGGAGAGGCCGCCGAGGTCGCCGATGTTCTCGCCGATGGTGAGCGCGCCGTTGACGTGGTGGTCGGGCACCTGGGCCGGCGTGAGCGCGTCGAACTGCTCGATGAGCGACGCCGTGCGCTGCTCGAACGCGGCCCGGTCGGCCTCGGTCCACCAGTCGGTGAGCCGGCCGTCGCCGTCGTACTTTGAGCCCTGGTCGTCGAAGCCGTGGCCGATCTCGTGGCCGATCACGGCCCCGATCGCACCGTAGTTGGCGGCCGCGTCCCGATTCACGTCGAAGAACGGCACCTGCAGGATGGCGGCGGGGAAGACGATCTCGTTGAAGCCGGGGTTGTAGTAGGCGTTGATGGTCTGCGGGGTCATGAACCACTCGTCTCGGTCCAGCGGGTTGCCGATCTTGCCCAGCTCCCGCTGGAACTCGAACTCGCCGGTGGCGCGCACGTTCTTGATCAGGTCGCCCGGATCGATGGTCAGGCTGGAGTAGTCGCGCCACTTGACCGGGAAGCCGATCTTGGGGGTGAACTTGTCCAGCTTGTCCAGGGCCCGGGTCCTGGTCTCCTCCGTCATCCAGTCCAGGCCCGTGATGCTGGCCCGGTAGGCCTCGACCAGGTACTCGACGAGCACGTCCATGCTGGTCTTGGCGTCCGGCGAGAAGTGCCGGTCGACGTAGATGCGGCCAACGGCCTCGCCGAGCGAGCCCTCCACGAGCGAGACGCCGCGCTTCCAGCGGGCGCGCATCTGCGGGGTGCCGGTGAGGGTGCGGCCGTAGAAGTCGAAGTTCGCCTCGACGAAATCGCTCGACAGGTACGACGCGCTCGAGCGGATGACCTGCCAGCGCAGCCAGTCCCGCCAGGCGTCGAGCCGGTCTTCGGTGAGCATCTCGGCCAGTCCGACCACAAAGCTCGGCTCGCGCACGACGACCTCAGCGAACGCCACAGCCGGGGCGTCCAGGCCCTGCAGCCACAGGTCGAGGTCGGCGCCGGCGGCGAGCGCGGACAGCTGGTCCCAGGTCTTGAGGTTGTAGGTCTTCTCGCTGTCGCGGGTGCGCACGTTGTCCCAGTGGTGGCTGGCGAGCTCGGTTTCCAGGGCGAAGATGCGCCCGGCGCGACCGGCGGCGTCGTCGACGCCGGCGAGGGTCAGCATCCGCTCGACGAAGGTGAGGTAGGCGCTGCGCACCTCGGCGAACTTCTCGTCCCGGTAGTAGGACTCGTCCGGCAGGCCGAGGCCGGCCTGCTCGACGAAGACCAGGTAGCGCTCGGGGTTGCCCGGGTCGTTGTCGACGTAGAGCTGGAAGGTGCCCGCGACGCCGGACCGCTCGAGACGGCCGAGGGTGGCCAGGAACACCGGGACGCTGCTGATGCCGTCGACCGTGGCCAGGTCGGCGGCCAGCGGGGTGGCGCCGAGCTGCTCGATGCGCTCCTCGTCCATGAAGCTGGCGTACATGTCGCCGAACTTGCGCTCCTCGGTGCCCGCCGCGGCGGTCTGGGCCTCGAGGATGATCGCCTGCACGGCCTTCTCGGCCTCTTCGGCCAGCAGGTAGAAGGACCCCCAGCGGGCCTTGTCGTTCGGGATCTCGGTGCGGGCGATCCACTTGCCGTTCACATGGCGGAAGAGATCGTCCTGCGGGCGCACGCCCGGGTCGAGTTCGTTGGTGTCGATTCCGGATGCAGTCACCTGATCAGTCATCCGCCCAGCCTAATCCTCACCGCGCCGAGGCGGGTGCGGCGGCATAGGACCATGGGCCATAGTGGCGGATGCGGCGGGCGTGGGAGCATGAGCACAACGGCGCCCCACACGGGTCGCCCCCTGACCCAGGAGATCCCCCATGCGCGTCATCACCCTGCCCGAGTTCGGCTCCGCCCTCGAACTGAGCGAGATCGACACCCCTCAGCCCTCCGCAGGAGAGGTGCGGGTGCGTGTGCACGCGGCTTCCGTCAACGGGTTCGACCTGGCCGTGGCCGCCGGCTCTCTCAATGGCCTGATGGAGCACCGGTTCCCGGTGGTTCTGGGCAAGGACTTCGCGGGCATCGTGGATGCCGTCGGCGACGGCGTCACGGCGTACGCCCTCGGCGACCGGGTCTTCGGCGTCGTCACCAAGGCCCACCTGGGCGACGGCTCGTTCGGCGAGTTCGTGGTCGTACCGACGGCGACCGGACTGGCGAAGCTGCCCGATCAGGTCGACTTCGCGCGCGGCGCGGCGCTCGGCCTGGCCGGCACGGCAGCCCAGGCCGCCGTGGATGCCGCCCAGCTCGCCCCCGGCCGCACCGTGCTGGTGGTGGGCGCCACCGGCGGCGTGGGCAACCAGGCCGTTCAGCTGGCCGCCGCGGCCGGCGCCACCGTGATCGCCACCGCGCGCACCGCCCTCGGCATCGCCCAGGTGCGCCTGCTCGGCGCCAGCGAGGTCGTCGACCACACCCAGAACCTCAGCGCGGCCGTGCTCGCCACCCACCCCGACGGCGTCGACGTCGTGCTGCACTTCGCCGGCGATGCGGCGACCGTGCTGCCCGCCCTGCGCGCCGGCGGTCGCCTGGTGTCGACCCTGATCGGTTCGCCCGACCAGGTCGACACCGACACCGTAACCGTGGTGCCGATCCTCGCCGACCCCACGGCCGAGGTGCTGGCCCGCCTGGCCGAGAGCCTCGCCGCCGGACGCACCTCGGTGACCGTGCAGGGCAGCTACGCCCTCGAAGACGTGGCCGAGGCCTTCGACGACTTCGAATCCGGCGCGCGCGGCAAGCTCGTCATCCTGCCGTAGCCCTCTCCGCGAACTGTGAGAAAAGCCCCGAAAGTCGTCGACTTTTGGGGCTTTTCTCACGGTTCGCGTACGGCTAAGGGGCCAGGTCGCGATGGCGGATGCCCACGGCCGCACCGGCGGCGAGCAGCACGGCCAGCACCGGCATCCACCAGGCACCGCTCCAGTCCACCTCCGCCGCGGCCACCGCGGGGGTGTGACTGAACGGTGAAAGGTCGCGCAGCCACTGGGGCAGGTCGAGCAGGTCACCGAATTGGCCCACGACCACCGAGGCGAGCAACAGGCCCCAGCTCAGCCCGATGCTCAGGCGCGGCAACAGAGCCACCAGCACCGCGGCGACGGCGAGCAGGAGCACCGCGGCCGGCAGCTGGGCGGCGCCGGCCTTCAGGACGCTGCCGATCCGGTCGGCGGCGGCGTCGGAGCTGATCAGCCCGGCCGCCGCACCCAGCACGGCGGCCGCGACCACCAGCACGATGCCGGCGACGCCGACGAACAGGTAGTCGAACAGCCAGCGGATGCGGCCGAGGCTCGTGCTGAGCATCGCCTCGGCCACCCCGGCGGCCTCCTCCTGCCGCGCCCGGAGCATCGACTGGATCGCCGCCGCCGCCGCGATCACCCCGACGAGGCTGAACAGGGTGGCGGTGTACAGGTCGATCACCGCGCCCCGGCCGCCGGCCAGGCCGACGAGCAGGTTCTTGAAGACCGGGTTGCCCTCCATGAGGTCGGCCACGGTCTCGCCGAGGCTGCCGGCCAGCAGCCCGAACAGCAGGCCGGTGACGGCCCAGCCGAGGATCGCCGCACGCTGCAACCGCCAGGCCAGCCCCAGCGAACCGCGGAGCAGCCAGCCCGCGGCGGGCCGGCCGGATCGTTCGGCGAAGACGCTCGAGCCGGTGTCGCGGCGGGACTGCAGCAGCACGGCCACGGTCACGAGCAGGCCGGCGAAGGCGACCTGCAGCAGCAGGGGCGCCAGGTTGTTCTCGGTGAACGCGCGGGTGTGCTGACCCCAGCCGATCGGAGACAGCCAGCTCGGCCAGGCGCTGGTCAGGCTCAGGCCGTCCGCGGCCGGGGTACCGCCCGCGTCGCCCGTGGCCCGCAGCACGTAGGCCACTCCCACCACGGCGGCCGCCAGCCCGTTCGCACCGCGGGAGGTGCGCATCAGTTGCGCCGTCAGCACGCCCACACCGAGGAAGGCGACGCCGGTGCCGGCCAGGGCGGCCCCGGTGACGAGCGCGCCGGTGGTGTCCAGCCCGGCGGCGATCAGCGCCACGGCCACCGCGGCGCCAGCGGCCAGACTCGCGACGGCGCCGAACAGCACGGTCGCCAGCAGCGGCACCACCCGGGAGGCCACCGTGGCGCCGATCAACTCGCTGCGCCCCGCCTCCTCCTCGGCTCTGCTGTGCCGCACGGCCAGGAATGTGCTCATGAACGCCACGGCAGCAGCGAGATTGGCGAACAGGCTGAAGAACAAAAGCGCGTCGGCGGCCGGACCGCGCGGTTCGCCGCGCAGCATCAGGATGGCGGGCGTGCCCACGGCGATCTGCACGAGGGATTCCCGCTCGGCGAGGGTGCCGAAACTGGCGGGCACCGCGAGACCGGCCAGCAGGGTGATCGCCCCGAGGGAGAGGAGCCAGGCCGGTACCTGCACACGGTCGCGGCGCAGTCGCAGCGCCAGCAGCGGCCAGAGGGTGGGCGCCGCCGCATCGGTGGACATCGGTGCGGGCCGGCCTTCCCTGGTCGCCTTGACCGTCATCGGCGGTGCCGGTGGTGCGGGGAATGGCCGCCGGCCGGGTCGTCGCCGGCCTCCGTCGGAACGTTCGGGGCATGCGTCGGGTCGCCGTAGTGGCGCAGGAACAGGCTCTCCAGGGTGGGCGGCGCCACGGTGAGCGCCTGAACCCGCAGCTCGGCGAGCACCGGCAGGACATCGGGCAGCGCCGCGGCGTCGACGCTGAAGCTCACCCGGTCGTCGCCGATGGTGAGGTCACGCACACCCGACAGCCGCGCGGCGAGGCCGGCCAGCTCGGCTTCCGCGAGCCCGGTGCCGGCGAAGCTGACCTCGGTGCGGGTGAGGTGGCGCAGCTCGGCCAGGGTGCCGGTCTCGATGATGCGGCCGGAACGGATGATGCTCACCCGGTCGCAGAGGCGTTCCACCTCGCTGAGGATATGGCTGGACAGCAACACCGTGGCGCCGTCAGCAGCCGCCCTGACGATCTCGGCCCGGAAGACCGCATCCATCAACGGATCCAGGCCCGAGGTCGGTTCGTCGAGGATGAGCAGGTCAGCGGGCACGGCGAGCGCCGCCACGAGGGCCACTTTCTGCCGGTTGCCGGTGGAATACGTGCGGCCCTTCCTGGTCGGGTCGAGCTGGAAGCGCTCGAGCAAGTGCCGGCGCCGATCCTGGTACCCCGGGTCGGCGGTGCGGGCCCCGCGCAGCCTGGCGAGCAGGTCGATGGCCTCGCCGCCGGAGAGGTTGGGCCACAGGCTCACGTCACCGGGCACGTAGGCGATCCGGCGGTGCAGCGCCGATGCATCCGCCCAGGGGTCGCCGCCGAGAACGCGGGCCGAGCCGCCGCCGGCCCGCATCAGGCCGAGCAGGATGCGGATGGTGGTGGACTTGCCCGCGCCGTTCGGACCGACGAAACCGTGCACCTCCCCCTCGGCCACCGTGAGGTCGAGGCCGGCGAGGGCCTGCACCCGGCCGAACCGCTTGCTGAGGTCGCGCGTCTGAACAACGGGGTACATAGGCGTGAGACTACGCCCGAACGACGCGCGACGTCCTGCCCCGTCGGCGCAGATTACTAGAGTCGACTCATCAGACTTCTACGCCCCCAACCCATCGATCGCGAGATCCGCCGACTGGCCGTGCCCGCGCTCGGCGCCCTCGTCGCCGAGCCGATGTTCCTGCTCGCCGACTCGGCCATGGTCGGGCACCTCGGCGCCGTGCCGCTGGCCGGCCTCGGCCTGGCCAGCGCGGTGCTGCAGACCATCATCGGGCTGATGGTGTTCCTCGCCTACAGCACCACCCCCGCGGTGGCCCGCTGGCTCGGCGTCGGCGACCGGCGTCGCGCGGTGTCGGTGGGGGTGGATGGCCTGTGGCTCGCGCTCGGCCTCGGGGTCGTGCTCGCCGCGGCCGGCTGGTTCGCGACCCCCGCCCTGGTGGGCGCGTTCGGTGCAGACGCCGAGGTGACCCGCGCCGCCGCCGACTACCTGGGCCTGTCGATGTTCGGCGTGCCCGCGATGCTGCTGGTCTTCGCCGCGACCGGGCTGCTGCGCGGACTGCAGGACACCCGCACGCCGCTCTGGGTCGCCGGTGTCGGCTTCCTGGTGAACATCCTGCTCAACCTCTGGTTCATCTACGGGCTGGGCCTGGGCCTGGTGGGGTCGGCATTGGGCACGGTGCTGGCCCAGTGGGGCATGGTGGCGGTGTACCTCGTCGTCGTCGTGCGGCACGCCCGGCGCGAGCGGGCGCCGATGCGACCGCACCGCGCGGGCCTCCTCCGCGGGGCGACGAGCGGTGGCTGGCTGTTCCTGCGCACCGCGAGCCTCCGCGCGGCCATGCTGCTGGCCGTGTTCGTGGCCACCAGCCTCGGCTCGCCGGAGCTCGCCGCGTTCCAGATCGCGATGACCCTGTTCGCCACGCTGGCGTTCGCCCTCGACGCCCTCGCGATCGCCGCCCAGGCCCTGGTGGGCCGCGGTCTCGGCGCCGGCGACGAACAGCAGGTTCGTCAGGTGCTGCGCCGGTGCCTGGAGTGGGGCATCGGCGGCGGGGTGCTGCTCGGCCTGGCCCTGGTGGCGGTGAGCGGGGTGCTCGGCGGCGTGTTCACCGGCGCCGCCGAGGTCACGGCGCTGCTGCCGCCCACGCTGATCGTGCTCGGGCTGTCCGTGCCGCTTGGCGGCCTGGTCTTTGTGCTCGACGGGGTGCTGATCGGCGCCGGCGACGCCCGCTACCTCGCCCTGACCGGCCTGCTGAACCTCGCCGCGTTCGTGCCCCTTGCCGGCGTCGTGCTGTTCTTCGCCCCCGCCGGCGCCGCGGGGCTGGCCTGGCTGATGGCCGCCTTCGTCTTCGGCTTCCTCGGCGCCCGCGCGGTGACCCTCTCCGTGCGCGCCCGAGGCACCCGCTGGGTGCACCTGGGCGCCTGACCCCCTCGCGAACCGTGAGTAAAGCACCAGAATTTCGCGTTTTTTGGGGCTTTTCTCACAGTTCGCGGGAGGGGAGGAGGGGGCTCGCCACGTCCGGCGACCTGCGCCGCTTTCTCCGGACCTCCCCGCAGCGTGATGCCGACCAGCGGTGACCCCGCCCCGATACGCCCGGGGTTCAGCCGACCCCGTACTCTGGGTGAGTGAGACTCGTTATCGCCCGCTGCTCGGTTGACTATGCCGGACGGCTCAGCGCGCATTTGCCACTGGCCACCCGCCTGCTCATGGTCAAGTCCGACGGCAGCCTGCTCGTGCACTCCGACGGCGGCTCGTACAAGCCGCTGAACTGGATGAGCCCGCCCTGCAGCCTGGCCGTCTCCACGCCGGACGACCTGCAGGCCGAGGCCGGGATCACCGAGCTGTGGACCGTGACCCACGCCAAGACCGCCGACCAGCTGATCGTGAGCATCTACGAGGTGGAGCACGACTCCGCCCACGATCTCGGCATCGACCCCGGCCTGATCAAGGACGGCGTCGAGGCGCACCTGCAGAAGCTGCTCGCCGAGCACATCCACCTGCTCGGAGACGGCCACACCCTGGTGCGCCGGGAGTACATGACCGCGATCGGCCCCGTCGACATCCTGGCCAGGGATGCCCAGGGCGCCTCGGTCGCCGTCGAACTCAAGCGCCGCGGCGACATCGACGGTGTCGAGCAGCTCACCCGCTACCTCGAGTTGATGAACCGCGACCCGCACCTGGCGCCCGTCGTGGGCGTGTTCGCCGCGCAGCAGATCAAGCCCCAGGCGCGCACCCTGGCCGAGGACCGCGGCATCCGCTGCCTGGTGCTCGACTACGACGCCATGCGGGGCCTGGACGACACGGCGTCGAAGCTCTTCTAGCGCCGGGGCGTGTCGCGCATACCCTGACCCGGGTTCACATGCAAGGGTTTCGCCCACCCGGCCCTAAGATGTTGCGAGTGAACCCCACCCTGACGCGCACCTGGAGCGCCATCCTCTTCGACCTCGACGGAACCATCACGGATTCCGCCCCGGCCATCACGAACTCGCTGGCCCGCACCTTCGCGTTGCTCGGTCGGCCGGTTCCCTCCGACACCGAGCTGATGAAGTACGTCGGCCCGCCCCTGTTGGCCGCGTTCGGCGAGTACGCCGGCATGTCGCCCGACGAGGCCCAGGAAGCCCTGGCCGTCTACCGCGCCGACTACCAGGGCCCCGCGTCGCTGGACACCGCCGTGTACCCGGGCGTCGCCGGCCTGCTCGAGCGCATCCACGAGGCCGGCATCCCGCTCGGCCTGGCCACGAGCAAGCCCGAGCACACCGCCATCCTGATCCTCGAGCACTTCGACCTGGCCCAGTACTTCACCGTCATGGTCGGCGCCACCGAGAACGAGACCCGCAGCAACAAGGCCGACATCGTCGAGGAGGCCCTGCAGCGCTTCGGCGCGGCCGGCGTCGACACCTCCGCAGTGGTCATGGTCGGCGACCGCGTCTACGACGCCGAGGGTGCCAACGCCAACGGCGTGCCCACCATCCTCGTCGAATGGGGCTACGGCTCCCCGGAGGAGGCCGCCCTGGCCACCGCCGTGGTGCACTCCACCGACCAGCTCGGCAAGCTCCTCCTGGGCTGATCCGCCCGCGCCCGTCGGCGCCGAGTCGCCGCAAAGTGCCCCTTCACGCATCGTGAAGGGGCACTTGTGCGCATCTCGCGGGACAGCGCGGTGCCGACTTGCCGCAAAAGGCCCCTTCAGATGTGCTGAAGGGGCCTTTTCACACAACTCGCGGATGCGGCGGCGCGGGGCGCGGTCGGGTGCGGCTAGCTGATGGCGGCGCGCAGCTCCGCGGCGGCGGCGGCCGGGTCGTCCGCGCCGTAGATGGCGCCGCCGGCCACGGCAACGGTCGCACCGGCGCGCTGCACGGCGGCGATGGTGGCGGCCGAGACCCCGCCGGCCAGGGAGAACGGCACCTTGGCGGTCTCGCCGGCGGTGAGCAGGGTCTGAAGCGAGAAGCCCTCCTCGGCCTGCTCGTCGAGGCCGGCGTGCATCTCGACGAAGACGGCGCCGAGGGCGGTGACCTCGCGGGCCCGGCTGACCTTGTCGGCCACACCGATCAGGTCCACGACGATGCCCTTGTTGTGCTTGACGGCCGCCTTCACGGCGCCAGCGATGGTGCTGTCGCCGGCGGTGCCGAGCACGGTCACCAGGTCGGCGCCGGCCGTGAAGGCGATGTCGGCCTCGAGCTCGCCGGCATCCATCGTCTTGAGGTCGGCGAAGACGATCTTGTCGGGGTGGGCCTGCTTGATCGCGGTGACCGCGCGCAGGCCCTCCGCCTTGATCAGCGGAGTGCCCAGCTCGATGATGTCCACGTAGGGGGCGACCTTGCCGGCCAGGGCCAGCGCGTCGTCGGTGGTGAGTACGTCCATTGCGACCTGAAGCTTCATGGGATCTGCTTTCTGTTGTTCGGTGGGTGGGGGCTGAAAGTGGGTGCGGTGAAAGTGGTGGGGCCGGCTACTCGAGGTTCGCGTGCCGGGGCCAGAGCTCGGCGGCCGTGGCGCCGGATGCCTGCCACAGGGTGTGGAAGAGCGCGTCGCCGATGACGAGGACCGCCTGTTCGAACAGGCCGCCGGAGTACTGCGCCGACCGGGTGCCGCCGTGGTCCTGCTTCTCGGCCGCCGGAACGAGAACGGTCACGGTGGCCAGCCCGGCCAGCGGGGAGCCGGCCGCCGTGGTGAGGGCGAGCACGGTCGCGCCCACCGCGCGCGCGGTCTCGGCCGCCCGCACGATGCCGGCGGTGCTGCCGGAGCCGCTGGCGACGATCAGCGCGTCGTCGGCCGTGATGGCCGGCGTGGTGACCTCGCCGACCACGTGCACGTCCAGGCCGAGGTGCATCAGGCGCATCGCGGTCATCCGCAGGGCAAGGCCGGAGCGGCCGGCCCCGAGCACGAAGACGCGCTCGGCGGCGCCGAGCCGGGCGGCCACCTCGTCGAGCGCCGCGGGGTCGGTGGCCAGTCGCTCGATGACGGCCGTGTTCTCGGTGAGGATCGTGGTGAGGGCGAGGCTGACGGAGCGGGGCGTTTCGGTGAGCGGCATCCCTCCATAGTTGCGGCCCGGCCCCGCGTCTGCGGCCCACCGAACGGACGGGCGGCCCACCCGGATGGGTAGGGCCAGGCGGGCCCGCTCGGCCGATTCGAGTAGGCTGACCCGGTGTACTCGCCAGCCAGCCCCCGCTCAATCGAACTGCTCGACGCCCTGCAAAGTGTCGTCGGCAGTTCCCTGCTCGACATCGCCGGCGGCTTCTCCGCCCTGCTGGAGCCGTTCATCGGGCACAGCGCACTGGTGATCTTCACCGAGGACTGCACCGGGCGGCCGCAGAAGAAGGCCGGCGACCCGGCGATCACCGACGAGGTCACCCTCGTCGAGCTCGACGCCGTGCGCCGCTCGCTCACCAGCGAACCGTCCGACCCGTGGGGCCGGCGGGCCGTGATCGGCGGCACCGACCGTCCGATCACCGCGTGGACCGCCTCGACCGGCGCGCTGCTGGTGCTCACCGACCCCGAGCTCACGCCGGCCGGCGCCGCGGACCCCGAGTCGACCCTCGCGCTCGTCGGCCGGCTGTGGCAGCTCGTGGCCACGAGCATCCGCCAGCAGGTCGCCGCGGCCGCCCCCGCCTACCTGCTCGACTCGCGGGCCGCATCCGCCGAGCGTGCCAAGCTCATCGCCGACCTCACGGATGCCCATTCGACCACCCTCGAATCCCTGCTCGCGGTGCTGCGCTCGCGTTCGGTGAGCGCCGAGGCCGCCCGGCAGACCGCCACCGACCTGGCCGCGAGCGCCATGGTGAGCCTGCGGGCGGTGTCCGACCGGGACCGGTCGCTGGCGGAGGAGCCCGTGGCGGAGGCCTTCGCCCGGCTGCGGGACGACCTGCGGCCGCTGGTGCGGTTCGGCGACCTCGATGTGCAGTTCATCGAACCTCCGGCGAACGGGCGGGCCCTGCCCGGCGAGGTCGCCCACGCGGGCCGCGCCATCGTGCGCGGGGCGGTGCTGGCCCTGGTGGAGCAGGCCGGGGTGAGCCGGGTGCGCCTGCAGTGGGACTGCGACGGCGCCAACCTGCTCATCCAGATCCGCGACGACGGCGCAGGGACCCTCACCGCAGACTCCCCCGGCGTCGGCCCGCTCACCGCCAGGGTGGCGGCCCTCGGCGGCACCTTCGACGTGCAGGCCACCGCCGGCTGGGGTTCCGAGCTCACGGTCTCGCTACCGCTGGATGCGCCGCTGGCACCGTTGGCCCCGGCGACCGAGTGGGGGCTGAGCCCGCGTGAGCAGGGTGTGCTGACCCTGGTCGCGTCCGGGGCGCGGAACAAGGCCATCGCCGCCGAGCTGTCGATCAGCGAGAACACCGTGAAGTTCCACGTGGCCAACCTGCTGCGCAAGGTGGGCGCCTCCACCCGCGCCGAGCTGGCGTCGCTGGCCCGCTAGCCTCGCACCCTCGCGCTCGCTCTCGCTCTCGGTCGGGCGCGCTAGTAAAGGCGGAGATTCTCGCGACACGCCGGGCCGAGCCGCCCGGAATCACGGCGGTTCCCGAAAAACTCCGCCCTAACCGCACCGACACA
>Ga0247806_10000650_pt1 | contig 20443 bp, 16 predicted proteins | sample UWRJL059202B1_FD_179935 | JGI IMG/M metagenome (GOLD analysis project Ga0247806, IMG submission 179935) | Plant litter microbial communities from Arlington Agricultural Research Station in Wisconsin, United States - UWRJ-L059-202B-1 | ecosystem: Environmental > Terrestrial > Plant litter >... | reverse complement strand
TCATCAGGTCGCCGGTCATCTCGCTCATCGGCTCGACGGTGGACGGGAAGATCTTCTGCCAGGTCTGCAGCAGCGGGTCTTTCTCGTCCCAGGCGTACAGGGTCACGGAGCCGTCGTAGGCATCCACTGTGGCCTTGACCGAGTTGCGCATGTAGTTGATGTTGTCGAGAGCGAACGGCTGTTCGGGCGTCTCGGTGTCGGCGATCGCGTCGCTCAGGCTGACAGCGGTGGAGTACGGGTAGCTCGCCGATGTCGTGTACGCGTCGACGACCCACTTGATCCGGCCGTCGACCACTGTCGGGTACGGGTCGGAGTCCAGGGTGAGGTACGGCGCAACCTTCTGCACCCGGGTGATCGGGTCGCGGTCGTAGAGGATCTGCGACTCGTCGTTCACCGCGTTGGCGAGGAAGATCTGTTCGGACTGGAACTTGAGCGCGTAGATCAGCTTGTTGAACGGGCCGTTCAGGCTCGGTCCACCGTCGCCACTGAATGTCGTGTAGGTCTGCTGGGCGCCGTCCTCACCGGACGGGTAGTCCAGCTCCACGGGGTCGGTGCCCTCGGGGGCGCCGACGATGGAGTAGGCCGGCGAGGTCTCGCCGAAGTACACCCGCGGCTCGAAGTCACCCAGGGCACCCGAGGTGGGGATGCCGGACTCGAGGAACACCGGCTGGCCGTCGGCCGAGCGCTGGTTGCCGTAGGCGGCGACCACACCGTAGCCGTGCGTGTAGACGACCGAGGAGTTGACCCAGGTCTCGCTGCTCAGGCCCTGCAGGTTGAGGTCACGCACCGACACCACGGTGTCCTGGGACTTGCCGTCGATCGTGTAGCGGTCGACGTCGAGGTTGGAGGGGAACTGGTAATACTGCTTGAACTGTTCGAGCTGCGCGAACGCGTCGCTGACCAGCGCGGGGTCGAGGATGCGGATGTTGGCGGTGGTCTCCGCGTCCTCGCGGAGGGCTCCGGGCTCGGCCTCGGTCGTTGCGGTGTAGGGGATCTCCTCGACATCGGAGACACCGTAGGCATCCCGGGTGAGGTCGATGTTGCGCTGGATGTACGGTGCCTCGAGGGTCTTCGCGCTCGGGTCCACCTGGAAGCGCTGGACGACCCAGGGGTAGAGCGAGCCGATCAGCAGGCTGCTGACGATCAGCAGCGCGGTGCCGATGACGGGCAGGCGCCAGCGGCCGATGAAGGCAGTGACGATGAACAGGATCGCAACGAACACCGCTGCACCGGCCAGGATGGCGCGGCCGGGGATGGTGGCGCTGACGTCGGTGTATCCGGCGCCGGTGATCAGGTCGTTCGCCTGGGTGAGGGTGGAGTACTGGTCGAGCCAGATGCTCACGGCCTGCAGAAGCAGGTAGATCGCGGCGGTCACGGCGATCTGCACGCGTGCGGCCTTGGCCACATAGACCTCACGGCCGGTGATGCGGATGGCGCCGTACAGGTACGAGGTGGCCAGCGCGACCAGCGCGGAGATGAGCACGACCGCGGAGCTGAAGGCCAGAAGTGACTGGTAGAACGGCAGGTCGAACAGGAAGAACGACACGTCGAACTTGAATTGCGGGTCGACGGTACCGGCATCCGTGCGGTTGAGCCACATCAGGATGGTCTGCCAGTGTGTGGCGGCGGCGACGCCGGCGAAAAGACCGAGCAGCGCGGGGATGCCGTACATCGCGAGGCGGCGCAGCGGTTCGATGACCTGCTGGTACCGGTCCACCTGCGAGTTCAGCTTCGCGTACACCGGGCGCAGGCGGTAGGCGACCTGGATGCTCACCCACACCGGCACGGCCATGCCGAGGAACCCGATGACGAAGAGAACCGCACCCGCGATCCACTGCGTGGTCAGAACGCTGAGGAACCCGAGTTGGTCGAACCACAACACATCCGCGTACAGCCCGGCGAATATAAAGAACAAGATCACCAGCCCCGCGATGATCGCTGCCGTAATGGCTAGCGGGGCACGGCTCCGACGTGGAGCGCTTCCGGCGGATGATGTCGTCACGAATTGGCCTCTTGCTCTGATAGATCGGGGGTCAGACCCTCATTCTATGCAGGCCTCCTCAGGGCAAACCCCCAGTTCGCTGAGGGCTAGCCCAGAAGTGCCTCCGCTATCAGGCCGCGGGGCAGGTGGGGAGGGCGCTGGTGTCGCCGCCGGTCCGAATTGCATCGAGTGCAGCGAGGGACTCATCGAGGGTCTTCACCGCGAAAACGGTCAGGCCGTCGGGGATGTGGCCGGTCACTTCGTCGCAGTTGTCGGCCGGGGCCAGGAACCACTTTGCACCGGCCCTTTCGGCGCCGAAGAGCTTCTGGCGGATGCCGCCGATGGGCCCGACGGTGCCGGCCTGGTTGATGGTTCCGGTGCCGGCGACATCCTCGCCGCCCTGGATCGAACCAGGGGTGAGCTTGTCGATGATGCCCAGCGCGAACATCATGCCGGCGCTCGGTCCGCCGACCTTGTCGAGCTGGATCTCGACGTCGAACGGGAACTGGTAGTCGGACTTGACGTTGATGCCGAGCACAGCGGCACCGTTCAGGTCGACCGGTGTCACGTCGACGCTCAGGTCGTTGCCGTCCCGGTTCAGTCCGATGGTGGCGGGTTGTTCGGTACCGCTGGCCTTGAGCGCCTCGCGGAGCGCATCGATGTCAGCCACGGCCTCGCCGTTGACGGACTCGACCAGGTCATTGGGTTCGATGATGCCGGCGGCCGGTGCGTCGTCGGCCAGGGACACCACGCTCAGTTCGCTCGGGTACTCGTAGTCCAGGCTGGTCAGTGCCGCCGCGATGGCGTCCTGCTGCGAGTTCACCATCGCCACCTGGTTGGCCTCGTCGCGGTCCTCGGTGGTCTCGTTGGCCGGGAACACCGATTCCAGCGGCACGACGGCCTCGCTGGGGTCGAGCCAGGCGGCGGCGACGGTCAACCAGTTCAGTCGGTTCTCCGGGTTCCCCAGCACCGACACCGTGAGCAGGTCGAGGGATCCCTCGGTGGGGTACACGGTCTCATCCGGGATGGTGATGAGGTCCCGTTCTTCGCCCTCGTAGTCGGCCGCGCCGAGGGTGTTGTACACCGGGCCGGGCTTCTCAACCACGTACGGCGACGGCACGACGGCCAGCGTCAGACCGGTCACCAACGCGATGCCGAGCACGATCCAGCCCGTGCGGGAGCCGCGGCGGGGTCGGCCGGGGCCTCGGGGTGCGTCGTCGGTGAAGAGGGCCACCAGGCTCCTTTGAGGGCGTGAAGGGGGTTGAGCGAGGTGTTCGCGACAGGCGGACACCGCAACAACCCAGCGTAGGTCATTTCCCAGTTCTGGCCGGGGTTCTCGGGCTAGCGTAGAGGCAAGCAACTGAGAGGTGCCTGAAGTGGCCGATGACTCCCGACCCGACGACGGTCAGAACCCAGAAGACGAATTCCAGGACATGCTCCGCGACATTTTGTCCGGCAAGTCCTCAATCGACCCGAGCCAGCTCGCCGGTGCCGCCGGGCTTCCCAACGACCCCGCGAGTGTCGCCGCTCTGATGCAGCAGCTGCAGGGCGCCCTGCGCGCCGGCGGCGACGGCGGCATCAACTGGGACATCGCTCTCCAGCAGGGCCAGGAGCGCGCCGTGACCGCGCAGCACACCACCACGCCCGCCCAGCGCGCTGAGTTGGAGCAGGCGTTCCACATCGCGGCGCTCTGGCTCGACGACGTGATCTCGGTGGCCGAACTCACCCTGGAGCCGAAGCTGATGACCCGCAAGGAATGGGTCACCGCGACCATGCCCCTGTGGAGCCAACTGGCCGAGCCCGTGGCCACGAGTATCTCCGATTCCCTCACCAACGTGCTCACCGAGCAGGCCCCGGAGGAGCTCAAGGGCATGCTCGCCGGTGCCAGCCAGATGATGCGCAACCTCGGTGGCACCCTGTTCGCGATGCAGCTGGGCCAGGTTGTCGGCCAGCTCTCCAGCGAGGTCGTCTCCGGCGGCGACATCGGCATCCCCCTCTTCGGCGACCAGCAGGCGGCGCTGCTCCCCCAGAACGTCGCCGAGTTCGGCGAGGGTCTTGACGTGCCCATCGACCAGGTGCAGATCTACCTCGCGGTGCGCGAACTAGCCCACGCCCGGCTGTTCCGGCACTCACGGTGGTTGCGCCTGCACATGATCAGCTCGATCACCGACTTCGCCCACGGCATCAGCATCGACACCGAACGTCTCGAGTCCCTTGCAGAGGGCTTCGACCCGTCGAACCCCGAGGAACTGCGCGACGCCATGGTCAACGGCTCCCTTATCCCGCCGAAGACCGACGCGCAGCTCGCCGCGCTCGGCCGGCTGGAGACCATGCTGGCCCTGGTCGAGGGCTGGGTCGACGTGGTCACCCTCGAAGCCACCAGTCGGCTCCCCCGCGCCGACGCCATCAACGAGACCGTCAAACGACGCCGCGCGTCGGGCGGCCCGGCCGAGTCGGCATTCGCCACCCTGGTGGGCCTGGAGTTGCGGCCGCGCCGGCTGCGCGAGGCTGCCGCGATGTGGCAGGCGGTGACGGATGCCGTGGGCAACGAAGCCAGGGACGCCCTCTGGGCGCACCCCGACATCCTGCCCACCGCGGAGGACCTCGACGACCCGCAGGCTCTCGTGGCCCGGCTCACCAGCACGGCCAAAGGTGAGCCGCAGGCTATGGACGACATCGACCAGGCCCTGGCCGACCTGCTCCGCGACGACAACCCCGACCGCCCCCACGAGGCGTAAAGCCAAGCCCGCGAACCGTGAGCTGGGCCCCGAAAACGCGCGCGTTGAGGGGTTCAGCTCACGGTTCGCGGGCTAGTAGGGCTTGGGCCGTAGCCTCGTCCGTGATGAGGACCGTGCAGAGACCGCTGAGGACCACCGACCTCGCGATCGTGTGCTTCCGCGCGCCGCCGATCACCGCGATCGCGGTGGTGGCCCGGCGCAGGTGTTCGAGTGGGATGCCGAAGGTGCGCTCGTTGAGTTCCGGGTCCACGATCTGACCGGCACCGTCGATGAACCGGCCGACGACGTCACCGACGGCACCCTTCCGCACGAGCTCGTCGATCTGATCGGTGTTCAGGTAGCCGCTCTCCACGTGCGCTGAGCCGGCATCCGCCTGACCAGCACTGAACAGGTACGCCGACGCTGCCGAACCCATCTCCAGCACCGACGCGACCGATCGGTCGGTCGCGATGGCGTTCTTGGTTTCGATCCGTTCCAGGATGGCGGGGCTCGGCAGCAGGGTGAACTGGCCGGCGCCCTTCTGGGCGATGCTCACGGCGGTGGCTGCCGCCGTGCCCGGGCGGGCGTTCAGGCTCACACCGCCGTTGATCTGCACAACGTCGACCCCGCTGGCCCAGCCGGGTTTGAGCTGCACCGAGATGTCGTGCAGGGTGCGGCCCCAACTGATCCCCAGGGTGCGTGGCACGGGGCGGAGGGCGGTGAGATAGTCGGCGGCGGCCTGGGCGGTGCGTTTCTGCAGGTCGCGTTCGTCCACGACCCCGGCGGTGGACACCACGACGGCGTCGGTCAGCCCGGTGGTCTCCCGCAGCGCGCGTTCAAGGCCCAGACGGCGGGCACGCGGATGCACGATCTCAATCCGGATGAAACCGTTCGCCTTGGCCTGGGCCAGCAGACGGCCGACCTTCCACCGGGTGAGCCGGAGTATCGTGCCGATCTCGTCCTGCGTCTTGTCTTCTTCGTAGTACAGCTCCGCCGCCCGAATGGACAGGAGTTCGTCGATATCGCTCATTCGTGGTGCCTTCCCGGTTGCACCAGCGTAAGTGGCGGCGAGCACCGGAACAACACAGGTGGGCCTTTCTGCTCAGATGAGCAGAACGCCTCAGCGCCCGTGGCTGCGCTCGAGGTCGTCTTCCAACAGGTGCGGGCGCGCGATCACGGCACCGGCCACGGAGATCGCCAGGGCAGTGCAGATCAGGAAGATCAGGGGCGCCGTCCAGGCTCCGGTCATCTCGTGCAGCAGGGCGACACTGAGCGGGCCGAGCGCTCCCATGGTGTACCCCACGCTCTGCACAAAACCGCTCAGAGCCACCGATCCGGCATGGGTGCGGGTGCGCAGGTTGATCAGCACCAGCACCAGGGGGAAGAGCAGCGGACCAAGCCCGGCCATGATCACCCAGAGCCAGGTCAGGGTTGCCGGGGCCAGGAGCAGGCCCAGGTCACCGATCAGGAACACGGCCACGCCGAGGTAGACCAGCACCGCCACGTTCTTCATCCGCGCTGTGAGCCAGGGAATCAGCAGCGCACAGGGAATCCCCATCGCAGCGTAGACCGAGAGCAGCGTGCCGGCCTGGGCCGGGGTCACTCCGGCGGTGTCGATGAGCAGCTGCGGCAGCCAGGCGAACATCGCGTAGGCGTTGAGCGCTGACGCGGCGAACACCACGGCCAGCGCCCACGCGATCGAGGAACGCCAGACCCGGCCGACAAGGGCCGGTTCGGCCTCATCAACGACCGAACCCGGTGCGACCTGAACCCGGTGCCTCACGAACATGGTCACCCAGGGCACGAGAGCGAACACGACCGGCAACAGCCACAGCCCGAGCGACACCCGCCAGCCGGCGGCATCCGCGACCGGTACCGCGATCAGCGGCGGGAACAGTGTGCTCAGCGCCAGCGTCGTCACGTACAGAGAAGTGACCAGGCCGATGCGGTCCGGGAAGTACTTCTTCACCAGCGGCGGCAGCAACACGTTGCCCACCCCCAGCCCGGCGAAGGTGACGACGCTGCCGATCAGGAGCACACTCAGCGAGCCGGCGAGACCCCGGGTGAGGTGCCCGATGAGCATCGCGGTGAGCGCGAGCATCAGCACGTTCTCCAGACCCAGCCGGCGCGTGTAGACCGGGGTGAAGATGCCGAACAGGGCGAAGCAGACGGGCGGCAGCATGCCGAGCACACCGATGGCCGTGGCGTTCAGCGGGATGTCGGTGGAGATCTCACTGACAATGGGTGACAGCGCGGCGACGGCGGTGCGCAGCGTGGCGGCGACCAGGATGATGCCCACCAGCGCCAGGGTGCGTCCGGCCCAGAGCGAGCGGGGCGGGCTGACGGACACCACGCAAGTCTAGGTGAGCGGGTGGTCCAGGATCGCTCGGGTCTTCTCCACGTCGTCTTCGATCTGCTTGATCAGCGGCTCGATGCCGGTGAAGGCCACCATGCCGCGGATGTGCTCCACGAAGGAGATCTCGACGACGTGGTCGTACAGGTCGATGTCCTGGTCGAGCACGTAGGCCTCGACCTGTTTCTGCGGCACACCGTCGAACGTGGGGTTGTTGCCGATGGAGATGGCGGCCGGGTACCTCGTGTCGCCGTCGGTGAGCCAGCCGGCGTAGACGCCGTCGGCGGGCACAAGGCCCTCGGACTTCGGCGAGAGATTCGCGGTCGGGAAGCCGAGCTCCCTCCCCCGCGCGGCGCCGTGCACGACCTCGCCGCGAACCGTCGGGGCGTGTCCGAGCAGGCGGGTCGCCGAGCGCACGTCTCCGGTGGACAGCAGCTCGCGGATCCAAGTGGAGGAGACCCGGCGTTCGCCGTGCGGCATCACGTCGTCGATCAGGCGCACGTCGAAACCGTACCGGCGGCCGAGCTCGGTGAGCAGGTCGGCGTCCCCGGCACCGCGGGCGCCGAACCGGAAGTCCCGGCCGACGGAGACGTGCTTGGCGTGCAGGGTGTTCACGAGGATGTCACGCACAAAATCCTCGGGCGGCAGCGACGACAGGGCGGTGTCGAAGGTGAGCACCAGGGTGGCGTCGAGGCCGGTTTCGGCGAGCAGGTCGAGTTTCTGCTGCACGCTGACCAGTTCGGTCGGGCACTTCGCCGGGTTGAGCAGGGCCAGCGGATGCCTGTCGAAGGTCACGACGACGGCGGCCAGGCCCTCCCGGCGTGCCAGGGTCTTGAGCTCGTTGATCACGGCGCGGTGGCCGGCGTGCACACCGTCGAACTTGCCGATGCTCACGGCGGAGGCGGGCCAGTCCGCGGGCACGGCCTCGACGCCGTTCAGCACCGTCATCGGCTTGGTGGTGGAGGTCATGCTGCGTCGTTCCGGCCGGCGAGAGCGGGGCGGTGCCTGGCCAGCCACCACATGCCGAGGATCGGCAGGACCAGGGGAATGAACAGGTAGCCGCGGCCGTAGAACGACCAGACCGTGTCGTGCGGGAAGAGCTCGGGATCGACGACGCTGAGCGTGCCGATGACAAGCACGCCGAGCAACTCGAATCCGATCGTGACCCAGGCCACCCGGTACCAGACCCGGCCGCGGTTGATCAGGGCGACCGTGGCGACGATATAGACCACAGCGGCCAGGGCCGACAGGGCGTAGGCAACGGGAGCCTCGTCGAATTTACTGACGACCTGCACGAATGAGCGGCCGGTGGCCGCGAGCGCCAGGATTCCGTACACCACGATCAGCACACGTCCGATGCCGGTCACCCGGCTGGTTGTGATGGTGCCGGTGGCGTTGTCTCCGGAGTCGGTCTTCTGCTCATTCATCGCTCAGCAATTATCGCAGTATCTCCGGGTTACGGGGCGCAGCAGCCGCACCGGCCGGTTCCGAAACGCTCAGACGCCCTGCACGGTCCAGATCTGCAGCATCCGGTAAACCATGACCGCCACCGACAGGCAGACCACGCCCAGGATCACGGTGCTCCAGCGGCTGCGTTCGATGAGCGCCCACGCTCCCCCGGCCAGGGGCAGCAGGATGGCGCTGATCAGGTAGGTGTAAAACTCCAGCAGACTGCCGGTGGCGTGGTTGCCGACGAGCGGGGCCACGAGGGCCACCACGAGCTGGACGATCAGGAGCAGCTCGACCAGGGCAGTGGCGCCCATGCTGAGGTCGCTGGGTTTGCGTCCGGCGAACCCGAGGCCGATGCACAGTAGGCCGGCGGCGACCGCGACGGCCAGTTGCAGGTAGGTGAACCACTCGATCACGGGGTCTGCTCCGGTTCCGTCGACACTCCGACGATGGGCGCCGTCGGCGCGTCGGGCGGGAAGTTCACAATTGATTTGGCTTTACCGGAACGGTACTCCGCCAGGCCGATGAGCCGGCCGTGCGGGTCGACGGCGGCGACCGGGCCGCCGTCGGCAGCGCCCGTCGGCGCGATGATGCGCTTGCCCTGGCTGAGCTCGAGGGCCTGCTGCTCGTCCAGGTCGAGCCGGTCGAAGAGCCTGCTGGCGGCATCCGCGGGGCCGATCAGGGCGCGGTCGACGTCGAGGGTGTCGAGCGGCTCGGCGGCGTCGATGCTGAACGGGCCGATCCGGGTGCGGCGGAGGCGGGTGAGGTGCCCACCGACGCCGAGGCCGGCGCCGAGATCGCGGGCGAGCGCGCGGATGTAGGTGCCCGAGGAACACACCACCCGAACGTCGAGGTCGAGGAAGCCGTCTTCGGCCGTGCTGCCGACCAGGTCGAAGTCGCTCACGGTCACCGGCCGGGCCGGCAACTCCACGTCCTCGCCGGCCCGCACCCGGGCGTAGGCCCGTTTACCGTCCACCTTGATCGCACTCACGGCGCTCGGCCGCTGGCTGATGTCCCCGGTCAGCTCACGGATGCCCGCAGCGATGTCCGCCGCGGCGAGGGACTCGACGGCTCCGGTCGGAGCGCGGGTGAGTTCCTCCCCCTCGGCGTCGTCGGTGGTCGTCGTCGCGCCCAGGCGGATGGTGGCCAGGTATTCCTTGTCCAAACCGACCACGTAAGTGAGCAGCCGAGTCGAACTGTTGATGCCGAGGATCAGCAGGCCCGTCGCCATGGGGTCGAGGGTGCCGGCATGGCCGACCTTGCGGGTGTTCGCCAGCCGGCGGGTGCGCGCAACGGCGTCATGGCTGGTCCAGCCCTGCGGTTTGTCGATCAGGACAAGACCGCTCGTGGTGCTGCTCGGCTTACGGCGGGGGGCGTTCACTGGTGGTCCTTCGTGGCAGGCGTCATGCTGTGCTCTCTGGAGCACATCAACGAGCTTGCCACGGAACCCGCGCGTCCCGAACGCGGATCGCTCGCGAGAGCGGCCTTGTGGTTGCTTCACGGGGGTCGAGGCAACCACATCACCGCTCTCGCGGAACTCCTAGGCTGAGGACATGCGAATTGCTGTGATCGGTGCGGGCGCCCTCGGCGGAACCTTCGCCACCCTGCTGAGCCAGGCGGGGCACGAGGTCACCGTGACCGCTCGCGGCGACGGGCTCGCCGCGATCCGGGAGCGCGGCATCCGGCTGGCCGGCGGCTTCGGTCAGGCGACGGCGCATCCCACCGCCGTCGAACGGCTGGTCGAAACGCCCGAGCTCGCCCTGGTCTGCACCAAGGCGCAGGATGCCGAAGCCGCGATCGGCGACAATGCCGCCATGCTCGACGGGGCCACGGTGATCGTCATCCAGAACGGCCTCGACGGGGTCGACACCGCCCGGCGGCTGCTGCCCTTGTCGGACTGCTTCGGGGCGCTGTCGATCATCGCCGCCAACTACACCGAACCCGGTCTGGTCACCGTCACCACCGCCGCACCCACCTACCTCGGCCGCGGCACCGGGCCCGCCGAAGCCGACACCCGGCGTTGGCAGTCGGTGCTCTCCGCGGCCGTGCCCACCCAGTCGATCGACAACTTCGTCGGCGCCCAGTGGACCAAGCTCGTGGTGAACATGCTCAACGCGCTGCCCGCGATTACCGGGCTCAGCGTTCAGGCCGTCGTCGCCGACCGCCGGCTGCGGCGTTTGATGACGCTGAGCATGCGGGAGACGGTGCGGGTCGGCATGCGCCGCGGCATCCGGTTCGGGAGCCTGCAGGCGCTGGGCAATCGCCGCCTGCGCCTCTTCTCCCTGCTGCCCGCGTGGGCCGGGCAGGTGCTGCCGCTCATGATGCGCGCCCGCATGGGTTCGGTGCCGAATCTGGGGTCGACGCTGCAGAGCGTCACCCGCGGCCAGCGCACCGAGGTGGACTACCTCAATGGCGCCGTGGTGCGCGAGGCCGTCGGCGCCGGCGTCGGCGCCCCGGTGAACATCCGGTTGACCGCCCTCGTGCACGAGGTTGAGCAGCGCGGGTCTTTTTTGAGCTCCGCCGACGTGATCGAGCGGTTCAGCAGGAGTCGCTGAACACGCGCTGCGGCCGGTGCCGCTCGCTGAGATCGATCACGGCCGACGCCACCTGCCGGGGACGCTCGTCACGCAGGTAGAGGTAGTCGGCCTCAGAGGTTGCCTCGCTCTCGAGCAGGATCCGGTAGTTCCAACCGTCCCGCAGCTCGCTGCGGAGGGCGAATTCCCCGTCGATCACCAGGAACGCATCCGCAGGGGAGGTGGTCCACGTCGGCTCGATCCAGCTGTCACGGTCCGGGTCGAACACCTGCGTGACAAAAGCCGTGCTGCCGCCGAGCCGGAACGGTTCGAGCAGTACCCGGCGCAGGGCCGAGTAGTCGTATCCGTGCCGGTAGAACCGTTCGGGGGTGTCAGCGCCGAATGTGGCCTGCTCTTCTCTCGAGCGCTGAAAGTACCGCAGCGACGCCCGGAACGCCGGCTTCTCGGCCTCGTCGAACACCGCGGCCAGGTCGTCCGCGAACGCTGTCCGTGCGGCGTGGTCGGCGCCGTCCACGGCAACGATCACCCGGCCCCGGCCGTTCAGATTGAGAATCTCGGCCGCGAGGGTACGCAGGTACTCGACGCGCGGGGTGGAAACAAGCTTCATGAATCGAGCCTAGGTTAGATCCGATGAATGTCACAGCCCGCAGCAGCTCCCCCACCGCACCGGACCTCAGTCCTCGCATCAGCGCCTGGTTCACGGTGAACGCCCGCGATCTGCCCTGGCGGCGCGCCGGGTTCAGCGCCTGGGGCACCCTGGTGAGCGAGTTCATGCTGCAACAGACCCCGGTGAACCGGGTCATCCCCCGGCTGGCCGAATGGCTGGAACGCTGGCCCACTCCCGGCCATCTGGCCTCGGTGCCACCCGGGGAGGCCGTGCGCGCCTGGGCCAGCCTGGGCTACCCGCGCCGGGCGCTCTGGCTGCACGCCGCCGCGGTGCAGATCACCGAACGGCATGGCGGGGTCGTGCCGGAGGATGTGGACGACCTGCTCGCCCTGACCGGCATCGGCGACTACACGGCCAGGGCTGTCGCCGCGTTCGCCTACGGCCACCGCCATCCGGTTGTCGACACCAACACCCGCCGCGTCATCGCCAGAGCGGTAGCCGGACACGGCCAGCCCGCCCCGCCCAGCCGCACCCGTGACCTGGAGGCCATGGCAGCGCTCCTGCCGGAAGAGCCGGTCGCGGCGGCAGTGTTCAACGCCGCCATCATGGAGCTGGGCGCCGTGGTGTGCACCAGCCGGAGTCCGCGCTGCGCCGACTGCCCGATCCGGGATGCCTGCGCCTGGCGCGCGGCCGGCTATCCGGCCTACACCGGGCCGACGAAGGCGGTGCAGAAGAAGTTCGAGGGTAGCGACAGGCAGGTCCGCGGACTGATCATGGCCGAGCTGCGCTCCACCCATCACCCGGTGAGCGGCGCGGAGATCGAGAGTCTCTGGGCGGATGCCGATCAACGCGACCGCGCCCTGGCCGGGCTGCTGGCCGATGGCCTCGCCGTCACGATCGGGCCGGGGCTGTACGCTCTTTCGCAGGGGTGAAACCCCGCGATTCCTCCGAGAGAAATGGTTTCAATGAAGAACTGGGCCGGCAATGTCGAGTACTCGACAGACGACATCAGGCATCCCACCACGGCGGCGGAGGTCGCGGAAATCGTCACAGCCGTCGACACCGCCGGGGGCCGGCTCAAGGCGCTGGGGTCGCGGCACTCGTTCTCCATCATCGCCGACACCGCGGGCACCCTCGTGGCCCTGGACCGCCTCGTCGTCGAGCCGTCCCTGCAGTTCGGTGCTGACGGCACCGCGGTGAGCGTGCGGGTCGGCGCCGGCAGCACCTACGCGCAGGTCGGCGCGTTCCTGGCCACCCACGATCTGGCCCTGGCCAACCTGGCGTCGCTGCCGCACATCTCGGTGGCCGGCGCGGTGCAGACCGGCACACACGGCTCGGGCGTGCGCAACGGGTCGCTGGCCTCGTCCGTGCTGGCACTGGAAATCGTGCGCGCCTCCGGGCAGGTCGAGATCGTCGGGGAACACGACCCCGATTTCGCCGCATCCGTTGTCGGCCTCGGCGCCGTCGGCATCGTCACCGCCGTCACGCTCCGGGTGCAGCCGCACTTCGAGATCTCCCAGTACGTGCACGAGGGTCTGTCCTGGACGGCGGCGCTGGCCAACTGGCCGGCGATCATGGCCAGCGGCTACAGCGTCAGCGTGTTCACCACCTTCCAGGGTGAGAACACCCATCAGATCTGGTCGAAACGCCGGCTCGACGTCGACGGCCCAGAGTTCGATCTGGGCGCGCTCGGCGCCACCGAGTCCGCCGTGGCGTTGCACCCGCTGCCCGGGGTCTCCGCCGAAAGCGTCACGGGTCAACTGCGCGATCCCGGACCCTGGAACGAGCGGCTGGCGCACTTCCGCTCCGAGTTCCAGCCGAGTCACGGCGAGGAGATCCAGTCGGAATACCTGATTCCAGCCGAGCACGCCGTCGCGGCGATCACGGCACTGCGCGCCATCGGAGACCGGATCGCCCCGCTGCTGCACATCTCCGAGCTGCGCAGCGTCGCCGCGGACACCGCCTGGCTCAGCCCGAGCTACGCCCGTGACTCGCTGGCCATCCACTTCACCTGGAAGCCGCTTGCCGCGGAGATCCTGACGGTGCTGCCCCTGATCGAGCACACCCTCGAACCGTTCGCGCCGCGCCCGCACTGGGGCAAGGTCGCCACGATGTCCCCGGCCCGACTGCGTCGCGCCTACCCCCGTCTTGATGACTTCGCGGCGCACGTGCGTCGGGTCGACCCGGCCGGCCGCTTCCAGAACGCCTACCTGAAACGAGTACTGACCAATGACTGACGCTGCCATCGCCCGCCCCAACGCCCGCGGCACGGATGCTCACGTCCTGCCGTTGTCCGGTCTGCAGTTCACGATCGTGCACGGCGGCTACTCGGCCACCATCGCCAGCGTGGGCGCCAGCCTGCGCGTGTTCACCTGGAACGGCCGCAACCTCGTGGTGCCGTTCGACGCCGACGAGATCCGCCCCGGCTACCGGGGCGCCGTGCTCGCCCCGTGGCCCAACCGGGTGGTCGACGGAACATATACCTTCGACGGCATCGAATACCAACTGCCGCTCACCGAGCCCTCCCGCTCGCACGCCCTGCACGGCTTGGTCTGCTGGACGGACTGGACCCTCGAATCGCGGGCGTCCGATTCGGTGACACTGCGCACCACCATCGTGCCCAGCGACGGATACCCGCACCCCGTCGCCGTGCTGGCGAGCTACCGGCTGGATGATGACGGCCTGACCACCACGGTCACGGCCGAGAACCTGGGCGCGAACACCGCCCCGTACGGCACCGGACCGCACCCCTACCTGGTGGCCGGCCCGGGAACCGTCGACGATTGGACCCTCGAGTTCCCCGCCGCCAGCTACCTCACCGTCACACCGGACCGTCTCAGCCCCGTGTCCACGGTCTCGGTCGACACCACGCCGGAGTTCGACTTCCGCACGCCCAGCGTCATCGGTGACACCTTCATCGACCACGCGTTCACCGCGATCGCCAGGAACGTCAACGGGTCGGCCAGCGTGGTCGTGACCAGCCCGACCGGCACCGGCGTGCGCATGAGCTTCGGTGCGGACCTGCCCTGGCTTCAGGTGCACACCGCCGACCGTCCCGCGCCGGCACCGAGCCGGATCGGACTGGCCGTCGAGCCGATGACCTGCCCGCCGGACGCATTCTCCACCGGTGAGGACCTGATCCTCCTCGCCCCCGGCGCGACCCACTCCGCCAGCTGGACGATCGCGGCCACCGAGGCCTGACCCGCGGCATCCGCCCGGCCGCGATGAGGCGCGCACATGCCCTGTGACACGTTGTCACAGGGCATGTGCGGCCAAGGGCCGGAGGCGTTCTACTGGATGTCGAACCGCGCGCCCTCGGGCTTCGGCGGCAGCAGGGTGAGGATGAACAGCACCAGTCCGCCGACACCCGGCACCAGCACGACGAAGATGAACAGCGCAGAGAAGTTGCCGTCGTGCAGCCGACGCGCGGTGAGCGACAGGTTGGGAATCAAGGTCGCCAGCCCGTACAGCGAGATCAGCACCAGCACCACGACGGCGCCGCCGGAAGGCGGTGCTACGGTGCCGTCCGTCGCCACGGTGGGAGCGCCACCGGCGATGAGGGCCACGGTTCCGAGCACAAAGAGCACAATGTAATTCACCAGGAACCACCACCAGTACTCGCTCCGGCTTGCCCGCCCGGAGAACACCGCGTACTTGCTGAAGAATCGCTTGGCCGCCTCCCCGATGGGAGCGCCGTAGTAGGGCTGAGCGAGAGGCGGTGCGCCTGCGGGCTTGGTGGACTGCTGGTTTATAGCCATGACAACTCCTTCGGATCTGGACAATTGGGTCGATCCTAGGGACAAACGGCCGCGTTCACCGGGGATTTCACAATTCCGGCGGGTGTGTTCCCGATTGTTTCACCAACCAGAAACCTCCGGGACCCATTCGGGTCGTCCGGAGGTTTCGGGTGGTCGGGCCGGTGAACCGGTCGAACGTGCTGCTTTTATGCCTGGCGGGCGTCCGGCTCGGTGTCGGCGACGTGACGGCCGGTGGGCGCCGGGGCGGTCTCCACCTGGTCCTCGTCGGTGTCATCCTCGTCGGCGTCGTCGTCCTCGGCGTACTCGCGCGGCTTGACGTACGGGTCTTCGTCGCCGGCGTACACGGCGGCGCGGGCCATCTCGCCCACCTGGGTGTCGCGTTCACGCGCTTCCCGCAGCAGGTCGTCGATCAGGGCGGCGTTCTCGGGGATGCCGTCGGCGATGAACTCGATCGACGGTGTCAGCCGAGCGGTGATGTTCTTGCCGACCTCGCTGCGCATCATGCCGGTCGCGGCCTTGAGCGCCGCGGCGCTGTCTTTGCGCTCGTCGTCGGAGCCGTAGACGGTGTAGAACACCGAAGCGTGCTGCAGGTCGCCGGTGACCTTGACGTCGGTGATGGTCACGAAGCCGAGCCGCGGGTCGCGGATGCCGCGTTCAAGCCGCTTGGCCACGATGACCTTGATGCGGTCCGCCATCTTGCGTGCGCGTGCCGGATCTACCATGTCGAACTCCTATATGTCTGGGGATACTTCAAACGCTCTTAAGCCCTCCCCCACCATCGAATTGACGCTGGTGTTTCTCGGGAAGTGAGGTCGTAGCTTGATCCCCCTAAAAAGGGAATCGGGGTAGGGGTCCCCGCTCTCTTCCCTTTTTAGGGGGATCAAGCGGAGACCCCATGCCTCCGAGGTATTAACCCCGCGGCTTTTCCTTCAATTCGATCGTCTCGATCTCATCGCCGATCTGGATGTCATTGAACTTACCAAGCCCAATACCAGCCTCGAAGTCCGTACGGACCTCGGTGACGTCATCCTTGAAGCGACGCAGCGACTCGATGGCCAGGCTGTCGCCCACGACGATGCCGTCGCGGATGACCCGTGCCTTGGCGTTTCGCGTGATCGTTCCCGACCGCACGATGACACCGGCGACGTTTCCGAACTTCGACGAGCTGAAGACCTCACGGATCTCGGCGATACCACTCTGTACTTCTTCGAACTCGGGCTTGAGCATTCCGGTGAGGGAAGACTCGATGTCCTCGAGCGCGTTGTAGATGACGGAGTAGAAGCGCACGTCAACGCCTTCACGAGACGCACGTTCGCGCGCCTTCGTGTCGGGGCGAACGTTGAAGCCGATGATGATGGCGTTGTCGACGGTGGCGAGGTTGACGTCGCTCTCCGTGACCGCACCGACACCGCGGTGGATGATGCGCAGCTGCACTGAATCGTCGACCTCGATCTTGAGGAGCGACTCTTCCAGGGCCTCAACGGCACCGGAGACGTCACCCTTGATGATGAGGTTGAGCGACTCGACCTTGCCCTCTTCGAGTGCACGGGTGAAGTCTTCGAGGCTGATGCGCTTGCGGGCCTTGGCCAGCAGGGCGTTGCGCTCGGCGGCTTCACGCTTTTCGGCGATCTGACGCGCGGTGCGGTCTTCCTCGATGACGAGGAAGGTGTCACCGGCGCGAGGAACGCTCGAGAGGCCCTGCACCTGAACGGCACGGGACGGCGTGGCGGCGAGAACGGCGTTGCCGTTTTCGTCGGCCATCGCACGAACGCGACCGTAGGCGGTGCCGGCGACGATGGAGTCTCCGACGTGCAGGGTTCCGGACTGGATGAGCACCGTGGCAACTGCACCGCGGCCCTTGTCGAGCTTGGCCTCAATGGCCACACCGCGGGCATCCTTGTTCGGGTTGGCGCGCATGTCGAGACCGGCGTCGGCGGTGAGCAGGACGGCGTCGAGGATCTCCTGGATGCCGATCTTGTTCTTGGCCGACACGTCGACGAACATGACGTCTCCGCCGTACTCTTCGGCGACGAGACCGAACTCGGTGAGCTGCTGGCGCACCTTCTGCGGGTTGGCACCGGGCTTGTCGATCTTGTTCACTGCGACCACGATCGGCACGTTTGCTGCCTGGGCGTGGTTGAGCGCCTCAATCGTCTGCGGCATGATGCCGTCATCGGCGGCGACCACGAGGATCGCGATGTCGGTGACCTGCGCACCACGAGCACGCATGGCGGTGAATGCCTCGTGACCGGGGGTGTCAAGGAAGGTGATGGCGCGTTCGATGCCCTCGTGCTCACTGACCACCTGGTACGCACCGATGTGCTGGGTGATTCCACCGGCTTCACCGGCGGCGACCTTGGCGTTACGGATGGCGTCGAGCAGCGCGGTCTTACCGTGGTCGACGTGTCCCATGACCGTGACAACGGGAGGACGAGCTTCGAGCTCTTCGTCGGTCTCGTCGGCCAGCTCCTGGTCGATGTCGATGTCGAAGGCAAGCAGCAGCTCGCGGTCTTCGTCGTCGGGCGAGACCATCTGGATGTTGTAACCCAGCTCGCTGCCCAGCACGTCGAAGGTGGCCTCGTCGAGCGACTCGGTCGCCGTGGCCATCTCACCGAGGTGGAACAGCACGGTGACCAGGTTGCCCGGGCTCGCGTCGATCTTGTCGGCGAAGTCGGTGATCGAGGCACCACGGCGCAGCCGGACTACGGTTCCGCCGTCGCCACGGGGGACGCTGACGCCACCCAGCGACGGAGCTTCGCGCAGTTCGAATTCTGCTCTCTTCGTACGCTTCGACTTGCGTGCCTTGTTCTTGCCGCCTCCGCGACCGAACGCACCAGCGGTTCCACCGCCGGGGCCACGGCCACGACCACCGGCGCCGCCGCCACCGGCGGGGCGGGGCGGGCCGAAGCCGGGAGCACCGGCAGGGGCTCCAGGCCGGGTGAAGCCGGGGCGTGCGCCGCCGGCGCCGCCCGGTGCGCCACCGGGGCGCTGGAAGCCACCCGGACGCTGGCCGAAACCGGTCGGGCGGGGTGCCTGGCCGGGTCCACCCGGACGCGGAGCGCCGGGGCGGGGTGCGGCAGGGCGGGGGATGTTGCTGGGCGATGAGGTGGACGGCGGACGCTGTCCCATTCCCTGCGCGCTCGCGAACGGGTTGTTGCCCGGACGCGGGGTGGGGGTCTTGCCCATGCCCTGGTTGCTGGCGAACGGGTTGTTACCCGGACGTGCTCCCGGACGCGGCACGGTTCCACCGGGCTTAGCGGCGGCAGCGGGCTTATCACCATCGGTCGGCGCGGCGGGCGCGGCGGCCTCGGGGGTCGCAGCGGTGCCGGCGGTTGCGGGCACCTCGGCGGCGGCCTTCTCGGTCGCTGCAGCCTTTTCGGCAGCGGCGGCCTTCTCGGCAGCCGCGGCCTGACGCTCGGCAACGGTGAGCGGCGCGGCGGGCATCGGCGGGGCATCCGCTGCGGGAGCCTCGTCAACCGGTGCGGCGACGGGTGCGGCGGGACGCGCCGGGCCCGGACGGGCGCCCGGCTTCACCGAGGTTGACGCGGCCGGCTTGACGGCAGCAGGTGCCGCCGGGGTCGCGGCGGCGCCGCCGGTGGCGGCTCCGTCGGCCTGAAGTGCGGCGCGCAAACGGCGCGCAACGGGGGGTTCAACGCTAGAAGACGGTCCCTTGACGAACTCGCCCATTTCTTTCAATTTAGCAAGGGCTACCTTGCTGTCGACACCGAGCTCAGTTGCGATCTCGTGTACGCGTGGTTTCGCAGCCACAATTCTCCTGTTCCGGGCCTGCACCCGGAAAGGGGCAGACCGTTAGTAACGGACGGGTCTCATTTCGAGCCGCTCATTAGTTATCCATTAGCCAAGTCAGCCTGTTCTCTAGTTGTTTTGCGTCCAGGGGGCTGGTCACGCGAAGTGCACGCCCGAAAGCGCGCCGCTTTACGGCCTCCTGGAAGCACGCGATGGTGGGATGAATCCACGCACCTCGCCCAGGCAGAGTGGCGGTCTCATCGACCACCAGGAGTGAATTCTGGGCGACAACCCTCAGAAGAGAGGATCGCGAGGCGCGGGAACGGCATCCAATGCACGTTCTAACGGGATCCATCGTACCCCCTATTCGTCATCCTCCAGAATGCTGTCCGGCTGGATGTCGATTTTTGCGCCCGTGAGCTTGGCGGCGAGGCGGGCATTCTGGCCCTCCTTGCCGATCGCGAGCGACAGCTGGTAGTCGGGCACGAGGGCCCGGACTGCCTTGATCGACTCGTCGATGATGTAGGCGCTGGTCACCTTCGCGGGTGAGAGCGCACTGGCCACGAAGGTGGCCAGGTCGGGCGAGTAGTCGACGATGTCGATCTTCTCGTTGTTGAGCTCAGCGGTCACCGCGCGCACGCGCTGGCCGAGCTCCCCGATGCAGGCACCCTTGGCGTTGACGCCGGGCTCGGTGGCACGCACGGCGATCTTGGTGCGGTGGCCGGCCTCGCGGGCCAGGGACACGATCTCGACGACGCCGCTGGCGATCTCGGGCACTTCGAGCGCGAACAACCGGCGCACGAGCGACGGGTGGGTGCGCGACACAGTGATCTGCGGGCCCTTCATGCCCCGGCCCACGGCCGTGACATACACCCGGATGCGCGCACCGTGCACGTAGCTTTCGCCGGGCACCTGCTCTTCGGGTGGAAGGATCGCCTCGATGGTGCCGAGGTCGACGTGGATCATGCGGGGGTTTGGGCCCTGCTGGATCACGCCGGCGACGATCTCGCCCTCGCGGCCCTTGAATTCACCGAGCACCGCGTCATCCGCAATGTCGCGAAGGCGCTGGTTGATGACCTGCTTCGCCGCGAATGCCGCGATACGACCGAAGTCGTCGGGGTTGTCAACGGCTTCGCCGATGATGTTGCCCTCTTCGTCGTGCTCAGGAACGTAAATGTCGACGTGACCGGACTTGCGGTCGAGAACGACGCGAGCTCCGGGTTCTTCTTCCGCAGCCTGCTTCAGCGGCTCACCCTGGTGGGTGTGCTTGAGGTAGGCCGTCAGAATTGCTTGCTCG
>Ga0247806_10000647_pt1 | contig 20541 bp, 21 predicted proteins | sample UWRJL059202B1_FD_179935 | JGI IMG/M metagenome (GOLD analysis project Ga0247806, IMG submission 179935) | Plant litter microbial communities from Arlington Agricultural Research Station in Wisconsin, United States - UWRJ-L059-202B-1 | ecosystem: Environmental > Terrestrial > Plant litter >... | reverse complement strand
CGCGTGGCGTGACGGTTCACACCGTGTTCGTCACCGACGGCGGGGCTTCGCATCGCCAATCGCAGGCATGGCCACGCGAGCGGCTGGGCGCAGCGCGCGAGATCGAGGCCAGTGCTGCCCTCCAGGCACTAGGAGCAGATCAGCAGCCGCGCAGCTTCATGCGACTGCCGGATGCCGCCATGCCGAAGGCGGAAACGCCCGGCTATGACGCGGCCATTGCCGAAGTTCTGGCGTTGATCGACAAGCTGCAGCCAAGCCATGTGGTGCTGCCGTGGCGGCGCGATCCGCATTGTGACCACCGCGATTCCTGGACCTTGTTCACGCGGGCTTTGCAGCAGAGCAAGTACGAGGCTGAGGTGCTGGAATACACCATCTGGCTGGACGAGCTGGGTGCCCCGGAGGATTTTCCGCTGGTGGGTGAAGTGCAGGCGGTTGAGCTCGACGTGGCGGCATTTCTCGATGCCAAGCGGCGGGCGATCCTTGAGCACAAGACCCAGCTTGGCGGGGTGATCAGCGACGATCCCGATGGGTTTTACCTGACACCGGGAACGCTCGACCGGCTGCTGAAACCCGTGGAGATTTTTTGGCGCTGATGCCCAGGTCCATTATCGATATCGCCGGCTTCGAGGCAAAATTTCAGGAAAATCCCGACCCGTGGAACTACGGTTCCTCACGGTTCGAGGCGTTCAAGCGGCAGATCTTGCTGCAGGCCTGCGGGACGCGCCAGTACGGACGCGGGCTGGAGCTGGCTTGCGCCAACGGCGAGACCAGCCTGCTGCTGGCGCGCAAATGTCTGTCATTGCTGGCAGTGGACGGCTCGGTGTCGGCGGTAGCTGAAGCCCAGCGCCGGACGGCAGGACTGAGGCATGTCGTCATCGCCGAGGCGGCCCTACCGCAGGATATGCCGCGCGGGCCGTTCGATCTGATCGTGATCTCCGAACTGCTGTACTATCTCAAGTCCCGGGACCTTGACGCGGTGCTGCGCCGCTCGATCGCGGCGCTGGCGCCGGGCGGACGCCTGGTCGTGCTGCATCACACGATCTATTTCGATGACGTGGCTATTCCCCCGGCGGCAGCGCAACAGCGGGCCATAGAAATGCTCGGCCAGTCGCTGCAGCCGGTGTTCCGGCGGGCGCTCGCCCATTTCGACGTGGCAGCGTTCGAAAAAGCGCGCCGCTGAGCCGTCAAGCCTATCGGGCGCTCCGATCACATTGCGGGTTGAGCCTGCCGCGCCGCCGGGTGGTGGTGGAACCCCTCGTGCCCGGCGACATTGTTCAGGTCCTTGCGAAACCGCAGTTTATCATCCGGAGGACATCGCCGATGAGCATCGACAATCCCACACACAGCGGGGAAGGCCACGGTCTTACTCCATCGCAATTGCAGGCGCGCGCCAGCGACGATTTCGGCAAGGTCACCGAACAGGCCAAGCACGACCTCGACGCCGTTAAGGAGCGGGCTGCCGAAGACGTCCGTGACCTGGGCCATCAGGCCAGCGAAAAAGTCAGCGAAGTCACCGACAAGGCCAAGTCGTTTGCCGGCGAGCAAAAAGACGTGGCTGCCGGCCAGATCAACGGTGTCGCCGCGGCGATCACCAAGGTTGCCGATGAGCTCGAAGGCACCGAACAGCAGACCATTGCGCGTTATGCGCGGGACCTGGCTTCGGGCATCGCGAAAATGGGCAAGACCGTCGAGGATCGCGACGTCGACGACCTGATGGGCATGGCTCAGGATTTCGGTCGCAAACAACCGGTAGCATTTCTTGGCGCTGCTGCACTGGCTGGTTTCGTCGCCAGCCGCTTTGCCCTGGCGTCGGCTCATCGTCGAGACACCAAGGCGCCGGCCACCCCAGACTACACCACCAACCAAGCCAATAACTATAGCTCGGACAGCTCTGCCGCCTACGGCACGGGCACCGCAGGCTCGAACCGTTTCGGAGACGAATAATGTCCACCACAAACGAGGGCCGGCCCCTGGCCGAACTGCTTGGCGGACTGGCCAGCGATATTTCCGGGCTGTTCCGCAAGGAAATCGAACTGGCGAAAGTCGAAGCCTCCGAGAAGATTTCCCAGACCATGGGCGGCGTCAGCTCGATCGCCGTCGGCGGTGTGCTGGTGATCGGCGCGCTTGGCGTCTTGTTGAGCGCAATCGTGGCTCTCTTGAGCGCATTCCTGATCAATCAGGGCGTGGACCCGATGTTTGCCAATGCGCTGTCGGCGTTCATCGTCGCCATCGTGGTTGGGCTGATCGGCTGGGTTTCCATCAAGGCCGGCACCAAGGCGCTCAAGGCGAGCAATCTGAACCTCAATCGTACGGCCGCATCGTTGAGCCGTGACGCCAACATCGTCAAAGAGAGGCTGTAATGGCTTACGAGAGCAAAACCTCCGCCGAACTGCAACGCGAAGTCGAGGCGCAACGCAGCCGTGTCGAAAGCACGATCGACCAGATCCAGGACAAGCTGTCCCCCGGGCAGATGATCGACGAACTACTGGCCTACACCAAGGGTGGCGGCGGTGAGTTCCTGGCCGGTCTGCAGCGCAATGTGACCGCCAACCCCCTGCCCGTCGCCCTGCTCGGCGTCAGCCTTGCCTGGTTGATGGCCAAGCCTGCCCAGACGGCTGCAGCAAGCGAAGCGGCAACCATCCGCACCGACCGGCACTGGGACGACAGCATCAACCAGCGCCGCGGCTATGCTGCTGGTGCGGGCGATGACTATGACGAATACAATGATTATCCGGTCACGGTGATCAGTGGTTCGAGCTTGCGCCGCGTGGGCGTTGCGCCAGACGACAAGGGCAATAGCTACCACGAGTTTTCCGACGAAGCCGGCAAGAAGTTCAAGGCCATGTCGGACGCGACCGGCAAACGCGCCGGTCACTTCGTCGATGAGGCGGGCAACCGGTTCAAGGGCTTTACCAATGCAACAGGCGAATCCGTCGAGCATTTCCGCGACGAAGCGGGCAATCTCTTGGACGAAGCCACCGGCTGGGCGTCGCACACCTGGCAGAAGGCCCGCGAAAAGCTGCACGACGCGCGCGATGCAGTCGGCTCGGGCGCTGAAACGGGCAAGGCGCGTGCTGCCGATGCGGCGAGCACGGTCCGGAGCAGCGTCGATAGCCTCAACCAGACGATCCTGACCCAGTTCCGCGATCAACCATTGGTGGGCGGTGCGCTGGCTTTTGCCTTGGGCGCAGCGCTGGGTTCGGCGCTGCCACACACGGCGCAGGAAGATGCGCTGATGGGTGACGCTGCCGATGCCGTCAAGGGCAAGGTCGGCGAGACGGCTGCCGATCTCTACGACCAGGGCAAGGACAAGGCGGCTGATTTGTACGCTGCTGCGACCGAGAAGACCGGCGAAGTGTATCAGCAGGTCAAGGACGGCGTCGCCGAGACGACGAGCCAGACGCCAGCCTCGCAAGTGTGATTTTTTGAAATGAAGAAGCCGGGACAGAAAAATCTGTCCCGGCTTTTTCGTGTCTCGCGTCTAGTGCTCAAGGGCCTTGCAGTTTCCATGCTGCAAGGCCCTTTGGTTTTATGCGGACATACCTGGCTTCAGGACGACTTTGGTCCACTCATTCTGATTGTCTTTGAAGTTTTTATAGCCACTAGGGGCGTCTTCAAGCGACAGCCGGTGGCTAATCAGGAAGGTGGTGTCGATCTCGCCTTCCTGGATACGCCGCAGCAGTTCGTGGGTGTACTTCTGCACATGGGTCTGGCCGGTCTTGATCTGCAGGCCTTTTTCCATCATCGCGCCAAGCGGCCACTTATCGAGCATGCCGGCATAGACGCCGGGCACCGAGACCCGACCGCCCTTACGACATGCCAGGATGGCCTGGCGCAGGGCATGACCACGATCGGCACCGGGCGCGATCTTCTGCTTGATGGTATCGATGACGCTGTCGGGCGACAGTCCATGGGCTTCCATCCCGACCGCATCGATGACTGCATCGGGTCCAATGCCGCCGGTCATTTCCATCAGGGCTTCGCGCACGTGGGTTTCCGCGAAATTGATAACCTTGGCACCGAACTTCTTGGCCAGCTCCAGTCGGTGGGGGTGGTGGTCGATGACGATAACCTGGGCTGCCCCCATCAAGACGGCGCTTTGTGCGGCAAACAGGCCGACGGGACCCGCGCCCCAAACAGCGACGGTGTCGCCGGGCTCGATCTGGGCATTTTCAGCAGCCATCCAGCCGGTGGGCAGAATGTCCGACAGGAAGAGCACCTGCTCGTCTTCCATGCCATCTGGAATGACGATCGGACCGACATCGGAAAACGGCACGCGCACGTATTCGGCCTGGCCGCCGGCATAGCCGCCGGTCATGTGGGAAAACCCGAATGCGGCGCCCATGGCGTGACCATAAAGCTTTTCGGAAATATCCTGATTTTCGACCGGATTGCCGTTGTCGCAGGCCGAGTACTGAAGGTTCTGGCAGAAGAAGCACTGACCACAGGAAATAGTGAACGGCACGACGACGCGTTGGCCTTTCTTGAGGGTGCTCTTGGGGCCAACTTCGACGACCTCGCCCATGAACTCATGGCCAAGGATGTCGCCGGACTTCATGCCGGCAACGACACCGCCGTAGAGGTGGAGATCCGAGCCGCAAATGGCGGTGGAGGTTACCTTGAGGATAACATCGCGCGGGTTGATAATTTCGGGATCGGGGTGGGTGTCGACGCGAACGTCATTGCTGCCGTGCCAGGTAAGAGCGCGCATCAGTGGTCTCCCTCAGTGTCTTTGGTATTGGCGCCGGTAGCGATTTCGCCGGCTTCCATGAGCATCTTGAAACGCTTGAGTTCGTGTCGCGCCTGGATGTTCGGCTCGGCGCCAAACAGCTTGGCAACCAGTCGGCCCACATCGCCGCCCGGTGGCTTGTAGGCGATCTCGGCCGTGACGATGGTGCCACGGTCGGCCGGCGCATCGGCGAAGGTCACGAGCCCGACGGTGTGGATATCGGAGCCCTCGACCGAGCGCCAGCCGATGGCTTCGTTCTCGGCTTCGGCGGTGACTTCGGTTTCAAAAGTGACGTGCTGACCGGCTGGCGCCTTGACGGTCCAGGTCGAGCGCTTGTCGCCATTCATCTCGATGCTGTCGATGGCATGCATGAAGGTCGGCAGATTGGTGAAATCACGCCAGAAGGCGTACAGTTCGGCGCGGGGGCGATTGATCAGAATGCTCTTGCCGACAATGGCGAGTTCACCATCCTTGTCGTCCTTTCGAGCCCGCTTGGGCGCGTCGTCCTCAGCTTGTTGGTGAGCCATGGCTCTAGGTCTCCTGGTGGTTGATGCGGTCGTACGGGAAGCTAGCTGTGAGGCGGGCACTAACCACCTTCGATTCAGATGGTTCCGAAATGAGGGGAACGGCGATCCGCACTCGCGGTGAACTATCCCGTGCACGCCACGTTGATTGGTCAGCGCAACAAGGGGCTGGCCAATAATGACATCGGTAAAGTTGGACGACGCGTTGCTCGCGGGGATCGAACAGTTCATCGCACATCGCAAGGAGCCGCCAAGGGGCAAGATGAGCCATGACGATGCAGTCAATGTGATTGTCGAGGACTGGCTGATCGCGCAGGGCTATATGGCTTTGCCGGACGATACCGGCACCGCGACCAAGGCTCTGGATGCCGCGGACGTACCGCAGGGATGAGTTTGGAAACGCAGAACGAAAAATCTGGGCAGGTTGTTGCGGCGGCGAGTCACGAGGGGCTTAATCGGCCGGCTCGAGCGACGATCCGGCTTGGTTGGCGCACCACACGGTTTGAGGCCGAGGCCGAGATTACCCCGCTGGGCCTGCTGGCGATCGGGGGCATGGTTGGAGCGATTTTGCTGGCCGTGGCGCCGATCGTGACTGCAGTAGGCCGCGCAAGACGACACCGCTGATCGGGGAATAACTCGCAGGGTCAGTCTATTGCCGGCCCCTGCAGACCGGGTGGTGGAATGCCGTCGGTGTCGGGGTCGCGGCCACTGCTGCGATCGAACCAGCGCATTACCGGCGTCACGGTCAGCCCGTGCAACACGACTGATATGGTGACCACGAGCGACAGGATGGTCCAGAGCTGGTCGGCATCGCCAAACTGGCCGTGGTTGAGCCCGTAGGCCAGATAATAGAACGACCCCACACCGCGAATGCCAAAGAACGCGATGATGAGCTTTTCGCGCCGCGTCGCCTTGGTGCCGATCATGCCGATGAGGCCCGTCACCGGACGGACGACAAACAGGATGAGCAGCGCGGCGCCGATTTCGATCCAGCCGATCCGGGCCAGCAGGCCACTGACCAAAGCACCGCCGAACGCCAGCAGCAGGACCATCATGGCGATGCGCTCGACCTGCTCGGTGATGTCGTGCATGTCGCGCTGGAATTCATGATCGCGATGGGCACTGCGCAAGGTCAGCGCGGTGACAAAAACGGCGAAAAATCCATAGCAGTGGATCAGCTCGGACACGCCATAGGAGACGAACGTCGCCGCAATGGCGATCAGGCCATCGCCGGTCTTGGCCAGCGTGTCGCCCGGCATCCGGAAGGTCAGCCAGCCAAACACGCGCCCGACCAACCAGCCGCAGACTAGGCCAGCCGCAGTTTCCCAGAGCACGTTGTAGGTGAGCCATTGGGTAAACCAGTCACCGCCGGTCGACGCCGCCAGGCTGATGACGATGGCGAGGTGAACGAAGGGGAAAGCAAAACCATCGTTGAGCCCGGCTTCGGACGTGAGGGCGAAGCGCACGGTGTCCTCGCCGCCCTCCTTGGGTCCGGCGACCTGGACGTCGGCGGCCAGCACGGGATCGGTCGGGGCAAGGCTTGCCGCCAGCAGGAGGGCCGCGATGCCACCCAAGCCCAGGACCCAGATGCCGACGCCGACAATCGCGAGTATGCTCAACGGCATGGTGATGAGCAGCAGACGCCAGGTGGTGCCCCAGCCCTTGACCGAAAATACCCGGTCGATCTTGAGCCCGGCGCCCATCAGGGCGATGATCACCACGAACTCGGTCAGACGTTCCGTCAGATAGGGATGCACGCTGGGCAGCGGCGAGAAGCCGACCCTGATGGTGCTGAAAATGATCATGCCGATGACGATACAGACGATCGGCAGCGACAGCGGCAGGCGCCGCAAGGCGAGTGGCAGCCAGGCGACGAGGGCAATGAGCAGACCCGCGCCGGTAAGCGCGAGAATATAGGGGTCGGGCGACCATTCGAACATTGCAGCGGCTCCTGGATGTGACGCAATGCGTCAGCCAGCCGCTGGCTCCACCGGGGCGCGAATAAAGCCCCGGAAAGCTGGTTTGCTAGGTCAAGGCGAGCTGACGCGTTTCGGCGTCGACGAACCATGCTGCCCCGGCGGCCAGGGCCAGGAGGCCGGCGAACAGCGCAATGGCGATCGAAAAATCCTGGGCGAAGACGATCGCGAGGGCCGACGGCGCCAGCAGGCCGCCCAGGCGGGCCATCGAGCCGGCAGCGCCCATACCGGTGCCACGCGAGGCGGTTGGGAACAATTCCGGGGTAAAAGCGTAAAGCGCCCCCCAAGTGCCGAGCAGGGCGAAACTCATCAGCAGGATAGCGGCGCCGGTAAGGATTGCATCGCTGGCGACGAGGAAAAGCGCGCAGCCGAGCGTACTCAGCAGCAGGAACGCGATCAGCGTCGGCTTGCGACCGATGGCCTCGACACCCCAGGCGGCGAGCGCATAGCCGGGGATCTGGGCGAGCGCGACGATGACGAGGAAGCCATAACCGCGCACGTAACCGAAGCCCTGGTCGGCCAGACGCGCCGGCAGCCAGGTGAAAATGCCATAGTAGGAAATCGAGACCAGGAACCAGACCAAGAGGATAAGCACGGTGCGGCGGGGCAACAGGGGCGAGAAGATGCCGGCACCGGCTACTGCAGGCCTGCTCTGGATGATTTCGGTATCGCCCAGCTCGGGCTTGCCATTGGTGCGCAGCACCAGATTGAGGGTCGATCGTAGCTCCTTCGTCTGCCCGGTGCGTTCCAGATATAACGGCGACTCCGGCACCCAGAAGCGCAGCCAGATGCCAATCAGGGCCGGCAGGGCGGTGACGGCAAAGATCCAGCGCCAGGCGTCGTTCGTGACATAGAGGCTGGCGGCCCAGGCGGCCAGGGCGACCACGACGGTGCCGATGGCCCAAAAGCCTTCGAGCATTACCAGCCAGCGACCACGGTTTTTGGCGGGCAGGAACTCGGCCATCATGGCGTAATCCACCGGCAGCGTGCCGCCGACCGCAACGCCGGTGAGAAAGCGCAGCAGGAACAGCACCAGCAGATTGGGTGCAAACACCGACAGCAGCCCGAAAATGGCATCGCAGGCCACGGTGATCAGCAGCACGCGCCGTCGACCGAACCGGTCAGCCAGCCGGCCAAACAGCGACGCTCCGATCAGCATGCCGAGGAAAAACAGCGTGCCGGTTTGCAGTGCCTCGGGCAGCGAGACGCCGAAACTGGCGGCGATCGAGGCGCCGGTAAAACCGACGGCCAGAACCTGCATCGCATCGGCAGCCCAGACCAGACCGAAGATGCCCAGCAGACGGCGCTGAAAATGACTGGTCCCGGCGCGGTCCAGAATGCTTTCGACGGTTTGTGACATGCTGAATTCCCCTGCCCCGCTCAGTGTGCACTGGCGCTTGCTTGACCACCACCGGGGAGCGGCGTCAATGAGTCTGGCCGGGAGCAGGAGCGGAATTTGCTGGGACAGGGTGGCGTGGCCACGATCCTAATGGACTGACAACGCTCTATTTCTCGTCGTGCAGCAGCATTATGACCTTGGAAAGTGGTCGTAGCGGTGCGATAGGTTTGCCGGCTTTTAATCGCCGGGGCCGCCGGAATGCTGCTCAATCCGGGCGCCCGGCGATCCTACACTGCGTGCCGCCGCGTCTCTTCGAAAACGCGCGGCTATCCCGATGCACTGTCTGAACCGACGAGAATTCACATGACCGATCTTGCCAATGTGCTGCCCAATCGCCCGATCCGCGTTAAAAAGACCGGCGTCTGGCCAGGCATTTTCCAGTATCTGGGCACGCTGATGTTGTTGGGCGTCGCCGTTTTCATCGGGCTCTGGCAGGGGCCGGGCATCGTTGAAGACTGGATGATCTCGCAAAATCCGGTCGTGGTGCAGGACGCCGAGATCACCGATGGCGAGTGCAGCACCAGCAAGGGGTTTTTCGTCGATTGCTCGGCGCATGTCAGCTACGAGGTCAAGGGCAAGTTTATCGAGCGCGACATCGCCCTGATGTTCCTCGATTTCGGCTCGGGTGACTATGAGGTCGACGTGGTGCGTTCCGCCAGCCAACCGAGCAAGGCGACGCTGTCGCTGGGCCTCGACATGCTGTGGAACCGGACCATCACCGTGACGACGCTGGTCCTGGCGCTGGCGCTGTTCGGCATTGCGCTGTTCCGCTCCGGTTTGCGGACCGACCGCAACCGGCGCCTGGCAGGCCGCCCTTCGCAGCTGACGCCGGTCGCGGTGCCCGTGCTGCAGATCAACAAGGTGCTCGGCGGCAATGTGGTGCAATACCAGTACGGGATGAACAAGAAGGGCGGCGCCTTGCTGACGACGTCGCGGTTCGGCCGCAAGGACACCCCGCTTTGGCTCGAGCAGGATGGCACGCACGCCCTGGCCGTGATCCCGCAGGGCGCAACTGTGCCGGTGCTGCTCGACGACAGCTTGAGCCGGCTCGATCTGTCCGAGCCGGAGCGCGCAACGGCCCGCGAAAAGCTGAACCAGTTAGCCACGCAAGGGCGGCGCCAGGCTGAGTAGGCATTGGCATTCGGTCAAACGGGACCTTGGCGTCGCAGTTGGCGTGTCGAGGTGCGACAATGCAACTGGCTTGCCTTTGCGCCCTTTTCGACCGGCGGGCGTTAGTATGCCTAGAGCGCGCGGCCATAGCTGCCCCATTGGGGTGCATTGGCTTGGCCGAAATAGAACATCGGGAATATCATTATGACTAAAACAGCCCTTGTCGTTGGCGCGAGCGGGATCGTCGGCAGTGCCACGGCGGCTTTGCTGCTCGAACACGGATGGGCCGTTCATGGGCTGTCTCGCCGACCCAGCGAGCAGCAGGGCGTGCAACCCGTGACTGCCGATTTGCGTCAGGCCGGACCGACTGCCGAAACGCTGCAAGCCATCAACCCCGATGCCGTCTTCATCACCACCTGGCTGCGGCAGGACAGCGAGGCGGAAAACATCGCCGTCAACAGCGCCATGGTGCGCAATCTTCTCGATGGCCTGCCCAAGCCGACGGGGCCGCGCCATGTCGCGCTGGTCACGGGCCTGAAGCATTATCTCGGGCCGTTCGAGTCTTATGGCAAAGGCGCCCTGCCCCAGACCCCGTTCCGCGAAGAACAGGGCCGGCTTGACGTCGACAATTTCTACTATGCCCAGGAAGACGAAGTGTTTGCCGCCGCAGAGCGTGACGGCTTCACCTGGAGCGTGCATCGCCCGCACACGGTAATCGGCAGCGCTGTCGGCAACGCCATGAACATGGGCACGACCCTGGCGGTCTATGCCACGCTGTGCCGCGAAACCGGACGGTCCTTCTATTTTCCTGGCTCGACCATGCAGTGGAATGGGCTGACCGACATGACCGACGCGCGTCAGTTGGCCAAGCATTTGTTGTGGGCCGCCGAAACCGAAGCGGCGCATGACGAAGCGTTCAATGTGGTCAATGGCGATGTGTTTCGCTGGAGCTGGATGTGGAGCCAGATTGCCGACTGGTTCGGTCTCGAGGCTGCGCCGTTCGACGGCACGGTCCGGCCACTGGAAACACAGATGGCGGATGACGCCGTGTTGTGGCGCCAGATCGCCGAGCGCGATGGATTGGTGGAGCCCGATCTTAATCGCCTGTCATCGCCTTGGCACACCGACGCCGATCTTGGCCGGCCGGTCGAAGTCGTGACCGACATGTCGAAAAGCCGCAAGCTCGGCTTCCGCGAGTACCAGCCGACAGACGATGCGTTCTTCGATCTGTTTGCCCGTCTGCGCGCCGAGCGCTTGATCCCCTAGGCCGCAGCGGCAAAGGTCATCATGGAGGAAACAGGCCGCGCCTGCCGCAACTTGGCAGGCTCACGCCCGTTGCTTTCACGCATCAAGAGGGCATCGACATGGCTAATAGCGTCACCGAACTAGGCCATGGCCGCAATGCGGGCACGCCGCAGGATATTCCCGCCGCAGGCTGGAAAGATGTGCTGCTGCGGACCTACCGCGAGTTCGGCGACGACCGGGTGACACTGATTGCTGCGGCGGTAACCTATTACCTGCTGCTGTCGCTGTTCCCCACGCTCACTGCTTTTGTGTCGATTTATGGCCTGTTTGCGGATCGGACGACCGTGGGCGAGCATATCAACATGCTGTCTTCGGTGGTTCCGCAAGGCGGCATGACGATCATCAATGAGCAACTCACGGCCTTGACCTCAACCGGCGACACAACGCTGGGTTTTGCCTTGCTCATTTCCATCGCGATTGCTTTGTGGAGTTCGAGTTCGGGCGTCAAAACCATGTTCGAGGCCATGAACGTGGCTTATGGCGAACGGGAAAAGCGCAATTTCCTGACGCTGAACGCGACGGCGCTGACCTTCACCTTGGCCGGTCTGGTCGGTGGCATCGTCATGATCGGCGCGGCGATCGTCATTCCGGCGGTGCTGGAATTCGTCGGCCTGGGCAGTGGCCTAGAATGGCTGCTGCGCATCGGCTCCTATGCCCTGCTCGCAATTGCCCTGATGACCGGGCTGGCCGCGCTCTATCGCTTTGGACCGAGCCGGCACCAGGCCAAGTGGCGCTGGGTATCGCCCGGCGCCATTGTCGCCACTGTGCTCATCCTTGTGGTTTCGCTGCTGTTCTCTTGGTATGCGGGCAATTTTGCCAATTACGACAAGACCTACGGCTCGCTGGGCGGGCTGATCGCGCTCCTCACCTGGATGTGGATCAGCGTCACCGCGGTCATCATCGGCGCCGAGCTCAATTCGGAAGCCGAGCGCCAGACGCGCCAGGACACCACCGAGGGCAGCGATCAACCGATGGGTCAGCGGGCTGCGACTGTCGCCGATACGATTGGCGCGCGGGCGGGCCAAGAGCATGAGCAAGACGATGCGCTTGCCGGCCAGAGTGCTGAATGGGTCGCTGGCTTCATGGCAGCGCAGGAGCGCTTCCGGCCACGCCGCCAGAATTCGTACGGCGCCATGGCCGTCGCCATCGCGGCCTCGGCGGCCTTGGGCTATGCGCGCCGCCGTACCAGACGGCGCTAAATGCTCATCGTGGACCGATGCGCCCAGCCGGTCATGCGCTTCTCGATCCAGGCCATCAGCGCATACATGGCGATGCCTTCGATGGCGAGCATCAGCAGGCCAGCAAACACCAGCGGGACGTTGAAGTTGGATTGGGCCGACGCCATCATATTGCCGAGGCCATTGTTGGATGCCACGGTTTCGCTGACCACTGAGCCGACGAACGCCAGGGTAATCGCCACTTTGAGCGAGCCGAAGAAGTAGGGCATCGACCGGGGAATACCAACCTTGAGCATGATGTCGAGTTTCTTGGCGCCGAGCGCGCGCAGCACATCTTCGGTTTCCGGCTCGATGGTGGCCAGGCCGGTCGCCACGTTGACGACGATCGGAAAAAACGAAATCAGGAACGCCGTCAGCACCGCCGGCACCGTACCGATGCCAAACCAGATGACCAGAATGGGCACCAGGGCGACCTTGGGGATGGCGTTGAAACCGATCATGATCGGGTAAAGCCCGGCGTAAATGGTTTTGGACCAGCCGATGAACAGACCGATCCCGAGCCCGGCAACGACGGCGATGATGAAGCCCAGCACGGTTGTATAGAGGGTCTGCAGCGAATTCTTCCAGATCGGCGACCAGTATTGCACGATCGCTTCGAACACCCGGCTGGGCGCCGGCAGGATGGTATGAGGCAGACCCGAGATGCGCACGCCGATCTCCCAGACCACGAACAGTCCGATGGTATAGAGCAGCGGCGCGAGGCGGATCCAGTTGATCTTGAGGGCCTCGCGCGGTGGCGGCAGCGTCGAGGTGACGAGAACGGTTTCGACGTTGGTCATGCTGCGGCCCTCGCAGTGGCAATCTCGCCGTGCAGCTGCTGCACCATTTCGTTGAATTTTGGCTCATAAAGAATGTCGAGCTGGCGCGGCCGCTCGAACGGCACGACGTGCTGTGACACCACCCGCCCCGGCCGGGCGCTCATCACCACGACTTTGTCCGCGAGAAAGACGCTCTCGCGCAGATCGTGGGTGACTAGGACGATGGTGACGTTTTGACTGGCGTGCAGATCGCGAATGACACACCAGAGCTCTTCGCGGGTGAACGCGTCGAGGGCTCCGAACGGCTCGTCGAGCATCAGCAGTTCGGGCTCATGAATCAGGGCGCGGCAAAGATTGGCGCGCTGCTGCATGCCGCCTGACAATTGCCAGGGAAACTTGTCGCCAAAGCCCTTGAGGCCAACGGTTTCAAGCAATGCCTCGGCTTGCGCTACATATTCGGCCTTGTGACGCCGCAATCGGTGCCGATGCCGCTCGACGATCTCGAGCGGCAGCAGGATGTTCTCGAGCGTGGTCCGCCATGGCAGCATGGTCGGGTTCTGGAACGCCATGCCCACGATCGACACGGGCTTGGTCACTTCGCTGCCGGCCACGATCACCGCCCCGGTTTGCGGGATATGCAGACCGGTCGTCAGCTTCATCAGCGTGGACTTGCCACACCCGGACGGCCCGACCACGGCGACGAATTCGCCGCGCTCGATTTTGAGGTTCAGCCCGCTGACCGCGAGCGTGCCGCCTGGGCCGCCATAACGCATGTCGACGTTTTCAATACTGACAAGGGACATGCGCCTGGCTCCGGTGTCGTTGACGCGTCGTTACGGCAGCATGCGCTCGGCAACCGGTGGCAGATATTGCGCGTCGAACACGTCGGCGGCGGTGACATTGCCCTTGAGGCCCATCGACAGTTTGAGGGTTTCGAGCGATGCGGTGAGGCGGGCCTCGTCCACATCGCCAAAGCCGTTCTCGATCACATAGGGCGTCTTGATGTTCATTTCGTTCGCCATGGTCAGGCGGGCAGTTTCGGTATCGATGTTGAGCGTTTCGTTGCGGGCCAGTACGGCAGCCGCACCCGCTGCGGGATCGGCCACGGCATCGGCAAAGCCCTTGGTCAGCGCCCGCAGGAAGCCCTTGACGGCTTCGGGATTCTCGGCGGCAAAAGCCTCATTCACGAGGATCGCGTTGCCATAGAGGTTGAGGCCGTGGTCGGCGAACAGGATGGTCGAAATGTCGTCCTCGGGCACGCCATTGGCGATGAGGTTGAGGATCACGGAAAAGGCGAAGCCGAAGACGCCGTCCACGTCACCCGAGGCCAGCATGGGTTCGCGCACCGGGAAGCCGATGTTTTCGATGGTGATGTTGGAAGCATCGATCCCGGCTGCAGGGATGAACGCCTGCCATTGGGCAAACGCACCGTCCGGTGGCGGCGCACCAAGCTTTTTGCCTTCGAGCGATTTGGGATCGTCGGTGATGCCGAGGGACTTGCGGCCGATGATGGAGAACACCGGCTTGTCATAGACCATCATGATCGAGGTGACGGGTTGGGTCGCGTCCTCGTCGAGGAATTTGATCAGCGAGTTGATGTCGCCAAACCCGAACTGATATGCGCCTGTGGCAACGCGCGGAATGGCTTCGACCGAGCCATTGCCGGTGTCGATGGTGACGTCGAGACCTTCGGCGGCGAAATAACCATTGTCTTGCGCCAGCAGGAAACCAGCTGCGGGGCCCTCGAAGCGCCAGTCGAGTGTCAGCTTGACCGTAGTCTGGGCGAAAGCGGGCATCGCTGTGAAACTCGCCATGGCGAGGGCTGCAACGGCGGCGGCGGAAAACAAACGGCGATTGAGCATGAACGATGTCCCCATGAGTGCTGTCATTAAAACAAGCGCGGAGACGGCGTTTAGGCAAGCGCTAACTGCACAAAACTATGTCATCTTTGTGTAAAGTCTATTTAATAGGCATTCTGCTTTGATGTTTGCAGAAATTTTAAGCACGATCTGTCGTCGGCAAATCATCGAAATCCACGATCTCGGGCCGGTGTCCCAATGCTTCGAGCACGCGCAGGAATTCGCTGCTCGTCAAGGATACCGTGGCGGTGTTGGTCAGCGGATGGAAGGTGATGCGGTCTTGCTCCAGCATGTCCTTTGCCAGCACCAGTTGCACGGCGTTGTCCGGATCGCTGATCAACGCCAAGGGGCTGACCGAGCCCTGCGCCACGCCGAGCGCCTGATCGAGCGTTTCAGCGCTGGCAAAGGAGAACTTCTTGGCGCCCAGATGCGTCGCGAGCGCCTTGAGGTCGAGCCGGCGATCGGTCGGCACGCAGACCAGCCACAGCCCGCCCTTGGCGCCCTTGAGCATCAGGTTTTTGGTGTGCACCCCCTCCAGCGACGCCCAATATTGCAGCGCCTCGTCCACCGTATACACCGGCGGATGTTCGATGGCGATCGGCGTGATGCCGAGGCTGGCAAAAAGCGCATCGAGCGCGGCGCGTGGATCTGCGATGGGCATAGGCGATGTCTCTAGTGGGTGGTGGCGCCCGGCCGGGCGGGTTTGCTGCGCAGGGCAGAGATGACGTTACTGCTGAAGATACTGCCGACCAACTGCCCGTCCGGCCCGCGCACGCAAACCGATGGAGCACCGGCGGAAAGCTGCTCGATCACGGCAGCGAGCGGGCTGTCGGATGGCACGGCATTGATACCGCTGCCGATAGCGGGCGACATGATATCCATGGCGCGCAACACGTTGAGCGGGTTCATGTGGGCGACGAAATCCTCGACGTAGCCATTGACCGGATTGGCGATGATTTCCTGCGGCGTGCCACATTGCACGATGCGGCCACCCTCCATCAAGGCAATGCGATTGCCGAGTTTGAAAGCTTCGTCGAGGTCGTGGCTGACGAAAATAATGGTGCGCTTGAGCTTGGCCTGTAGATCGAGGAGTTCGTCCTGCAGCCGCGAGCGGATCAGCGGATCGAGTGCGGAGAACGGCTCATCCATCAGCAGGATCGGCGCTTCGGTCGCGAAGGCGCGCGCCAGACCGACGCGCTGCTGCATGCCGCCGGACAACTGGCCCACGTTGCGATCTGCCCAATCGGTCAGCCCGACCAGTTCGAGCTGGGCGCGCACCCGGCTTTCGCGCTGCAGTTTAGAGAGGCCGTCGAGTTCGAGCCCCAATCCGACATTGTCGAGCACGCTGCGCCAGGGCAGCAGGCCAAACTGCTGGAACACCATGGCCACCGACTTGCGCCGCAGTTGGAGCAGCTCGTCCCGGCTGCATTTGGCTGGGTTGATCGAGCGGCCCTGGTCATGCACCGTGACCGTGCCGCGGACCACGGGATTAAGCCCGTTGACCGCCCGCAGCAAAGTTGATTTACCCGAGCCGGACAGGCCCATGAGCACGAGGATTTCGCCACGCTTGACGCTGAGCGAGCAGTCGTGGACGCCCAGAATCTGCTTGGTGTCGCGCTGGATTTCCTGGCGCGTCTTGCCTTGGTCCATCAGGGGCAGCGCCAGATCTGGGCTGGTGCCGAAGACGATGTTCACTTTGTCGAAGACAACGGCGTCGTCCATGGCTCTACTGTCCTCTATTGGGCTATTCTTGGCGAATACGCAGCATGCGGTCCAGCACGATGGCCAGCACCACGATGATCAGGCCACTCTCGAAGCCGAGCGCGGTATTGACCGAATTGAGCGCGCGGACCACCGGCACGCCCAGCCCGTCGGCCCCGACAAGCGCGGCCACCACCACCATCGAGAGCGACAACATGATGGTCTGGTTGAGACCCGCCATGATCTGGGGCATCGAGTAGGGCAGCTCCACCTTCCAAAGCTTTTGTCGTGCGGTGCCGCCAAAGGCCTCGACGGCCTCCACGAGTGCCGGCGGTGTCGATGCAATGCCCAGATGGGTCATGCGGATCGGCGCAGGGAGCACGAAGATCACCGTGGCGATCAGGCCCGGCACCATGCCGATGCCGAAGAACACGATGGCCGGAATAAGATAAACGAAGGTCGGCAGCGTCTGCATCAGATCGAGGATCGGCTGCAGGAACCGATACAGCCGGGGGCGATGCGCCGTCGCGATGCCGATCGGCACGCCGATGGCCATGCAAACGACGCAGGCCGAGATCACCAGAGTCAGGCTCTCGGTGGTCTGTTCCCAATAGTTCTGGTTGAGGATGAACAGCATGCCGGCGAGCGTCAAAAGACACGTCGCCCAACTGCGCTGCAGCCACCAGGTGATGCCGACGAACACCGCGACGATGACCAGCGGATGCGGTGTCTGCAAGACCCATAGCAATGCATCAATCAAGCCTTCAGCGGCGTCCGACATGGTGTCGAACACGCCGCGGAAATTGTCGCGCAGCAGGATGAAGAAATCGCTCGCCCAGCGTCCTACCGGGATTTTGTAGTCGGTCAGCCAATCCACCGTTCACGCCCCCTGAAAGCAGAACAGCCCGGTCGTCGGACCGGGCTGTATGGATGATTTAGCTGCCGAGCATCGCCTTGACCGCTGCGGTACCGTCGCCGCCGTCGAGCGTCGTGACACCGTCGACCCAGCTCAGCGCCGTGTCGGGATTGGCCTTGAGCCATTCCATCGTGGCATCGGCCGGATCGGCGCCGTCGTTGAGGATTTTGCCCATGATTTCGTTTTCCATGGGTAGCGAGAACTTGAGGTTGGCCAAAAGCTTGCCAACGTTGGGGCATTCAGCCGCGTAGCCCTTGCGGGTTACGGTATCGACAACGCCTTCGCCGCCAAAGAAGTCTTCACCGCCGGGCAGGTATTTCAGCGGAAACTTGGCGTTCATCGGATGGGGCTCCCAGCCGAGGAACACCACGTCCTTGTTGTCCCGCACGGCGCGATCGACTTCGGCCAGCATGCCCTGCTCGGAGCTTTCGACGACCTTGAACTTGCCCAGGCCATACTTGTCCGCATCGACGAGACTGATCAGATAACCGTTGCCTTCGTTGCCGGGCTCGATGCCGTAAATGGTGTTGTCCAGCGAGTCCGCGAATTCGGCGATCTTGGAGTAGTCGGTCAGGCCCTTGTCGTAGGTATAGGCCGGAACAGCCAGGGTGTATTTGGTGCCTTCGAGGTTGGTCGCGACCTTTTCGACTTCGCCACTATCAAGATAGGGCCCGATGGCGCCCTGCTGGGCCGGCAGCCAAGTGCCGAGAAACACGTCCACGTCGTCGCTTTCAAGCGAAGCGTAGGTCACCGGCACGGACAAAACCTTGACATCGACTTCATAGCCCAGGGCTTCGAGGATGTGCTTGGTCGTGGCGGTCGTGGTGGTGATGTCGGTCCAGCCCACATCGGAGAAAATAACTGTATCGCATTCGGCTGCCATGGCGGTGCCCGCCAGCAGCGACAGCGCCAGTGCGCTGGTCAGAGTAAGGGAAGTCTTTCTCATATTCCGTCGTCTCCTGATTGCGAGTGTTCTGCCGAAAGTCTTTTTCTTGATTGACGGCTCAATCAAAATCCAGCCAAGCTCAAATGTAAACTAAATTATGTGCAGGCAGCGAAAATGCCGAAAATCGGTGCAGAAGCAGTCCGGCGAAAAGCCATGGTCGAAGCAGCCATCGTCGAAATTGGCGAAGCAGGCAGCCTTGACGTGACGGTGAGCCAGATTGCCCGCCGCGCCGGAATGTCACCGGCTTTGGCGCACCATTACTTCGGCAGCAAGGACCAGATGTTTCTCGCCGCCATGCAGCACATCCTGCGGCTATACGGCGCGAGCGTCCGGCGCCGGACGGCAGGGCTCGAGTCTCCCATCGCCCGCATCCACGCCATCATCGACGCCAGCTTTGCCCCCGACCAGTTCCACCGCGACGTGGTTGCCGCGTGGCTCACTTTCTATGTCAGGGCGCTCCAATCAGAGGAGGCCAGCCGGCTGTTGCAGGTCTATGCCCGGCGGCTGCATTCGAACCTGGTGTTCAACCTGCGCCAACTCGTCGACCGAGCGAGCGCCGAATCCCTGGCACAAGGGCTCGCGGCGCTGATCGACGGCTTTTACATTCGTCATGCGCTGCAGGATTTTGCCCCGGCCAAGGATGAGGTGCGGGCTATCGTGATCGATTATCTCGAGCTTGGCCTAGCCCGGAAAGGCGTCCATGTCTGCGCGGCCTAACATACTGATCATCATGGTCGATCAGCTCAACGGTACGCTGTTTCCCGATGGCCCCGCCGACTGGCTCCATGCGCCGAACCTCAAGGCGCTGGCCGCCCGCTCGACGCGTTTTGCCAATAGCTACACGGCTTCGCCATTGTGCGCGCCGGCCCGCGCCAGCTTCATGTCCGGGCAATTGCCGCAGCGCACTCGCGTCTACGACAATGCCGCGGAGTTCGCCTCCGACATCCCCACCTACGCCCACCATTTGCGGGCTGCGGGTTATGCGACGACCTTGTCGGGCAAGATGCATTTCGTCGGCCCGGACCAATTGCACGGCTTCGAGGAGCGGCTGACCACCGACATCTATCCTGCCGATTTCGGCTGGACCCCCGACTACACAAAGCCCGGCGAGCGGATCGACTGGTGGTATCATAACCTCGGCTCGGTCAAGGGCGCCGGCGTCGCAGAAATCACCAACCAGCTTGAATACGACGACGAGGTCGCCTTCAACGCGGTCCGTAAAGTCTATGATCTGGGGCGGCGCCTCGAGGATCGGCCCTGGATGCTGACGGTGAGTTTCACCCATCCGCACGACCCCTATGTGGCCCGGCAAAAGCACTGGGATTTTTACGAGGATTGCGCGCATCTCGACCCGGACATCGCGCCGATCTCCTATGGGGACCAGGACCCGCACTCCCGCCGCCTGCTGGACGCGTGTGACTACACCGCGCTCGACATCACTGGCGATGACGTTCGCCGATCGCGGCGGGCCTATTTCGCCAATATTTCCTATGTGGACGACAAGATCGGGGAAATCTTCGAGGCCCTGCGTGGCACGCGTCAGCTCGATGACACCATCGTGGTGTTTGCTTCCGACCACGGCGACATGCTTGGCGAGCGCGGCCTGTGGTTCAAGATGAACTTCTTCGAGGGTTCGGCCCGCGTGCCCCTGATGATCGCGGCGCCGGGCTTGCCGGCTGGACGGATCGACACGCCCGTCAGCACGCTCGATCTGAACCCGACGCTTTGCGATCTCGCCGGCGTCTCGCTCGCCGCCATTGCGCCGTGGACCGATGGGGAAACGTTGGTGCCTCTGGCCAATGGCACGCCGCGCAACAGCCCGGTGCGGATCGAATATGCCGCAGAGGGCTCTATTGCCCCCATGGTCTGCCTGCGCCAGGCACATTGGAAATACACCAATTGTGCCGCCGATCCGGCGCAGTTGTTCGATCTGGCCAGCGATCCGCATGAGCTGACCAATCTGGCGTCCGAACCGGACCATGCTGATACGATCGCGCAGTTTGCTGCGATGGCTGGGCAATATTGGGACCTCGATGCCTATGATGCCGACGTTCGTGCCAGCCAGGCGCGGCGGCATGTG